>CXWL01009061.1_pt1 | contig 37380 bp, 39 predicted proteins | sample 590931 | NCBI WGS metagenome assembly CXWL01 (sample SAMEA3498368, study PRJEB10139) | groundwater metagenome | biome: water well; material: biofilm material | place: Germany | collected 2015-04-27 | reverse complement strand
TCATTGAACGGCCCGGCCAGCAGCACCATCACCATATGGACGATGAAAAAGGCGAACAGCAAAAACGCCGCGATGAAGTGCAGCGAGCGCGCCGATGCCCGCCCGCCGAACAGCTCAAGCAACCACGGCCATGCCGCATCCATCGTCGGCGACATGGTCAGGCCGGTCAGTATCACCAGCGGCAACAGCCCGAAAATAACCCCGCCATAGCTGAGTTTTTGCAGGATATTATAGCGGAGCGCCGCCGCGCCAACTGGGAAACGTAGCGCGGCATGCTCCTTGATGTCGTGCCACAGATGCGCGGGCGACAATTCGCTCAGGCGGATACGTAAATCGCGCCAAAGGTGGCGATTGGCTAGCGAAATGAGCAGGAATGCGACAAGTGCGAGCGCCAGCACCCACGCAAAAAAGAAATGCCACAGCCGCGCGTCGGCAAGGTTATAATCGGACGGGATGGTCGCCCACGACGGGAATGCGCGCTCATTTCCCGCGCCGATTTCCAGCCACGCATGATCGGCATTCGCGCCATATTCGCCCCAATAGAGACGCGGGTGCGCGTTAAATATCGTCAACCCGCTCATCAGCATGACCAGCAAGGTTAAAGCATTGATCCAGTGCCATATTCGCGTCGCCAGCCGGTGCCGCTTGACGAGGTCGCCGCCCATCGAGGTCGTCGTCTCAGCGTCGTCAATGTCGCTCATGTCGCCCCCATATTCAGAGGTGTTCGATTGCCATGACACCCACTTCGCCCATTCGCGTGGGCATGGCAAATGGTTACAGCGCCGCCATCACCTTCGCGACCCATTCCGGGCGACAGATCAACAGGTCGGGAACATAGGTGTCGGTACCATTGTACCGCAATGGTGATCCGTCGATACGGCTGCAATGCAGCCCAGCCGCTTGGGCCACCGCGACCGGGGCGGCATTGTCCCACGCATATTGCCCGCCGGCGTGGAGGTAGATGTCGGCGTCGCCCAGCACCACCGCCATCGCCTTTGCCCCCGCGCTACCCATCGGCACCAGCTGCGCACCCAGTGCTTTGGCGACGCTGAGCGCTTGTCTCGGCGGGCGCGAGCGGCTGACCACCATGCGCGGGCATCGGGTAGCTACAGGGCCAAGTGCAACAGAACCGCTGTCTAGCGTCAGCCCGCGCGCGGGCAATGCGACCGCGCCGACGATGGCAACCCCATCATGCGCCAATGCCACATGCACCGCCCAATCGTCGCGCCCCTCGCCATATTCACGGGTGCCATCAAGCGGGTCGATGATCCACACGCGCGGATTGGAGAGGCGCGCATCGCTGTCCGCTTCCTCTTCGGAAAGGATGGCATCATTGGGCCGCGCATCACGCAATGCCTGCATCAAAAAGGCGTTGGCGATGCGGTCGCCCTCCGCGCCCAGCGTCTTGCCCTCATGCGTTGCGGCGCGGCGCAGCGCCATCAACTTCGCGCCTGCCTCACTTGCCAGCCGCGCGGCGAGTTCATTGTCTCCCTCTGCTGGTTTCACCCGAGCAGCCTTTCGACAATCGCATCCGCCGCCGCCTCTGCGCTCATCGCCATAGTGTCGATGTGCAACTCGGGATGCTCTGGCTCCTCATAGGGGCTGTCGATGCCGGTGAAGTTTTTAAGTGCGCCGCTACGTGCCTTTTTATACAGCCCCTTCACGTCGCGGGCTTCCGCCACCGCTAACGGCGTATCGACGAAAATCTCGATGAACTCGCCGTCTGGCAACATCGCGCGAACCATGTCGCGCTCGGCACGGAATGGCGAGATGAAGGCGGTGATGACGATCAGCCCTGCATCAGCCATGAGCCGCGCAACTTCGCCGACCCTGCGGATATTCTCAATCCGGTCAGCTTCGGTAAAGCCCAAATCCTTGTTGAGGCCGTGGCGGACATTGTCGCCATCAAGCAGAAAGCTGTGACGGCCGGCCGCGAACAGTTTTTTCTCGACCAGATTGGCGATGGTCGATTTACCCGATCCCGACAGACCCGTCAGCCAAAGCACGGCGGGCCGCTGGCTCTTGATCGCAGCGTGCATGTCGCGGCTGATGTCGAGCGCCTGATGGTGAATATTCGATGCGCGGCGCAAGCTGAAATGAAGCATCCCCGCCGCAACCGTTGCATTGCTGATCTTGTCTATCACTATGAACCCGCCCAATTCGCGGCTGTCGGCATAAGGTTCAAAGATGATTGGGCGGTCGGTCGCAACCTCTGCCACGCCAATAGCATTCAAATCCAATGTGCGCGCCGCCATCTGCTCTAGCGAGTTGACGTTGAGCTGATATTTGGGCGCGGCGATCGTCGCCGAAACATTTTGCGTCGCCAGCTTTAACCAATAGGAGCGCCCCGGCACCATCGCTTCGTCAGCCATCCATATGATTGTCGCCTCGAACCGATCGGCGATTTGTGGCGGATCATCGGCGCGGGCGATGACGTCGCCACGCGAACAATCCACCTCATCCGACAGGCATAATGTTACCGATTGGCCCGCGACAGCGGCGGCCAAATCACCGTCTGCGGTTACAATCCGGCTGATGGTCGTGGTCTTGCCCGACGGCAAAATGCGCACTGCATCACCGGGCGCGACGGTGCCGCTTGCTATTTCTCCGGAAAAGCCGCGAAAATCGAGATTTGGGCGGTTGACCCACTGCACGGGCATGCGAAAAGGGCGCGCTGCCGACGTATCATCGCCGATGTCGATGCTTTCCAAATGGTCAAGCAGCGCTGGCCCTGTATACCATGACATCGCCGTTGACCGCGTCGTCACATTGTCCCCGATAAAGCCAGATATTGGGATAGCCGTGAAGCGGGTGATCCCTGCCTCGCTCGCAAAGGCCCGAAATGTCAGCGCAATGCGGTCAAATATAGCCTTATCATAGCCGACCAAATCCATTTTGTTGACCGCCAGCACAATGTGCCGAACACCGATCAAGTGCGCCAGCGTCGCGTGTCGCCGCGTCTGCGTCAGCACGCCTTTGCGCGCATCGACTAATATGACGGCGAGGTCAGCGGTGGATGCGCCCGTCACCATGTTACGCGTATATTGTTCATGGCCTGGGCAATCGGCGACTATGAACTTGCGCTTCTCTGTCGCAAAGAAACGATAGGCAACGTCGATGGTGATACCCTGTTCGCGTTCCGCCGCCAGCCCATCTACCAATAATGCAAAGTCGATATTGGTCCCTTGCGTGCCGACGCGTTTGCTATCCGCCTCTAGCGCCACCAGCTGATCGTCAAAGATCATTTTGCTGTCATACAGCAACCGCCCGATCAGCGTCGATTTGCCGTCATCGACACTGCCACAGGTGATGAAGCGCAACAGGGATTTATTCTGATGCGCCTCCAGATAGGCGTCGATGTCCGACGCGATCAACGCATCGGTTTGATAGGTTGGGCGGGTCAAAAATACCCCTCCTGCTTTTTCTTTTCCATCGACGCATCGCCGCCATCTTTGTCGATGATGCGGCCTTGACGCTCCGACGTCGTCGTCAACAGCATTTCCTGAATGACTTCGCTTAATGTCGCCGCCTCGCTTTCAACCGCGCCCGTCAATGGATAGCAGCCCAGCGTGCGAAAACGAATGCTCCGCTCCACCGGAACCTCTCCCGCCTCCAGCCTGAACCGATCATCATCGACCATCAGCAGCATGCCGTCGCGCTCCACGGTTGGGCGTGGCACGGCGAAATATAGTGGCACAATCTCGATCTTCTCACGCAAAATATATTGCCAGATGTCTAGCTCAGTCCAGTTCGACAGCGGAAAGACGCGGATGCTCTCGCCCTTTGCCAGCTTAGCATTATAGAGGTTCCACAGCTCGGGCCGCTGGTTTTTAGGATCCCAGCGATGGTTGGCAGAACGAAAAGAAAACACCCGTTCCTTCGCCCTGCTCTTTTCCTCGTCGCGCCGCGCCCCGCCAAAGGCAGCGTCAAAGCCATGTTGGTCGAGCGCCTGCTTCAACCCCTCGGTTTTCCATAGATCGGTATGCAGCGCGCCATGGTCAAACGGGTTAATGCCGCGTTCAACAGCATCAGGGTTTTGATAGACCAGCAATTCCATCCCCGCGTCACGCGCAGCTTTCTCGCGCAGCGCATACATCGCGCGGAATTTCCATGTCGTGTCGACGTGGAGCAGCGGGAATGGCGGCTTTGAGGGATAAAACGCCTTTTTCGCCAAGTGCAGCATCACCGCGCTATCCTTACCAACGCTATACAGCATAACAGGGCGCTCCGCCTCCGCCACCACTTCACGCATGATGTGGATGCTCATCGCTTCCAATCGGTCAAGATGGGTCAGGTGCACAGTCATATGGGCCTCTTAGCGTCAACCACCCTGCTTTGGCGAGACACGACCTCTAATCACGGGCAAAGTGTGGCTTTAGCTATGCATTGACCAATGCAGTGTTGTCTTACTGGATTTCGGGAAATCATATATCACCACCGCGTAATTACACCCGCATCGGCATGAGCACATAGAGCGCAGGGCTGTTTTCGCTTTCGCGGATCAGCGTCGGCGCGGCGGCGTCGGCCAGATGCAGTTCAACGCTGTCGCCGTCGATTTGCGCGATGATGTCCGCCAGATATTTGGCATTGAAGCCGATTTCGATTGGGTCGGCGCTATAGCTACACGACACGTCTTCGCTCGCGGTCCCGTTTTCAGGGCTGGTCACCGATAGGGTGACGCGGTCTGCATCCAGCGCCATTTTAACCGCGCGGGTCTTGTCCGACGCAATTGTCGCCACACGGTCAACCCCTTGGCCAAAGGCGCGTGGATCAACTTTGAGCAACTTGTCATTCCCCGTTGGAATGACGCGGCTATAATCAGGGAAAGTGCCGTCGATCAATTTCGACGTCAGCACCGCATTGCCATAAGTGAAGCGTATTTTGCTGGTCGATACTTCCACCTGCACCTGTTCGCTGGCCGCCTCGCCAAGCAATTTGTGCAATTCAGCGATGCATTTGCGCGGCAGGATGACTCCACCGCCTGCAAAATCCTGCATCGCCTCGGCCCCCGCAGGGCGCGGCAAAGTATAGCGCGCAAGGCGGTGCCCGTCGGTTGCGGCGGCGCGCAGCAAGCCCCCCTCTTCGTCCGACACATGCCAGAATATGCCGTTCAAATAATAGCGCGTTTCCTCGGTCGAAATGGCAAAGCGCGTTCGCTCGATAATGGCGATAATATCCTTGGACGCCATGTCGAAACGGCAAGGCAGATCGCCCCCCTCTCCACTAGTGGCGGCGATGATCGGGAAATCGTCGCGGGGCAATGTTTTGAGCTTCGATTGATAGCGACCAGCGGCAACGCGCATTTCACCCGTTTCGGCGGACAGGCTGACCTCGCTGCCTTCGGGTAGCTTGCGGGCGATCTCGAACAGCAAATGCGCCGACACCGTAGTCGCGCCGGGCGTTTCGACTTTGGCAGCGACGGTTTCGACAATCTGCATATCAAGGTCGGTCGCCATCACACGGATAACGCCGTCCCCATCCGCATCAACCATCGCCTCGATCAGCACGTTGGAGAGGATGGGGATGGTGTTGCGCCGTTCGACCACCGATTGGACATGCCCAAGGCACCGCAACAATACCGCCCGTTCAATTTTCGCCTGCATCAAAACTTGCCCTTTGAATTATCATTGCCCCAGTTGCATGACGTGACCAGTGCTTGGTCGACTCCCCATGTCGTGGCACATCCATCCTTAGCGCGCTATGCGTGAGTCGCAAGTAAAGCATGATTGGAATGAAACTGCATGGCGATATCTGGGCGTCTTTTCATCGCAAGGCACGGCGAAACGGTGTTCAACGCATGTCGGCGGATGCAGGGGCAGTTCCACACGCACACCCCGCTGACCCGCGCAGGCTTTGCACAGGCCGACGCGATGGGCGAAGCGCTAGCCAGATGGCTTGGCACGGGACAGGCGCTCGAACTTTGGTCATCGACCGCTGGGCGCGCATTGCAAACCATGGCCGTCATCGCCGAACATATTGGCGCGGACTGGCATATGGCGAACCGTGATGATCGCTTGCAGGAAATTGATGTCGGCGAATGGTCGGGCCGCACATATGCCGAAATCCAGCAAGAAAATGGTGCTTTCCTGGACATGGAGAGCGGGGTATTTACGACGATTGCCCCCGGCGGCGAAAGCTATGGCGACGTTGCGACTCGGCTGCGAAGATGGCTGGACGATCTGTCGCCGTTTCCAGCCGACCGGCTGGTGGTGATGCACGGTATGTCGAGCCGCGTGCTGCGTGGGCTGTTGCTGGAGCTTGAACCCGACCCGCGCTTTGGCGTGCCGATTGCGCCCGGCCTACCGCAAGGATCGTTGGTGATGATCGGCAGCGGGGTTGAAAAGGTCATCCGCACTGATTCGACGGGTGATACCGAATGAAGCGACACGCGATTCTGGCCCTATCGACGGCGGCATCACTCCACACGGCCACACTCGCGCGCGATTCGCTGGGCGTGTTCAACGATTGGGGGGCGTTTCGCGATCCCGCCAGCGACTCGGCCCCCTTGCGCTGCTATGCCATTGCACAGCCACAGAGCGGCTGGGCAACATTGCGCTATGCCACCATCGCATTTTGGCCCGCATCGCGCGTACGCGCCCAATTTCATGTGCGATTGGCATCGGCATTACCACCCCGCAGCGCTATCATGCTGCGCGTCGGTAGCCAACGTTTCGCGCTTGTCATGCGCGGCACGGGCGCATGGGCCGCCAACGCACAGATGGACGCCGCCATTGTGGCCGCCTTGCGCAGCAACCAGACGATGAGCATCAATGCGGGCGGTGTTACGGCGACATGGGTCTTGCGCGGCGTAGCGACGGCAATTGATGCGTCGGCTCTGGGGTGCGCGAGGGATTAATAACGTTTCAACAGCCGCGTGACTGCGGTGTGACTAGCGTGTCGCCCGCCCTCATCGCCGTTAAGCGCAGCAATCTCAGCTTCCAGCGCTTGCCGGATCGCCTCTACCTCTGCGTCGGTGCGATGCTCAATCCCGATAAACTCGTTGCGTGCATGTGCGTTGGCACGGATCAGTTCGTCCAACTTGGCTTGAAGCGCGGCGGCGTCGCGATTCTGGCTGTTCTGAATGACGAATACCATCAGGAAAGTGATGATCGTCGTTGATGTGTTGATGACCAATTGCCACGTATCCGAATAGCCAAATAATGGCCCCGTCAATGCCCAAGCGAGGATGGTAGAGGTTGCAACGATGAACGCCAACGGCTGTCCAGCCAGCGCTGACACATAAGTGGCGATACGGGTAAAAATGCGGTCGAGCATGGCGTGGCCTCCTCCATGGCAATGATAATTCCCCCATGATGGCAAATTGCGGCCAGCACGGCTATAGGCGCGTCAACCAGACTCTCTCCCCTGTGTGAGAAGTGGATTTTCCCTATATTCCCATTCACACCGACCCACTACCCAGATTTCCGGGGGCGCTTGACCATTTGCAATAAGTGTATTACAGATGTAATACTCTAACACACTAAATTCAGCCTTGGCGCTCACCGCGTAACCAGTGTCTGCGGCGTGGATAGAAAGGGAAATCTATATGACGCCCTCAAAACGCATCGGCCAAATCATCGGCATGCTCGTGCTCGTGCAGTTGGTGACCGGCCTCATCGTGCCCTACGTGCTGCTGTCACCGCTGACAGCGGGTTCGGGTGCCTTTCTCGATACCGCAGCAGGGATGTCGGTTCTGGTCAGGCTCAACGTGCTTCTCCTTTTTGTGGGCGGCGCGGTTTCGGTTGGCATCTCTGTGGCCGCGTGGCCGGTCGTTCGCGAGCGCGGCTACCGGCTGGGGCTTTGGCTGCTTGCGCTTGCCGTGGTCAACTTCACGTTGCAGATCATCGAGAACGTTCATTGGCTGTCCATGCTCTCTGTGAGTCAGGCATATGTCGAGGCAGGTGCCGCTGATGCCGGACTTTTCCAGTCACTCGGCATTGTCGTCTACTCGGCATTTAGATGGGCGCACTATTCGCACATTCTCGTGGTGGTGGGGTGGATATTCACGCTCTACTGGCTCTTGTTCCGCTGCGCGATGGTTCCGCGCGCGCTGGCTGCCGTTGGGATGGTTGCGTGTGTGCTTCAATACGTCGGCATCACCTTGCCGGCATTCGCCGGTTACAGCATGCCCCCCTCGGCGTTTTTTGGTATGCCGTTGGGTCTGGCCAACCTCGCGCTGGCGGTATGGCTAATGGCCAAAGGGTTCAAGGAACCGAACGCCATACGCGATGCCGAAACACAGACAGCCGAGGTATCGGAGTCATAGCGCTCGTCACGGGGGGGGGTAGGGCTCAAACACTAGGGTCGGCGACCATAACATCCAATTGTGCACAGGCATGGCAAATTTTCGCGCATCCAACTATAGGCGCGTCACCATGACCAGCATCGCCACCCCCCATATGCCGATTTCGGGCACCATTGATCCCGTCCCCGTCATGCGCGATGTGCCCGTGCGGCCCGATGGCAAGACCGACCTACTGGGCCTGACGCGCGGTGCCATCCACGCCGCGCTGGAGGGCGCAGGGCTCGATACCAAACAGGCAAAGCTGCGCGCCAAGCAGCTGTGGCACTGGATTTACCATCGCGGCGTCACAGATTTTGACGCGATGACCGACATTGCCAAGGTGATGCGCCCATGGCTGGCGGAACATTTTGTCGTTGGACGGCCCGATGTCGTGACCGCGCAAACTTCCGAGGACGGAACGCGCAAATGGCTGCTGGCCACCGCCGATGGCCAAGAGTTTGAAATGGTCTTCATCCCGGATGCGGATCGCGGGACATTGTGCATCTCGTCCCAGGTTGGTTGCACACTCAATTGCCGATTCTGCCACACCGGAACGATGCGGCTGGTGCGCAACCTCTCCGCAGGCGAAATTGTTGGGCAGGTGATGCTGGCGCGCGATTCGCTGGGTGAATGGCCCAAAGGGAATATGAGTTCAGGCACTGGGGTTTCCACCACTGACGATGACGCTGACGATGATGACGCCCCGCAATATAGCGCCGACGGCCGCATCCTGACCAACATCGTGTTGATGGGGATGGGTGAACCGCTGTATAATTTCGACAATGTCCGTGACGCGATGAAGATTGTCATGGATGGCGATGGCCTCGCTTTGTCGCGGCGACGGATTACGCTGTCCACCAGCGGCGTCGTGCCGATGATGGCGCGGGCAGGCGCGGAAATCGGCGTCAACCTCGCCGTCTCGCTCCACGCGGTAACCAAAGAGGTCCGCGACGAAATTGTCCCCATCAACCGCAAATATGGCATCGACGAATTGCTCGCCGCCTGTGCCGCCTATCCCGGCGCGAATAATGCGCGGCGTATCACCTTTGAATATGTGATGCTGAAAGGCAAGAATGATAGCAACGCCGACGCGGCTGAACTGGTGCGGCTCATCAAACACTATCGCCTGCCCGCCAAGGTCAATCTGATCCCGTTCAACCCATGGCCGGGCGCGGCCTATGAATGTTCTGAACCCTCGCGCATCCGGCGATTTTCCGAAGCGGTGTTTGCTGCCGGGATTTCCGCACCCATCCGCACCCCGCGCGGGCGCGACATCATGGCGGCGTGCGGTCAGCTTAAATCCGCCAGCCAAAAAATGAGCCGCGCCGAGCTGGACAGGCTGGCCGAGGAAAAACAGGCGGCGCTCGGTTAAGAGGCGCCGCCCTTCGGTGTATCAGAAACTGGCACCAATCGTGAACAATAGCGTCGCATCATACAGCGTATCAGCGGCGGGAATGCCCGTCAGCCGCCCGATGTCGCTATCGACATATTTGACTCCGACCGTCAGGCCGTGGCCAACCACCCAGTCCGCACCCAGTGACCAATCCCAGTAATTGCCCCCAAACGCCAGCGCACCATCGCTGTAACCCAGATGCGCATTGAGCGAGATCGGGGTTGTTGGGATACCAAGGCCAAAGTCAGTGTAAACATAGACATTGTCTGCGCTGCCCAGCGCCGATTGATCCCAGGCATAGGCGGCACCCAGTTTGGCCGTCACCGGACCCAGAGTCGTCTTGATCGACGCATAGGGTTCGAAATAATCGCTGTTGAGCGCCACACCAACGGTCGCGGGTAGCACCGGAGCCGCACGGTCATCGCCATTGGGATAATAATAATAGACCAGCCCGACGTCGATCGTGGTGCCGGGGGCGACTTCGGTCGCGTATCCGGTATAAAGGTCGACCTCAGTATGGCCATAGAGCGCCGAGTCCTCAAGGCTCGAAGCCCAAGTGCCTAAATAGACGCCGCTTGAGTGGTTGATGTTGATCGTGCCCTGAACAGCAATATCCTCAGCCGAGAAACTGACGCCGCGAAAACGGTAATCGCTGACTAGACTGACGCCGCCCGTGACGGTGATGTCGCTAGGCGGGTCGGCCTCTTCGGCCATTGCAGGAACGGAAACGGATAGGAGAGAAAGAGCCAATAGACCCTTGATGCCCAGATTGCTCTGGATGGACGTGCGCATAATGAAACCCTTCGAGGTTGTTGCGAAACGTCCCGCCTGCGCGCGGCGCACCCTCTGTCAAAGCCGGGGCATCGTCCGCGTCACCCGCTTTGTGGCGCGCTATGTTGCATTGCACAAGAAAAATCTTCGCCTGCTTTCAATACATGGTCCGCGCTGTTGCATCGCGGCAACAGGTGGCGGTATAGCGCGCTCATGTCCATCCGTCCTTGGCGCGACATCATGCGCCGTAAATCACGCCAGATCATGGTCGGCACTATCGCCGTCGGCGGCGATGCGCCGATCAGCGTCCAGACGATGACCAACACCCCGACGCACGATGTGCGCGCGACGGTTGATCAAATCCGACGCTGCGAAGAAGTGGGGGCGGACATCATTCGCGTGTCATGCCCCGACGAAGCATCGACTGCTGGCCTCAAGCAGATCGTCCGCGCCGCCCATGTGCCCATCGTCGCCGACATCCATTTTCACTATAAACGCGCATTGGAAGCGGCGGATGCGGGCGCAGCGTGCCTGCGCATCAACCCCGGCAATATCGGGTCGGCGGAGCGGGTGGCGGAGGTTGTCCGCGCCGCCAAGGCCAATGGCTGCGCGATCCGCATCGGCGTCAACGCGGGGTCGCTCGAAAAAGATTTGCTCGAAAAATATGGCGAACCCTGCCCAGAGGCGCTGGTCGAAAGCGCGCTCGATCATATCAAGCTGCTTCAGGATCATGATTTCCATGAATATAAAGTCGCGGTAAAGGCCAGCGACCTGTTCCTCGCAGTTGCTGCCTATCAACAACTCGCTGAAGTGGTCGATTGCCCGCTGCACCTCGGCATCACCGAAGCAGGCGGTCTCATCGGCGGTACGGTCAAAAGCGCGATCGGGATGGGCAGCCTGCTATGGTATGGCATTGGCGATACCATCCGCGTTTCGCTCTCCGCCGAGCCGGAACAGGAAGTGCGCGTCGGCTTTGAAATCCTCAAATCGCTGGGCCTACGCACACGCGGGGTGCGGGTCGTCTCCTGTCCATCCTGCGCGCGCCAAGGGTTCGACGTCATCCGCACCGTCGAGAGGTTGGAGGAGGCGCTGTCGCACATCCGCACGCCGATCTCGCTCTCGGTCCTCGGCTGCGTTGTCAACGGCCCCGGCGAAGCGCGCGAAACCGATATCGGCATCACCGGCGGCGGTGCGGGCAAGCATATGGTCTATCTCTCGGGCGTAACCGACCATCATGTGCAGGACGCCGACATGGTCGCGCATATCGTGACACTGGTCGAAGCCAAAGCGGCGGAAATTGAAGCTGGTCGGGCGCAGAGCATGGATGCTGCGAAGGGTGAGGGGGGTGAAAATCGGGCAACGCGGCGCGCGACGCCGTAGTTTTCCGCTTATACTCCCCTGTAGCCACCAGTCTATTTACATCAATGTAAATATTAAATAGGGGAGTGTTTCAAACAACAGGAGTTCATGATGCTCACCGGCAAACCCGACAAGCTCGACCGCCTCGTCCAACTGTTGCTCGCCCTCGTCGCCATCCTCGCACTTGCCAACGGGTTCTTCATGCTGCTGCGCCCACTCGACTGGTATGTTTTTATCCCTACGGTCATCACCACGGGGCCCCCGAACCAGCATTTCATTCGCGACATCGGCATTGCTTATCTCGGCTGCGGTTTGCTGCTCGCCTATGCGAGCGTCAATCCGCCCATGCGTTGGCTCGCCGCACTCGCGGGCGGGGTGTGGCTGACTCTGCACGGCGCGCTCCATGTCTATGAGGTTGCAGCGGGCATTTGCGGGCCCAATGTTTTCTGGGCCGACGCTCCTGGCGTGCTCGGCCAACCTGCGCTGGTGTGGGCCGCGCTTGCTATCCAGTTTGCACGCCAGCGCGTCGCGCCTGCGGGTTTGCCAAAAGCCACCTTACTGCGCGTATTCGACACAATGGCACCCGGTGAATCGGCCTATTTAGAAGAAATCGCCCGCGCGCCCGGCCATGCGTTTGAAAAGTTGATGCACTTCATGCCGGCCAGCTTGCACCGCCACACCGCGCCCGCCGACCAGTTTCACGCAGCGAGAATCGGTGCAACTTTGGCAGAGGATTGCGGCCCTTGTGCCCTCACTGCTGCCCAAACCGCTCTCGCCGATGGTTTGTCCCGTGATCAGGTCAACCGCTTACTTGTCGGTAAACCTGATGATGAATCAAAGATCGCCTTTGCCTTTGGACAGGCGATTGGGCGTCAAAGCGCCGAAGCTTTAGAATTGGGCGACGTCATCGAAGCACGTTATGGCAGAATTGTGCGGCTCGAACTGGCGATGACTGCTGCCATTGTACGCAGTTTTCCGGCCATCAAACGCGGGTTGGGCCTGAGCAAAAGCTGTTCGCTCACCCCGCTTCGTGTATAAAATTGGGTACCCCCACCATCCGCTCTGCCACCCGCGCTGCTTTACAATAGTAGCAATATTTGCTACTTATTCCGACTATGGGAAAAGTCGAGAAAATCTCCATCGCGCTGACCGATGAAATGCTCGCCTCGGTGAAGGACGCGGTCGCGTCTGGCGATTACGCCTCGTCGAGCGAGGTTATCCGCGACGCCTTGCGCGACTGGAAATCACGGCGTCTTCGGGAAACTGATGCAATCGATGAACTTCGCCGCCTTGTCGCTGAGGCAGACGCCAGCGGCTATGGACCCTATACAGGTATGGATGACATCAAAGCCGAAGGGCATCGCCGTCTGGCTGCAATGCGTAAATGAATTGGCGCATCATAAAGTCAAATGCGGCGAAAGTCGATTTGATCAATATTTGGTTGTATATTGCGCCTGAAAATCATGACGCCGCCGATCGGCAAATCAACCGGATCGAGGAAGCGGTTGGCAGGCTTTCAAATTTTCCGCGATTGGGCCCGGCGCGCCATGATGTCGGCTCTGAGGTTCGGGGATTGGTCGTCAACCGCTATCTTGTGATCTACCGCATACGGGAGAGTGCAAAGCAGGTCGAGTTGCTGCGGGTGATTGACGGCAGGCGCGATCTCGCCGCCGTTTTCAGAGGTGGCGAATCATGACCCTCACCATCCGCTCCGCCACACCCCCCGACCTGCCGCTCATCGCCGGGTTCATTCGCGACTTGGCCGACTATGAACGCCTCAGCCACGCGGTGCGCTTTGACGAGGCGACGTTGGGCGAAAACCTGTTCGGCACGCGCCCCTATGCCGAGGTTATCATCGGCGAATTGGGTGGCACGCCACAGGGCTTTGCGTTGTTCTTCCACAATTTCTCGACCTTCGAAGGGCGGTCGGGGATTTACCTTGAGGATTTATTCGTGCGGCCACAGGCGCGCGGGTCAGGCCTTGGCAAAGCGCTACTTGCGCACCTCGCCGCCCTCGCGGTGACACGCGATTGCGCGCGGCTGGAATGGAGCGTGCTCGACTGGAACGAACCCGCCATCGGATTTTACCGCACCTTGGGCGCGCAATATATGGACGAATGGACCATCATGCGGCTCGATGGTGAGGCGCTGGCCGCGCTCGGTAATCAGGTACGTTGAAGGCGCACCGCACTCACTATCGCGACCACGAACAGCACCGCCCATGCCGCGCCGATGCCGGGGGCCAGCAGGTGCGGCCAGACGAGTCCGGCAAGGCCAACCGCCCCGCCGCCGATCATCAGCCAGCGCGCCGCCGCCCACCCCATGCCCGGCCTCCTGCCCACCAACCAGCCCAGCGCAACGGCGCAAAGCGCGAGTAAAGCAAACTTGACCCGCACGAACCAGAACAGTTGCGCAAACCAGACGGGATCCACCGCATCGCCGATCCGCGCCACCGCCGCTAGGTTAAACAGAACGCGGTCCTCCAGCATATCGCACCCCGCCGCGATCAGTGCGGCGTTGATGACGAACAGCGCCGCCAATCGCCCCCCCACCCCAGTAGGCCCGCGCATCGCCAGAGCGGCGAACAGCTGGAACGCGGTGAATGCGGGGATATAGGCCATGACGTCGATGCGGTTCACCGCGTCCATCGCCAACGCCAATTGAGAACGGCAAGGGTCGGCGCCAAACAGGTGCTGGAACTGTGCCACGCTGGTCAACCATTCAAAGCGCAATATTGGCCGCAGCGACGCATCGCCATCGCACGCGGTCTGGTTTGGCATCTGACCCATAGCGACCATTGCGCCGATCATCGCCAGTGCAGCAATCAGGCACAAGACCCATAGCAGGCGTGTTCCGGTCATGATGGTCCCTCCCTTGCCTTTGTTATGCCCGCGATATTGCCGCTCGACAAGGCAGGGCATCATCGTCCACACACTAGCCACCAATTGAGCGGAGCTGATGGATATGCGGATGATGGCAAGGGTGATGGCAGCATCGCTGGTGATGGCGACGATAAGCGCGTGCGCGGCGCAAAACCATCACACCACCACCGCCCAAGGTGCCATGCAGACCGCACCGCTTATCTTCGACTCCAGCCGCAACGCCTCCGCCGATGTCGATGCCGCACTCACCGCTGCGCGGGCCAGCGGCAAACATGTCATGCTCATCCTAGGCGGCGATTGGTGCCACGACTCCATGGCCTTGTCCGACCTGTTTCATTCACCGCGCTTCGCCGCGATGCTTGGGTTACGCTATGAACTGGTGTGGGTCCATGTGCCGCGCAGCTTGGATGAGCGTGACCCGGCCATTGCCCACCGTTTTGGTCTGGATTCGATAGTGGGCACGCCGACGGTGCTGATCCTCGACAACCAAGGGATCGCAATCAACCTTGCCGACGCGCCCACTTGGCGCAACGCTGCCAGCCGCAAACCAGCGGCGATCTATCGCCATTTTGCCCGCGCGGTTGCTCCGGTTGAAAACTAGAGTGCTTTCGACTTTGATTGCATCAAAGGAAGCACCCTAGTTTCTTGTTTTGCCGTGATTTCCGAGTCACCAGATGATTCTATCTGGCTCGAAATCACTCTAGCGCCGCTGTTGAAACTGCGTCACCACCGACACAAAAAATGCGGTGGACCAACCCATCAACAACAGGCCGTTAATCCCCTCTATCGCCGCGACCATCCGCCAATCGGGGTCGATATAATGGTCGGTATAGCCAATCGCGGCATAGCTGATCGTCGAATAATAGGCCGCCGTCGCAATGTCGCCAATCGCGCCAATCCATACATATACAAATGCATAGAGCCATATCTCGACCCCGTGCAGCGTGAACAGCGCCAGCACCAGCGCAACCGTAAACACCAGGCTGCGCAGCGACAAAGCGGGGACGTGATGCGCGGCCTCTTCGCGTGCTTCGCTGCGCAACAGGCGTGCCAGCAAGGTCAGAACAGTGCCGTGAAACATAACCGTCATCACGACCAATATCGTCGAAACCACTAGGTCGTCGAATATTCCGGTCAAAAGCTGGGAGTCGGTCATCGCAGTATGCGCTATACGCTGTGCAAAAAATGAGCAATGAAGGAAAATGACAACAGTAGCAAAAACACCCGACGCGCTTGTTTTCGTCTATAATGCCAATGCGGGCAAGATCGCGGGAATCATGGACACGGTCCACAAAACGCTTAGCCCCGCGACCTATGATTGCCAGCTGTGCGCCGTCACTTTCGGGGCATTTTCTATGCGCGGCGAATGGCGCGACTGGTTGAAGGCACAAGTCTGGGAAGCCGAGTTCTTTCACCGCCCCGATTTTCGCGCCGCTTGGCCAGACCATGCCAAAGCGCCCCTGCCCGCGATATTCCGCCGCGATGGGGACAGGCTGTCGCTGTTAATCGGCGCAGACGCGTTTCAGGCGCTGGACAGCGTCACCGCGCTGGCAGGTGCGATTGAGGCAGCATTGGCTTAACCCGCAATCTGTGCGCCCAGCTTTGCAGTGAGCGCGAACAGCGCATCGCCATCCGATTGCCGCAGCCGCGCCATGTCCAGCTCCATCCCGCGCGCGACAATTAGCTCGCGGACATCGCTTTTCATCGCGGCGATAATTTCGGCAGCGCATTCCTCCACCGCTATGCCATTGTCGATAACGGAATCGCTGATGCCGCGCCGTACCCCCTGTCCGGTCAACGCATTGCGCGCCACATCGGTTGCCACCGACCCCGGTAAAACGGTGAGTACGCGCAGACCGTGCGCGACCTCCGCCTCAGCCCGCAGCGCATCCATATAGCCGATAAGCCCATGTTTGGCGGCGCAATAGGCGGTGCGCAGCGGCACCCCGATGCGCCCGGCGACCGACGATATGGCCACCACCAACCCCGCCTTATTCGCCACGAGATGCGGCAGGCAGGCCTGCGTTAAATGGATCGGCGCCATCAAATCGGTGCCAATCACTTGGTCATAAACGCATCCGTCGGTATCGACCGCCAGGCTGCGCTGGCTGATCCCAGCATTATTGACAAGGATGTCGATACGACCGCGCCAGCCGTGCGCCTGCGCCACCACCGTCGGCAGGCTCGTCCTATCGGTGGTATCAAACGGCAGGATCAAGCAGTCGCCGCCCGCTTCCGCCGCAACTGCGCTCAGTGCATCGGCCCGTCGCCCCGACAGGATGATCTGCGCCCCTTCACGCGCCAAAGCCAGCGCCAGCGCACGGCCAATCCCGCTGCTCGCGCCCGTAATCCATACGACCTTGCCCGATATGTTCACGGCAATGTCAACCAAGTGGCAACGTCGCTCGCCACCCGGTTCGCTGCGGTGTTGAGCGCGGCGCCAACCGTTGGTCCGTCAATCCGCGACACGTTCATCCGCGCCTCAAACCGGCGTTGCTCCACCTCACCGCCGCCGCCCGGCATGCGGACCGCCAAATAGGTGACAACCGCCTGATTGCGGTCGGCATCGACGCCAAAGTCAAGCAATTGCCCGGTCACGACTTCACCCGCTCCGGTCACAAACTCGCTCTCATCGAGCACCAACCGCGTCGTTCGTGCGGTAACGGTTTCGGACAATAAACGTTGAAACAGTCGCGCGGGCGGCTCCACCCATGTCGCGCCTTGGACATAGGCGATGTTAATATCGCCCGATTGCACCGGAACGCGTGGGGTCCGCAGTTTTTGCGGGGTCGATGGCACCATGATGGTCAGCGCAGCGCCAACCATACCGCGCCGCGCATCGGTGCCCGCAGGCGCTGCACTGGCGCTAGTCAACGTCAATAGGCTGTCGGGCACCTCTCCGCCAAAGCTAAGGCAGCCCGACAGCAATGTCGCGACGGCCAGCGGAGCAATCAGCGGCCAGCAAAAACTCCTAGTAATAGGCATCGGGAACATCCTCATGGTTTCTGGCTCATGGTTTCTGGCTCATGGTTTCTGGCTCATGGTTCATAGTCCGGCAATTGGGGGCTGAGCAGCCCACCCGCCCCTTGTTGATCGAGCCGATCGGCCACATTGGACAACGTCGTCGCGCTGCGCCGCAGATCGCGGAGTAAGGCATTGGCTTCAGGAATAGTCCGCTGGCTGAACGATTGCAGGCCGGGCCGGGCATCGGCAATCGCCCCTTCCAACGTCACAATCGAGCGTTCCGCCGCCGCCACCGTGCTACGCAACTGTGCGATCATCGGACGGCCTTGTTGATCGAGAACGCCATTGGCGGTTTCGGTGAGCCGCGCTACCGCTTCCGCTGCCAGACCAGCCTGTTGCACCGTTGTTCGTGCGTCGGCAATCGCCGCCTCTAACTGCGGGCCGTTGCGGGCCATTGTCCCGCTCAGATTTTCGATATTATCAAGGATATTGGACAGGCTTTCCTGATTGCGATCATTGGTCAGTTCGGTCAGCCGTTCGGTCAGCGTTGAGAGCCGTTCGAGCAATTGCGGGGCGCTGTTGAGCAATTCGCCAAAGCCTGCGCGCTTGGTCGGGATGACGGGGCGACCCGCAGGACCATCGTTTGGCAATCGCGGCGCGCCCGCGACCGCACCCTCCAACTGGATTTGCGATACGCCGGTAAAGCCCACCCCTTGCATGGATGCGGTGGTGCCTTGTAAAATCGGCACGTCCTCGTCCACCTCTATCCGCACCCGGACGAATTGCGGGTCTGGGCGCCACAGCGCGATTTCGGTGACCTGGCCAGCCTGCACCCCCGAATAGAGCACCGCCGACCCACGGTTCAGCCCCTCAACCGATTGTTTGAAAAACACATCATATTCAACGCGGTCGCGCCCACCGCTATTGGCGAGCCAGATGACGAAGGCGGCAAGTGCGGCAATCAGGACCAACGTCACTGTTCCGACCATCAAAGCGTTGGAGCGATTTTCCATGTGCATCAAACCCCGTTGTTATTTCGCCGCTCAGCAGCAGCAAGGGCGACACGACCGCGTGGACCCAGAAAATATTCGGCAATCCATGGATGGGCTGTCGCCACCAATTCGTCAATCGTGCCGATGGCAATCACCCGTTGATCCGCCAGCACCGCCACGCGGTCGCACACCGTGTGCAGCGTATCAAGATCATGCGTAATTAGCAAAACCGTTAGCCCCAGCGTGTCGGCAAGCTCGCGGATAAGCTCATCAAATGCCGCCGCGCTAATCGGGTCAAGCCCCGCCGTCGGCTCGTCGAGGAACACCAGTGCCGGATCGAGCGCCAGTGCCCGCGCCAGCGCCGCACGTTTGATCATCCCGCCCGAAAGTTCCGCTGGGTATTTGGGGCCAGCATTGGCGGGCAGGCCCGACAGCACCACCTTATAGGCCGCAATCTCATCGAGCAGATCATCACCAATTGCGGGAAAATATTCGCGGATCGGCACCTGCACATTTTCCGCAACGGTCAGCGTCGAAAACAGCGCGCCCCCTTGAAATAACACGCCCCAGCGGCGGCGAATATCGCGCTGTGCGTCGGTGCCTACGGGGCCGAGCGTTGAAATGCCGAACACCTCTACCTCTCCCGCTTGCGGCTCCTGCAATCCGATGATGGAGCGCATCAGCACCGATTTTCCCGTCCCCGACCCACCGACCACTCCAAGGATTTCTCCGCGCCACACATCTAGGTCAAGGTCATTATGGACCACTTGATCACCAAAGGCATTGCGAAGCCCGCGCACGCGGATGGCGGGAGTGTTGGCGTCATGCACGAACGGCAAAGCAGGCGGCGCATTACCGCTGGTCTTGGCCGCACACATCACTGCCACCCGATAGCGGTGAAAAACACCGCAAAAAAGGCATCAAGCACGATGACGAGGAAAATCCCCTGAACCACCGCGTCGGTGGTACGCCGACCGACTTCCTCGGCATTTGATTTGACCTGCATCCCGTGATAGCATCCGGTAATGGCGACAATCACACCGAACACGGGTGCCTTGATCAGCATCGCCCACATGTCGGTCATCGGGATGATGTCGCGCAGCAACTGAATATAGGTCAGCGGCGGAATATCGAGCCCGATCCAGCAATAGAGGCCACCGCCCACGACCGATGCGATGGCGGCGTAAAACCCCAGCAGCGGCATCATCAACAATGTCGCAAAGACGCGCGGCAGCACCAGCGCCTCCATCGGCGACACGCCAATGGTGCGCATCGCGTCGACCTCTTCGGTCAGCTTCATCGTCCCCAGCTGTGCGGCAAAGGCCGAACCCGAACGCCCCGCGACCATGATCGCGGTCATCAACAGGCCAAGTTCGCGGATCGAGGTGCGTCCGACCAGATTGATCGTGAACACCTCCAGACCAAATTGGCGCAGCTGCACCGCGCCCTGTTGTGCAATCACGACGCCGATCAGGAACGTCATCAGCCCGATGATCGCCAGCGCGTTAACGCCAACCGTTTCGAACCGCGTCACCACCGCGTTCCAGCGTATGCGCTGCGGGTTGCGCAGTAACGCCAGCGTCGCAATCAACGCCTCGCCGAAAAAGATCAGCAGCCCTTTCAGCTCCGAAAATGTGCCAATGACGCTGGTGCCGACCTCCCCCACAATTCGCGCCAGCGGGAAAAGGGGTTCGGGGCGGATCGCAACGGGTTGATCCGACCGCCCGACCGCCCCGATCAGCACATGCGCCCCTGCGCTCGCGCCGATGATGGCCGCTTCATGGGTTGTCGCCAATCGCGATACCATCCACGCGCCAACGGTGTCGATCCGCTCCACCGCGCTTATGTCAATACTGCCAATGGCACCATGCTCGCCAAGCGCCGCCTGCAACCGATCATAAATGCCGTCAATCCGCGCCAGCGTCAGCCGCCCGGATAGGCGCAGCGTCGCCGCCGCGCCGTCACCGTCTATGTTGAAATCGGGCGTAAAAGTCATCACCGCCTAACTTGGGGAAAAGCGGCGCGTGAAGCAACCTTAAACCATGTCGAGCGCCTGGGCAAAGTCGGCAATCAAATCATCGGGATCCTCGATGCCGATCGAAATACGCACCAGATTGTCGGTTATCCCCATCGCTTTTTTGCGTTCATCGGGCACCGACAAATGCGTCATTGCGGCGGGCGCGCTCGCCAAAGTCTCGGTGCCGCCAAGGCTGACCGCGAGTTTCGCGATTTTCAGCGCATCGAGGAAGCGAAACGCCTCCGCCTCTCCGCCGCGAATGAACAGCGAAAATGTCGATCCCGCGCCGGTGCAGTGACGGTCAAAAATATCCTTCTGCGATCCTTCGGGCAGGAACCCCAGATAGCCTATCCCCTCCACCTTTGGGTGGTCGCGCAGGAATGCACAGACGATTTCGGCATTTTCGCCCGCGCGGCTCATCCGCAGTTCCAGCGTCTCTAGGCTACGCAGCAACATCCACGATGTGTTGGGGTCACAAATGGTACCGAACATGTTGCGGATAGTGCGCACGGGATCGAGCCAGCGCTTAGACCCCAAAACCCCACCCGCGACCAGATCGCTGTGCCCGCCAACATATTTGGTCAGGCTATAGACCGCAATATCGGCGCCGTGCAGCAATGGCCGCGACCATAATGGCCCTAGGAACGTATTGTCGATGGCGATGGGCGGGCGCGCGTCTTCTGGAAAGGTAGCGTCGATGATCGTGCGGCAAGCCTCCAAGTCAACCAGCGCATTGGTCGGGTTGGCGGGGCTTTCGAGATAGAGCATCGCCACCTTTCCGCCACGGCTGGCGGCCAGCACCTTAGCCTCCTCGATAGTGGCGGCGATCTCGCTTGGAGAGGCCTCGGCCGGAAAGTCTAGATAGCTTACACCAAAGCGTGGCAGAATGCGCGCGATCACTGTTTCGGTCGCAGCATAGAGCGGCCCCGAATGGACGATGACATCATTTTGACTGACATGCGCGAGGAACAATGTCGCAATCGCCGACATGCCGCTGGAAAACACCAGTGCATCCTCGGCCTCGTCCCAAATCGCCAGTCGGTCCTCAAGAATTTCCTGATTGGGGCCGTTGAACCGCGAATAGACCAGACCATCGGCACTTCCGGGGCGCTTGCCGGTCAGGTGCTCGAAATGGATCTTGCCCGCCGCTGCATTTTCGAATGTGAAAGTTGAGGTAAGAAAGATTGGCGGCTTGAGCGCCCCTTCGGACAGCATCGGGTCATAACCATGCCCCATCATCAGCGTCGAGGGGCGAAGGTTACGCCCGCCGATGCTTTGCATATGCGCCTTGGGTTTGCGATGCGCAGCGGTAGTGGGTAGCGGTGGCTTTGTCATGAGAGTCTTCCTATATCGTCGGGCGCTGCCGGACGCCTGCCAAGGCATCGCCCGTTAAAACCCCCAGGAAGGCAGGAGCCAAAAGATATATGGGGCCAGGGTCCCTAACCTCCGCAGGAACGCATCTCCGCCATATGTCTGAGTGCGCGATATGCTTAAACCAGCGGCGCGTTGGTTTCAAGTGCAACTACCCCAACCACGCCACCGCCCACACCACGCCAACGATCATCGGAATGCCGAGCAGGTCGAGCATCAGCCCGGCCTTTAGCACACGCGGCAGCGCAACATGCCCGCTGGCCCAGGCAATCGCGTTCGGCCCCGTGCCCGATGGCAACATGAAGCCCCAGCTGGCGGCAATTGCGGCGGGCATGGCGAGCAGCACTGGGTCAACCCCCGTCGCGCCGATAAGCGCCGCGACCACGGGCATCACTCCGCTCGCCGTCGCCACGTTGGAGGCGAACTCGGTTATCAGCACCACCAGCGCGACCAGCGCCAGCGCGATGACGAGCGGGTGGACGTGCCGCAGCGGCTCCAGCGCGTGGCCGAGCCACGTCGCCAGCCCCGATTCGGTGATACCCGCCGCCAGCGCGAGGCCACCGCCGAACATCATGATGACACCCCATGGCGCGCGGTCAGCCTCTTTCCACACCAGCAACGGGCGCCGCTTTCCACCCTGCGCTTCACCATCGGGGATGACGAACAGCAATAATGACCCCGCCACCGCAATCGTCCCGTCGGTCAGTGCGCCTGCGGGGAGCCACCCCTCGATCCACGGTTGCGCCACCCATGCCGCAAACACCAGCGCGAACACCATGAGCACGCGCACTTCCGCGCGGCTCCAGACGGCAGCATTGCCGATGGCGGTGCGTGCAGCGGCGACGTCAAAGCCAAACCGCCCCAGCCGCTGCACATGCACGAGGATGAAAAAGGCCAAAGCGGTGCCGAGTATGACCAACGGCACCCCGAACATCGCCCATTGCACAAAGCCTATTTCGACGTGCAGCGTGCGTTCGATAAGGCCGACCGCGATGGCATTGGTCGGCGACCCGACGATGGTGCCCAGCCCGCCCAGCGACGCGGCAAAGGCGATGCCCATCATCAACGCGCCCGCCATGCCATCGGTTTCGCCCTCCGGTACCCGCGCGGCGGCCAGCACCGCAATCGCAATAGGGGCCATGATCAGTGCGGTCGAAGTATTGGAAATGAACATCGACAGCATGGCCGTCGCCGTCATGAACGCCGCGAGCAGCCCCCAGGCGCTGTCCCCTGCCCGCGCCAACAGCGCCAGTGCGAGCCGCCGGTGCAGTCCCACCCGTTCGATGGCGAGCGCGATGAACGCCCCGCCCAATATCAGGAACAGGATCGGCGAATAATATTCCTTGGCAATCGCGCCAGCGGGCATGATCCCAAACAACGGGATAGCAAGGAACGGGAGCAGAGCAGTTACGGTCAGCGGCACCGCCTCGCTCATCCACCACGCCGCCATCAGCACGGTCAACGCCGCGACATGCCATGCAGGCTCGCTCATCCCAGCGGGCGCGGGCAACCACACCATCGTGGCAAAGGCGATGAGGCCGCCAAATAGGCCGATGGTTTTTGCGGTCATTGCGGCAATCCTATCATAGAAAGTTGGCGGCCATAGGTCGGTTCGTCGTGATGCGTCGCGCGGCGATAGCTGTAAAAATCATCTATCCGGGCATAGGTATCCAGTCCCATCGCCTCGACTATCGGCACCCCAGCGGCGGCGAGCCGCGCGGCGACATAGGCTTCCAGATCGAATTGCCAGTGCCCCGCGCGCCCATCGGCGAAAAATCGCTCATTGGCGGGATCATCATCGCAGAAGGCATTAAACAATGCCCGATCCACCTCATAAGATGCGCGCGCGATGCACGGCCCAATCGCAGCCGCTATTCGCCCGCGCTGTGCGCCGAGCGCCTCCATCGCATCGAGCGTTGCATCGGTCACGCCCGCCAGCGCGCCCTTCCACCCCGCATGCGCCGCGCCGACCACGCCCGCCGCGACATCAGCCAACAGCACGGGCACACAATCGGCCGTGACGATGGCAAGCAATATGCCCGGCCTGTCTGTCACCAGCGCGTCGGCCTGTGGCCGCGCATCGTCGCTCCATGGCGCGTTCACCGTGGCACAGACACGGCCATGGACCTGATAGACGCTGACCAGAGCGGTATTGGGCAGCACCGCGTCTGCCGCACGCCGCCTGTTTACCGCCACCGCCGCAGGGTCATCGCCCGCACCCATCCCGCAATTGAGGCTGGCAATCAGTCCCGATGAAACCCCGCCCCGCCGTCCGGCAAAACCATGCGGCACAGCGCCGAGCGCCGATGCTCTCCACAGGGAGACGGGTTCGTCGCTCACAATGTCAACTTCCACACCCGGTCATCATCGACGACGCTGCCGATACGGAACGGGTTTTTACCGATCTCGACAAAGCCATGCCGCGCATAAAAGGCTTGCGCCCGGTGGTTTTCGATAAACACCGACAGGGTGAGCGCCGCCGCGCTGCGCGCGTGCGCTTCGTCCAGCAGCCATGCCATCAGCGCATCGGCGATGCCTGTGCCCTTTGCCTCTTCACGCAAATAGAGCTGGTGCAGTTCCAATGGCGGATCGCCCATATCTTCGTCCGGCGGCAAGGGCAGTTCATTCGGCCCCAGCTTTATAAAGCCGATGATGCGCCCGTCTTTTTCGCGCACGACCCGCAGGGCAAAATCGGGATCGGCAATGTGCGTCGCAAAACGCGCCGCCCCCATCGCCTCGTCCAGAAATTGCGCCAAATCATCGGGCGGATAATTCATTTGGGCGAATGCCTCGCAAAAACTTTGCTGCGCCATCGCCGATAGCGCCGCCGCATCGCCCATGCCCGGTGTCTCGACGGTCCAATCCGCGATTTGCGTCATGCGCCAAACCCTTCTGGCCCAAATCCCTCAGGGTGCGGCCAATCCGGCGCGGTCATCGCCAATGCCTTGAACAATATCCCCATCTGGTCATCACCCGCCAGTCGGTCGCGCTCCCTCGCAATCGCGGCGGCGCGGCGCGGATGCCCGGTCATCAGGCTTGTCGCGCGCGCATCGAGGCCGAGGCCGCGCAGGAACATGCCCTGCGGGGTTGGCCCGTGCACCGCCAGCCCTGCCTCGCGCCCCAATCTGGCCAGCGCGCCAAAATCGACGTGCGCCGTCAAATCGCGCTCCCCCGGCCCCTCCAGCACGCTGGCATAAGCATGGTGGAGCAGCGCCTGCAGCGTATCGCTGGGTGCCGCCGCGCCGTAGCCATAGTCGATCACGAGCATCGCCCCGCCCTGCCGCGCCAAGACTTGGGCAAGGTCATGGGCAATGGCAATTGTGGCAGGCGACGATTCGATAATCGCCCCATTTGGCTCGCCCTGCCAGCGCGGCGGCACAGCTGCGTCCATCGGCGCGTCACCCGCCGCAAAGACAAACCCGCCGTCACCCAGCGCCACCATGCGTTCGCGCCACCCCCTTGGCGTCTGCACCAATTGCCGCACTGGCAAAGCATCAAAAAACTCGTTGGCCAATATGATCAGCGGGCGATCAGCGGGCAAGGTCGAACCGTCGCTGTGGAAGTGCGCATGCGGCACCGCTGCTGCCTGCAAGTCGCGCAAAACGGGGCTGGTTTCGACCATGTGCACATCGGCTGTGATACCGAATTGCGCGGTGGAGCGAACAACATCGGCCATCAATGTGCCGCGCCCCGGCCCCAGCTCGACCAGCGTGGCTGGCCCTGTGCAGCCGCTGCGCAGCCACAGATCGGCGCACCATAGGCCGATTAGCTCACCAAACATCTGGCTGATTTCGGGTGCGGTAATGAAATCGCCATCAGCCCCGAGCGGGTCGCGGGTCGCATAATAATGCGCATTGGCAAGCCCCATGAACAGGCTGAGCGGGATAGGCCCGCCGCGTTCAATCAACCGCGCCAGACGCGTCGCCAGCGCATTGACTTCACGCAACGCTATCGGTCCCGGCAAAGGGCTCGACGCGCTGTCTGCGCCGCTTCGCCGTCCACATCAGCCATGCGCCGAGCAGGACCATTGGGATGGTCAGCCATTGCCCCATCGACAGGCCACTTTGGGCCGCAAATTCGCTGAGCTGCTCATCGGGCTGACGGAAAAATTCGACGATGAAGCGGCCCAATCCGATGCCGATGGTGAACAACCCGACCAGCCAGCCGGGATGGTAGCGCTTGTCGGTTCGCCAGAATGCATAAGTCATCACTGCTAACAGTAACGCACCCTCCAGCCCCGCTTCGTAGAGCTGACTAGGGTGGCGCGGGTCCATTGTCCCGGATGCTGGAAAAATGATCGCCCATGGCACATCGGTTACGCGGCCCCACAATTCACCATTGATGAAATTGGCAAGCCGCCCCAGCATCATCCCCCACGGCACCGCGCAGGCGATATAATCGCACACCCGAAGGAACGAGAGCGAACTTCGCCGCGTCACCCACCAGATGGCGAGCGTGACACCTGCAACGCCGCCGTGAAAGCTCATGCCGCCGTCCCACAGTTTGAAGATGTCGAGCGGGGCCGAGACATAAAGCGGCAGGCCATAGAAGAGCACATAGCCGATCCGCCCGCCCAAAATGACGCCGAGCATCGCGTAAAACAGCAAATCGTCGGTGTGACGCTCGGCCATCGGCGCGCCGGGCTGGCGCAGCATCCGTCGCACACCCCAATAGGCACCAAAGATGCCGATGATATAGGCCAGCGCATAAAAACGGATCGGAACTGGGCCGATATAGAATTCGCGCACCAGACCCAGATCGTCAAAATTGAGGTGACCTGAAGCGGTAGCAAACAAAGAGTGCAGCAAGGTCTTTCCCCCGATGATTTTCCCCCCCATAGTCGCACCAAAGAGCAAGACCAAGTGGAGAGTAGAGACAATGCCTAGCGCACTGGACAAATTGATTAGCGAAGGGATTGATGCCGTCATCGGTGAGGGCAAGCTGTTCCAGCTGGGGATGATCGAAAGCCGGGGGCAGATGATGCCCTATGTCGCCAATGCACCGGAAAATATTCCGCAATATTTTGCCTATTTCTGCGCCGTGCATGGCGATGCGACCTTCATCGTTGATGGCGATGAACGGCTTAGCTTTGCCGAAACCTATGCGGCGGCAACCAAAGTCGCGACTGCGCTGGTGTCGGGCTGGGGCGTCAAAAAGGGCGACCGCGTCGGCATCGCGATGCGCAACGCGCCCGCGTGGATTATCAGTTACATGGCGGTGTCGATGGCAGGCGGCGTCGCTGTCCTGCTCAACGGTTGGTGGCAGAGCGGCGAACTGGTCGCAGGGATAAAGGACGTCGGCTGCAATCTGGTGCTCGCCGACGAGCAGCGCGCTCGCCGCCTCGCTGAACCGGGGCTGGACCATAAAGCGGTCGTGGTGGCGCTCGATGTCGCTTTGCCGATTGACCGTGCGATGGCCCCCGTGACATCGCGGGGCACAGATGGGGTCGACCTGCCCGTCATCGCTGCCGACGATATTGCCACCATATTGTTTACGTCGGGATCGACGGGCACTGCCAAGGGGGCCACTTCCACGCACCGCGCGGTGTTGCAGGGGACGTTTAACTATATCGTCCAGACCGCGTCGATCGTCCATGTGTTGACGGTTATGGGCAATCCGCCGCAGGGCCAAGCATCGACCCTGCTCAACGTGCCATTATTCCATGTCACGGGCGAAGTTCCCGTGTTTCTGCAAAGCTTTGCCATTGGCCGCAAATTGGTGATGATCGCCAAATGGGACGCCGAAGAAGCGATGCGGCTGATCGAACGCGAGGGCGTGACCTATTTCGTCGGCGTGCCGCTGATGAGCTATGAAATGCTGATCCACCCGAACCGTGCCAAATATGACTTGTCGAGCTGTAAAACCTTTGCCGCTGGCGGGGCACCGCGCCCGCGCGATCATGTGCACCGCTTGGCCGACGGCATGGGTGGCGGCCTGCCGGTGCTTGGCTATGGGTTGACCGAGACGAACGCCATTGGTTGCGGCAACCTCAACGACAATTATATCGCCAAACCCGACAGCACAGGCCCGGCATCACGGCCGCTCGTGGACCTTGCCATCATCGACGAAGCGGGCAATGTTCTGCCCCAGGGTGAAATTGGCGAAGTGTCGATTCGCTCGATTGCCAATTTCACCGCCTATTGGAACAACCCACAGGCCACCGCCGATGCCTTTACCACCGATGGCCGTTTCCGCACCGGCGACCTCGGTTATCTTGACGAGGACGGCTATCTGTTCATCGTTGACCGCAAAAAAGACATCATCATTCGTGGCGGCGAAAATGTCAGCTGCCCCGAGGTCGAGGCGGCGATTTATGCGCATGAAGCGGTTGCCGAATGTTCGGTGATCGGCTTGCCGGATGAACGATTTGGCGAGATTGTTGGCGCGGTAGTGCTGTTCAAGCCGGATGAGGATATTGGCGTAGACGCGCTGCGCGCTTTCCTTTGCGCCAATCTTGCGGCGTTCAAGGTTCCGGCGGTGATTTGGGTGATCGGTGAAGCGCTGCCGATTCTCGGTACGGGAAAGCTGGACCGCGTCACCATCCGCAACAGCTATCGCGCGCGCCACGCGGCGGAATCAAACGGCTGAAGGAACTGCCCCTTGCCCCGGCTGGCGAGCGCGGCTATGCCCCGCCCCGCGCTGAAACAAGGCTGCCCATAGGGGTATAGCTCAGTTGGTAGAGCATCGGTCTCCAAAACCGAGGGTCGTAGGTTCGAGTCCTACTGCCCCTGCCAGCCTTGCCAAGGCGTGTCGCCATCGTTAGAGGGCGGCGTATAGGAATAGCTTGTCTAGCCGGCCGCACCCATGTCACCCATAACAGCGGGGGATGGGGCGGGCGGATTATTGCCATTTTCACGGCACGGTTGATAAGTGTTTTCCGAGGGGTTTCATTGGGCTGATTCGGGCCCATATGCTGGACGGTCGCGCAATCGGCTAGGCAGCATGAGGAAGTGAGAATGGCGAAGTTCAGTCCGGGCAAATTCATTCGTGAAGTGCGTTCAGAAGGTCGTAAGATTGTCTGGCCGACACCGCGCGAAACGATGGTGACCGCGATCATGGTGCTGATCATGACGACGCTGCTTGCCATTTTCTTTCTTGGGATCGACACCCTGTTCGGGGCGTTGGTCGGTTGGTTATTGTCGCTGGCAGCGTGATCGCTGCTTGGCTTGATTAGGAAATAGCATGTCGCGTTGGTACATTATCCATGCCTATTCCGGTTTCGAGAATAAGGTCAAAGAAGCGATCATGGCCGAGGCCGAACGGCTGGGTCTATCGGCCTTGGTTGAGCGGATCGAGGTGCCCACCGAAACGGTGACCGAGGTCAAGCGCGGCAAGAAAGTAAGCCATGAACGCACCTCTATGGCGGGCTATGTCATCGCCAAACTGACGATGACCGATGATGTCTATCACTTGATTCGCAACACACCCAAAGTCACCGGCTTTCTGGGTGTCGCGGGCAAGCCACAGGCGATCCGCGAATCCGAAGCTTTGCGGATGCTCAAGATCAAAGACGAAGCGGCGGCGCGGCCCAAACAGGAAATCCGCATCGACTATGAAATCGGCGACAATGTCCGCGTGCTCGAAGGGCCGTTCGCCAGCTTTAACGGGATTGTCGAGGAACTGGATTTCCATCGCAGCCGCGTCAAAGTTTCCGTGTCTATCTTTGGCCGGGCAACCCCGGTCGAGCTGGAGTTTGACCAGGTAGAACGGGTGAAGAATTAAGCTATTCTCGCCTTCCACCGTGGGGGCGGAATCATTGCGGGAGGGGCCATCCCCCGTTTGACCGCTAAACTTGATCGGGGAAGCCTTTCCGGCACCCTAAAACAGAGTGAGACAAAATATGGCTAAAAAAATTACCGGCTATATCAAACTGCAGGTTCCTGCAGGGGCAGCCAACCCGTCACCGCCTATCGGCCCAGCATTGGGTCAGCGCGGCGTCAACATCATGGAGTTCTGCAAGGCATTCAACGCAAAGACCGATGGTATGGAAAAGGGCATGCCCATCCCCACCGTCATCACCGTGTTTGCCGACCGCAGCTTTTCGTTCGAAACCAAAACCCCTCCCGCCTCCTTCCTCATCAAAAAGGCTGCGAACCTCAAGGCTGGCTCCAAAGAGCCGGGCAAAATCAGCGCGGGCAAAATCGCCCGCTCCAAACTGGCTGAAATCGCAGAAATGAAGATGGCCGATCTGAACGCTAACTCGATTGAGCAAGCGACCAAGATCATCGAAGGTAGCGCCCGTTCGATGGGCCTCGAAGTGACGGAGGGCTGAACCCATGACCAAATTGACCAAGAAGGCAAAAGCCCAAGCCACCGCATTTGACCGCGACAAGCTCTATGGCGTCGATGAAGCCATCGCGGCGCTCAAAGGCGCGTCGTCCAAAAAATTCGCTGAAACACTCGAAATCGCGATGAATCTGGGGGTTGACCCACGTCATGCCGACCAGATGGTGCGCGGTGTCGTCACCTTGCCTGCGGGCACGGGCAAAGACGTCAAGGTCGCGGTGTTCGCACGCGGCGACAAGGCCGAAGAAGCGCTGAAAGCCGGCGCTGACAAGGTTGGCGCCGAGGACCTGCTCGAAGATATGCAAGCGGGCAACATGAATTATGGCCGGGTCATTGCGACGCCAGACATGATGGGCATTGTCGGCCGTCTGGGTAAGGTGCTGGGTCCAAAGGGCCTGATGCCAAACCCCAAACTGGGCACCGTCACCCCCAATGTTGCCGAAGCGGTCAAAGCCGCCAAGGGCGGACAAATTGAATTTCGCGTTGAAAAGGCTGGCATCATCCACGCTGGCCTTGGAAAGACGAGCTTCACTGACGCCGACCTTCGCAAAAACTTTGACGCTTTTGTCGATGCCATCGTCAAGGCAAAGCCAGTCGGCGCGAAGGGCAAATATCTGCGCAAGATTTCGCTGTCGAGCACAATGGGGCCGGGCATCCGCGTCGATATGGCCGCAGTTCAAGGCACCTAAGTCTTTCAGAAATACTATCGTCGAAAGGGTCGGGGGAGCAATCCTCCGGCCCTTTTGCCTAGAGCCTTTTCGAGTGAGATGGAAACATCGAACGGCTCGGAAATCGCGGTAAGAAAAGAGACAATAGAGTCGGCCCTGATTCAATATAATCAGGATAGACCCTAGTTGCACCAATGTCGGCATTGCGCCTAAAAGACGCTATGCCTCCCATTGCTGCGACCCGCGCCGACTTCACGCCAAAGCTATGGACGCTGTGGAAGCGCGGCGAGTTGCTGTCCAACCTGCGCGCCGATGCGCTGGCGGGGCTGACCGTCGCCATCATCGCGCTCCCCCTTGCGATGGCGCTGGGGATTGCTAGCGGTGCCTCCCCCGACAAGGGGCTGGTCACTGCGATTGTCGCCGGGTTTTTGATTAGCGCTACTGGCGGGTCGCGCGTTCAGGTCGGCGGGCCGACGGGCGCCTTTGTCGTCGTTATCGCCGGGGTGATCGCGCAACATGGCTATGCCGGGTTGGTGTTGGCAACGGGAATGGCGGGGATCATCCTTGTCATCGCGGGCTATGCGGGGCTGGGCCGCCTGATGAAGTTCGTGCCGATGCCCGTGGTGACGGGATTCACCGCCGGGATTGCGGTGATTATCGCATCGAGCCAGATCGGTGACCTCTTGGGGCTGCACGGCCACGCCATTCCAGCAGAGTTTCTGTCGAAATGGGCGGCCTACGTCGCAGCGATAGACACGACCAATGGGGCAGCGATTGCGGTAGGCGTCGGCTCGCTGACGCTGATCCTGTTGCTGCGCCGCGCCGCGCCGCGCCTGCCCGGCTTTCTGATTGCCATTGTCGCCGCTTCGCTGGTCGTGGCATTGGGCCACGTGCCCGTCGAGACAGTCGGCGTTCGCTTTCCGCATATGCCAACGAGTTTGCCGATGCCGCACATCCCGGCGTTCACCGTGAGCATGGTGCGCGAAGTGATGCCATCGGCCTTTACCATCGCCTTTCTCGCAGGAGTCGAAGCCTTGCTCTCCGCCGTCGTTGCCGATGGCATGACTGGGTATAAGCACCGCCCGGGACAGGAATTAGTCGGCCAAGGCGCAGCCAATATTGCCGCCGCTTTGTTTGGCGGGCTGCCCGCAACAGGCGCGATTGCCCGCACCGCGAGCAATATCCGCGCCGGTGCAAAAACCCCGATGGCGGGGATATTCCACGCTGTATTCCTGCTCGTCATCCTGATGACGGCGGGGCCGCTCGTCGCCTATGTGCCGATGGCTGCGCTCGCCGCCATCCTGCTGGTGGTGGCGTGGGGGATGAGCGAGGCTGAACGCTTTCGCCATTTGATGCGGATGGAAATGGGCGACCGCGCGCTGTTGCTGTTGACGTTCGGCCTGACGGTGCTGGTCGACCTGACCGTGGCGATTGGCGTCGGCGTCACATTGGCGTCGCTGTTGTTCATGGCGCGGATGAGCGAGGCGAGCGGACTGCTCAGCGATGACGAGAGCATCGAGGACCCTGAGCAACGCGCCGCGCTGCCCGATGGCGTCGAAGTGTTCCGCCTTGCCGGACCGCTGTTTTTTGGCGTGGCAGCTGAGATGCTCGACGCGCTGACGCGGATTGGCCGCAAGCCGCGCACCATCATCCTGCGGCTCGACCGTGTGCCGTTCATCGACGCTTCGGGGATCGAGACTCTTGCCACATTCGTTGCCGGGGCCGCCGATAGCGGCACCGCCGTCATATTGTGCGATATGCCGCGCCCCGTGTGGGAAACGCTGGCGCGCGCGCACCCCCGCTTTGCCGGGGCGGGGCGAACACAGACCCTGTTATCGGCGTTGCGGCGGGCGGAGCGATAATCGTTGACCGGTATCAATGCGGACCGCCATAAAGTGCCCAATGACGTTAACAAGACGATGATAGGCAAGGAGTGCGGCTATGTTTCGTTTGGCGACAATCTTATTTTCCGTCATTTCCACAACCCTGATGGGCAGCGGCGTCATCGCCGTATTGTCGTTGGGGCATGACACATTATGGCCAATCCTCATCGCCGCAGCGGCGGGCTTTGTGCTGGCAATCCCGGTGAGTTGGTGGGTGGCACGCCAGATATTGTCAGGCTCGACATTTGTAAAATAGGCGCACGCCGCCAATCAAAAAACTGACCCGCACAAAAAGGCCGAGAGCTTCCCCTCGGCCTCCATTGTTCGTTATTTCCCGATTAGAAGTGTGTCGATACCGTCATGGTGAACGAGCGACCACGCGGGTCGGCCACGCGCGGCTCCCAGCTGCCCCCCGCACCCGTGTTGCTGTCATAAGTGACGGCAAATGGCGGGTCGGTGTCAAACAGGTTGCGCACGCCCATCGTCAACGAGAATTCGTCCGTAATCCGGTATCCGATCGACATATTATAGGTGATGTAATTGCTGACGCGGGTAATGTCATTGGGCGGATTGACCGACCCGTTGGCGACGCCCGGCAATTGCTGGTTAAGATAGCCGTTACGGAACAATTGCGACAGCGAAACGGTGAAATCATCGTTCCGCCATGTGATTGCGGCACTATGTTTCCAGCGCAGACCAAGATCACCGGCAAAGGTGAAGACGCCAATGTTGTTGGTATAGGCCGATGTCGGCAGGAACCGTTCGCGCTTGCGCACCAGATAGGTGCCGTCCATGCTCATTGTCACCCTGCCACCCAGCGCATCAAAACGCCCGCGCAGACCAACTTCGATCCCCTGCGTGCGGCGCGACCCGATATTGTCGGCGCGAAGGTCAAGCTGCGTGATGATCCCATTGGTACGAGTAACATTTTCAGGGAAAAAGGCGATGTTGGCCAGCAATTGCTGGATGGTCAGCGAACCGATGACGTCATCGACGGCAATCGACCAGAAATCGACCGATGCGCTGAAATGTGACGATGGTTCGAACACCACGCCCACACTATATTGTTCCGACGTTTCCGGATCGAGGTTGAGATTGCCTCCGCGAAGCGTGTCAGGCGTGATCGCCGTGCACCCAGGAAGAGAGGAAACCGCACCCGTCGCGCATGTCGTCGGATCAACCAGCGTATTACCCGGGTTAGGCGACAGGGTTACACCGTTGAATATCTGGTTGAAGTTTGGCACGCGGAATCCGGTGTTAAAGGACCCACGGAACATCAACCAGTCGATGGGGCGGAAACGCGCCGACACCTTTGGATTGATGGTCGAGCCGAAGCCTGTATAATCGTCAATGCGGGCAGCAGCCGTGACTTCGAGTGTGTCGAAGATCGGGAACAGGATTTCACCATAGGCCGCTAAAACCCGGCGATTTTTGGGGGTCAATGCGTTCACATTGTCGAACGCCGCATTGAAAATGTCCGGCGTCCCAAGCGCGGCAGCGGGTGATCCGTTGAAGCTATAGGTTTCACGGCGATAATCGACACCAAGCGCGACTTTAACGTCACCGCCAGGCAGCGCGAACAGAGACCCCGATATCGAACCATCAAGCTGCTTCACCTCGTAACGACCACCATAGAGGACGGTTCCCTCGGCCGATACGGCGGCTAGGCCAGCCAGCGCGGCGTCGCTTTGTACGAGCGAGAAGGGGTTGAGGATACCGCTGTTCAGCAAGCCGACGATACCAGGCGCGGTGGCACCCGGCGCGGTCGGTGCGCGCGGATCAATGCCGCCCGATACAGCGCCCAGCACACCCGAAGCCGCCGCACTGGCAGCCGAAGCAAAGATGCCTCGGAAGGAATAGCCGGTGCCCAATGTCGAAGCCGATTCGCTGCGCGCATAGGATCCGCCCGCACGATAATCCCAGCCATCCCACAGCGGGCCTTCGACCCCCAATGCAGCGCGGAAGGTCGTCGTCGTGGTTTCATATTCGCGATTATCGCACGCAAGACAGCGCCAGCGATAGGAAATCGGCTTGCCATAGTTCGCCGCAATCGCCGGGAATTGCGCAACCAGCGCATTATACACCGCATTATAGGTTGGTGCGGTCAGCGCGTTGAGCGGGTAAGCGATCGGCAAGGTCGTCGTATTGCCAGTATATTGATTGTTCGAAAAACGCTTGGCCGAATCGGCGTTCGACCCCGTGACTTCGGCATAGATTTGATGTTCGCCCAAACGAACCGTTGCCCGTCCATAATAGGTCAGTGTATTCAGCGGCTGTTGCAAAACCGCAGATCGGCCAGTGTCCCAAGAACAAGCAAATGCTGCGGTGGAATTCGCCCACAACACTTCGTCATAGGGGAGCCCGCCATCAACCGAGTCGCACCCCGCGCCGCCCGGCAGGTCGAGGATGTTGATGCCGCCGCTCGCCCGCGTAGTCGTACCGGGAAAGACCAAGCCTGGCAACAATGTTGCACCCGATGTGCCGCCAAGCAGCGTGCCTGTGGGGAAAAAGATGCTATTGGTGTTGGCTGGAAAGGCGGTAGCAATTGGCGTCCCGCGCGTGTCGATCGACAGGCCGCGATCGGGTTGAAAGCCATTGACGAAATCGCGTTGGTCGCCGCGCAACGCCCCGCTCCAGCGATTGGCAACCGCAGCCATGACGTTGAACCCTTGGTCGTCAAGGTCGCCATAGCCGACAATCCCCGACAGCCGATAAATGCTTGCCCCGCCCGCTTCGGTGATGTCAGTGAAACCTTCCACCCCCACACCTTGATAATCGGTGCGCGTGATATAGTTGATGACACCGCCGATCGCATCAGTGCCGTAGATGGCCGATGCGCCATCTTTCAGTACCTCGATCCGTTCAATCGCGGCGAAGGGGATCTGGTTGACATCAACCGCAGAGCCGGTGAGGCCGTGCGCGGCCACGCGGCGGCCATTGAGCAGCACCAGCGTCGCCGCCGAACCTTGTCCGCGTAGATTGGCGGCAGACAGTCCGTTGGTTCCGCGCTGCGCACCGCTGGTCACGTCGGCATTCGAGGCGAGGTTATCGGCACCATTGCCGTTCGTGGACAGCGAGGAGATGAATTGCTCGGGGCTGGTGATGCCTTCGCGCAACAGTTCCTCGGACGTGATAACCTGCAAAGGCAGCGCACTGTCATTGGGGTCGCGTTTGATGCGTGATCCGGTGACGAGGATGTCGCGATTGTCCGCCGAATCATCGGCAACGGTTGGCGGCAATGGCGCGGACGCTGTTTGCGCCATGGCGGTGCTGCTCAGGCTACAGACAAGCGCGGTTGTCGCTGCCCCGCACAAAAATACATTCCGCAAACTGTTTGCGTTTACCATCGAATATCCCCCTGTTTTTCATCAATCGCAATGATTGCCGACACTAAACCGCAACACTATTGCTTTGACCAGCCCTGTTTAAGTTTTTTTCGCTCACTGTTGCCGCTAAGCATCAGATAGCGCACCCATAACCAACCATTTCAGCCTTTTCCTTGACTCGTCCGCCCACGCCGCTATGGGCAGCGACGACCGACGGGCTATGCTTTGTGCACAGCCTTGTCGTCACCGTCCGAGACAGGTGGTGCATGGGGTAACCCCCGCGCTTAATTTCCACCCTAGGCGGGGACATGTGTTTTACCGGCTGGGTCTTGCCCGACTGTCGGTTACTGTTCGACCCCTGTTTCATGGGTTTCGCGCAGGCTCACCATCCCCACGGACTAAAGTTGGCGGCACTTGGCCGGGCACGCTACCGCGCGCCATGCCCAAGCTCCGTCTGTTTGAGCCGCCCTGAGGCATAATGCCAAAGGGCAAGTGGAGTAATGGCATGGACCGCAAGAAAAAACCCGAAGTGGTTGCAGAGCTGCGCGCTACCCTGTCCGAAGCTGGGGCGGTGGTTGTCACCCGCAACCTCGGGATGACCGTCGCACAATCGACGGCGCTTCGGAACAAGATGCGTGACGCTGGCGCGCACTTCAAGGTTACAAAAAATAGCCTTGCCAAGATCGCGATCGAGGGCACAGCCTATACCGGCATCAGCGAAATGTTGACCGGACCATGCGGACTTGCGACCAGTGGCGATGCCGTCACTGCCGCCAAGATCGTGGTGGAGTTTGCCAAGACCAACGACAAATTACAGATCGTTGGCGGCGGCATGGGTGATACTATTCTCGACGTGGCTGGCGTTACCGCGCTGGCATCTCTGCCGTCGCTCGATGAGCTGCGCGCGAAAATCATCGGCCTCGTTATGGCACCGGCGACCAAGCTTGCACAGATCACCGTTGCACCGGCTGGCCAGCTGGCCCGCGTATTTGGCGCTTATGCGCTCAAGGACGCTGCCTAAACTTTGTAATCGAAACCTACCGAACATGGGGCGTCACGCCCCGCACATGATGGAGAAAACACATGGCTGATCTTGCCAAAATCGTAGAAACCCTTTCGGCTCTGACCGTTCTTGAAGCCGCTGACCTGTCGAAAATGCTCGAAGAAAAATGGGGCGTTAGCGC
>CXWL01005431.1_pt1 | contig 37394 bp, 31 predicted proteins | sample 590931 | NCBI WGS metagenome assembly CXWL01 (sample SAMEA3498368, study PRJEB10139) | groundwater metagenome | biome: water well; material: biofilm material | place: Germany | collected 2015-04-27 | reverse complement strand
CAGGTTCGTGGGCCAGAACGCGATCCAGACGCACGGCGGCATCGGCATCACGCAGGAACTGGCGATCGGCCATTATTTCAAGCGCGCAACGATGATCGAGGGGCAGTTCGGTTCGGCCGACTTCCATCTCGAGCGGTTCGAAAACCTGACGCTGGCAGACGCTGCCTGACGCGGATTTCCCGTCGGGCGCCCCGTTACAGAAAAAATTTCGTGCCGGATGCATCCTTTTGCCATGATCGGCAGTTAAGCACTCGTCACGTCCAGCGGGCGTGACAACGCCCGAACCGATCAACCCCGTAACGGAAAAGGCGTCGTCCGACAGGCCTGCACTGGCCGCACGGGATTACCTGACTCCCCCCTCATGGGAGTCCCGAGCAACCGGTTGCCATTGTCGAAGGATATGGGGGGCGAAAGCCCCCCATATTGCCACGCAGCTGATGAAATGGTGCCGCTTACAGGACTCGAACCTGTGACCCCCGCATTACGAATGCGATGCTCTACCAACTGAGCTAAAGCGGCACGGCGGTCGCGCGCTTACCAGTGTGTGTCTGGCAAGACAAGCGCCGGATCATGTCAATATTCCGTCAAGCCTTAACGCTTCGTCAACCATATGCGGTGCAAAACTCCGCCAATTCGATTGTGGGACGAAGTAAGGGTTTTTGACATGGACCAGACAGGCCATTTTGCCCGGGATGACGATGCTGGCGTGGAAACGCCCCTCAATGTCGGGACAGACGAGCGGCGGATGCATGTCCGCGCGTATAATTACTGGGTGTCGCTGCTCAATGGCCGCGCCTATCCCTCGATCGAAGATCTGAATCCCGCAAACATGGACGATTTCGGCCCGCACAGTGTGCTGCTCGATTTCACCGGCGGCATCGACAGCCCGATCATTGCCTTTCTCGGCCATGCGCTGCGCAAGGAATGCGATCTGGGGAGCGATGTCGAAACCGTTGCCGATATTCCCAGCCGGTCGCTGCTTTCGCGGCTGACCGACCATTATCTCCAGATCATTGCCAATCGCGCGCCGATCGGATTCGAAGCCGAATTCGTCAACGGCCGCGGCAACAACACCATGTATCGCGGCATATTGATGCCCTTCTCGTCCGACGACGACAATATCGATTTCATCTATGGCGTGATCAACTGGAAGGAAGTGGCCGATGAGGCCATGACCAACGGCATCATCGACGAGGTCGAGCGCGCGCTCCAGACTGCCCCCGTGCGCCATGAGGCGCCGGTCAGTGTCTGGGCCGACGGGCCGAGCGGCGAGCATCATGATGTGGAGGCTGCATCACCGGGCTTTGAGGCGGTCGCGGCCGCAGCCGAGGAGGAGGTTGCCCCCGAATTCGAACCGGACGGCAGCGAAACGCTGTGGGACTGGCTTGCTGCCGCGCGCGAAACCGCCGATGCCGCCACCCATTCCGAAACGCGCAGCCGCCAGTTCCTCTATCGCGCGCTGTCACTCGCCTATGATTTTGCCGCTGTCGCCGACCGCCGCCCCGATGAATATTCGGAGCTGCTGTCCGACAACAAGATTGTCACACAGGCCCGCGCGCCGATGACGCCGATCGTCAAGCTGGTCTTCGGCATCGGCTATGACAAGACGCGCCTGGCCGAATACGGGATGGCGCTTTCGCATGGCCGAAGGCTTGGCATCGGCATTGGCGGATTCCAGGCCGCACTCGAAGCACATCCCGGTGGCCTCAAGGGCATGGTCTATGCTGAACGTGCCGAACGCCGTCCAGCGCCCAGGATCGAATCCGCTTCGGGCGATGCGGCACGCGCGATGGCGCGCACTATGGAGCCCAAGATGATCATCGAATCACCGGGCGATGAGGAATTCGTGCTGCTCGTGGCGCGGCGGATCGATCAGGGTCATGTGGCCGTGCTGGGCGCGCTCCCGGAGGATGGCGCGCTGGTCCAGAAGGCACTCCGCGCGCTCACGCAATAATATTACAGGGTTGAGCTAGGCTGTTCGCGGGCGCATAAGCGCCCCATGATGATGCTTGTCCGCAAAGGATCGCATCCAGCAGGTTCAGGCGGAGCAGAATGACATCCTCGTCCCGTGTTAAGACAACGCAATCTTCCAATCCAATCGCAGACATAGCGAAAGCGCTGGTTGCGCGATCCCTGCCGGGAGACCTTGACGGTTTCGGGCCGCAAGCGCGCATCGCGGCGGCCGAATTTGCGCTGAAGGCGCTCGCCGCGCGGCGCAGTGGCCAGCCCAGCCTTGCAATCGATACGATCACCGAAGCCGATGGGCGGCGGCGGATGCGGCTTGCGATCGTCAATCCCAACATGCCCTTCCTCGTGGACTCGGTGGCGGCGATCATTTCCGCCAAGGGGCTCGTGATCGACCGGCTGCTCCACCCGGTGATCAACGTCACACGCGACGGCAAAGGCGCGCTGACCTCGATCGGCAAGGGCGGGAAGCCGGAATCGGTCATCTATGTCGAGACTGACCGGGCCGACGCCCGCGACCGCGTCGATATTCGCGACGGAATCAGGCAGTCCATGGCCGATGTGCGCCATGCCGTTGATGACTGGGAAGGGCTCAAGGCCGCGATGCTGACCGATACGGGCCAGCTTCCGGCCGAGGATGGCGCGCTCCTCACATGGTTCGAGGACAATAATTTCACGCTGCTCGGCCATGCGCGCTTCGGCGCGGATGGCGGCTTCGAAGGCGGGCTGGGCATTGGCAGCAACCGGGGCGAGAGCCTGTTGTCTGAAGGTGCCCGCAGGCGCGCGCTTGCACAGTATCGCAAGGGTGCGGACGGGTTGCTCGTCGTCAAGTCCAACATGTTGTCGAGCATCCATCGCCGCGTCCCGCTCGACCTGCTGATCGTGCCGCGCCGTGATGGCAGGAAGCTTGCCGGCCTGTCGATCCATGCGGGGCTCTGGACCAGCGCGGCGCTCGGCAAGCCGGCTGAGGACATTCCGGTCCTGCGCCAGCGGCTGGCGGCGTTGCAGGTGAAGTACAAGTTCGATCCCAAGGGCCATACGGGCAAGGCTCTGAGCCATGCCATTGAGGGGCTGCCCCACGACATCGCGATCAGCATCAGCGAAGCCAGCCTTGACACGCTGGCGCTTTCCGCGATGTCGATTGCCGACCGGCCACGGCCGATGATCGAGATGGTCGAAGCCCCGCTCGACCGCCACCTCTTCGCCTTTGTCTGGCTGCCGCGCGACGAACTGACAACGGCGCGGCGCGTTGCCATCGCCGATATGCTGGCTGAGGCCGCCCATGCCCGGCTGCTGAGCTGGGCGATCGAACTCGGTGACGGCGAAGTGGCGCTGATCCGCTACACGCTCGACCTGCGCGAGGGCGGGCGGATGCCCAAGGTCGCGCCGCTGCACAGCCGGATCGAGATGATGGTGCGCGGCTGGCAGCCGGCGGTCGAGGCAGCACTTGGCCAGCTGGGCGATCATGGCCATGCGACGCGGCTGGCGCTGCGCTATGCGGGCGCCTTTCCGCCAGCCTATCGCAACGGCGCGGGCCCGGAGGAAGCGGCTCTCGACATCAGCTATGTTCATGCCTTGCCGGATGCGGGAGGCCGCGGCGCTCGCTTTTACCGCAATGCCGATGATGCCACCAACCGGTTGCGGCTGAAGCTTTACAGTCTCGACGCCCTGACCCTGTCGGACGCGGTTCCGGCGCTCGAGAATTTCGGTTTCCGCGTGATCGAGGAACTTTCGACCCCGCTCGATTCGGGACGACTCGGCCATATCCAGAAGTTCGTCCTCGAAACCGCCAGTGGGCGGGGCGGGACGGCGCTCGTTGCCAACGCCGAAATCCTCGAAGGCGCGGTCGCCGGCGTGCTCGAAGGGGCGGCCGAAAACGATCTCTTCAACCTGCTGATCGTCGAACTCGACCTCGCCCCCGCAGCCGTTGCCCTGTTCCGTGCGCTCTATCGCTATCTGCGGCAGACGGGCCTCCCCTACGGCATGCCGACGGTTGTCCATGCGCTGCGCCAGGCACCCGAGATTGCCCGCGCGCTGGCGGCGCTGTTCGCCGCGAAGCACAGCCCCGATGGTGACGACATTGCGGCAAAGGCTGCAGAAGATGATATTGCCCGCGGGCTTACACGTGTGTCGGGGATCGACGAAGACCGGATCCTGCGGCTCTACCGCGCGGTCATCCGCGCAACCTTGCGCACCAACGCCTATGCACCTGCCGCGCGCGAGGCGCTGGCCTTCAAGATCGACAGCGCACAAGTGCCCGGCCTGCCCGATCCCAAACCGTGGCGCGAGATTTTCGTCTATTCTCCGCGCGTTGAGGGCATCCATCTCCGCGCCGGGCCGGTGGCGCGCGGCGGGCTTCGCTGGTCGGACCGGCGCGACGATTTCCGCACCGAAATCCTTGGCCTGATGAAGGCGCAGCGCGTGAAGAATGCCGTGATCGTGCCGACGGGCGCGAAGGGCGGCTTCTATCCCAAGGCGCTGCCTGATCCTTCGAACCGCGATGCCTGGCTCGCCGAAGGGACCGAGTGCTACCGGATCTTCATCCGCTCGCTGCTCTCGGTCACCGACAATCTCGTCAAGGGCCAGGTCGTCCACCCGCAAGGCGTCGTCATCCTCGACGGCGAGGATCCGTATTTCGTCGTCGCCGCGGACAAGGGCACCGCGACCTTTTCCGACGTCGCCAACGCGATCGCGCTCGAACGCGGCTTCTGGATGGGAGATGCCTTTGCGAGCGGCGGCTCGGTCGGCTACGACCACAAGGCGATGGGCATCACGGCCAAGGGCGGCTGGGTCTCGGTCCAGCGGCATTTTGCGGAAAGCGGCGTCGATGTGCAGAAGGAGCCGGTCCGCGTCATCGGATGCGGCGACATGTCGGGCGACGTGTTTGGCAACGGCATGCTGCTGTCAAAGGCGATCAAGCTGGTCGCGGCCTTCGACCATCGCCACATCTTCTTCGATCCCAACCCCGATCCAGCAGCGAGCTGGAAGGAACGCGCGCGGATGTTCAAGCTGCCGCGCTCGAGCTGGGCGGATTATGATGCTAAACTGATCTCCAAGGGCGGCGGCGTCTTCCCGCGCACCGCCAAGGAGATCCGGCTGACCAAAGAGGTGCGCGCCATACTGGGCACCGAGGCGACCGTGCTCGATCCGTCCTCGCTCATTTCCGCGATCCTCAAGAGCCAGGCCGACCTGCTCTGGTTCGGCGGCATCGGAACTTACGTAAAGGCGCGAGCTGAGAACAATGCCGAAGTGGGCGATAGGGCCAACGATGCACACCGCGTCAATGCCGAAGATCTGTGCGCCAAGGTGATCGGCGAGGGTGCCAACCTTGGTCTGACGCAGGCCGCGCGGATCGCCTTTGCTTTGAAGGGAGGGCGGATCAACACCGACTTTATCGACAATTCGGCAGGGGTCGATTGTTCGGACAATGAGGTCAACATCAAGATCGCGCTCAACGCCGAAGTGACAGCGGGCAAGCTCGGCATGAAGGCGCGCAACACCCTGCTCGCCAGCATGACCGACAATGTGGCGGAGATCGTCCTTGAGGACAACCGGCTCCAGACGCTGACGCTATCGATTGCACAAAGGGATGGTGCGGACAACCTGCCTGCCCATATCCGCCTGATCGAGACGTTCGAGGCCGCAGGCCAGCTCGACCGCGCGGTCGAGGGGATTGCGTCCAACGACGAATTGCACCGCCGCGCGATGGACCGGCAGGGGCTGACACGCCCCGAACTCGCGGTCGTGATGGCGACCGCCAAGCTCGCGCTCCAGGCCGCAATCGAGGCGACCGGGCTGGGCCATGACCCAGCGACATTGCCGGACCTGATCGCCGCCTTCCCCCCCGAAATGCGCAAGCGCCAGGCCCATGCCATCACCGGCCACCGCCTGCGCAGCGAGATCATCGCCACCAAGCTTGCCAACCGCATCGTCAACCGGCTCGGCCTCATTCACCCGTTCGAGCTGGCCGAGGAGGAAAGCGCCGGGCTGGGCGATGTCGCCGAAGCCTTTGTCATTGCCGAACAGGTCTATGAGATCGGCGCGCTGTGGCAGGCGATCGACAATGGCGACATGCCCGAAGCGACGCGGCTAATGCTGTTCGAACAGGTCGCGGTCGAGCTGCGCGCGCACATGGCCGACATTCTCAGGAACTCGGTTGCCGGGCGCTCGAATGACAAGGCGATCGCGGCCTATCGCCCGATGGTCGAACGGCTCTCCGCCGCGCGCGAGGCGCTCCTCCCCGAAGAGGCGCGCAAACAGACCCACGCCTATGCCGAGCGGCTGGCGAAAGCCGGCGCGCCGCGCAAACTTGCCGACCAGCTTGTCCGGCTCGCCGAGATGGACGGCTCGATCGGGCTCGGGGCGCTTTCAGCGCAGGCGAAAATCGACGTCATCGCACTGACCGGAGGCTTTACCGCGCTGGGCGCGGCGCTCGGCATCGACTGGGCGCAGGGCACCGCAATGCAACTCGACCCGCGCGACCCGTGGGAAAGGCTGCTCGCCGCCGGCCTTGCCCGCGATTTCCAGGCGATGCGGCTCGAATTCCTGCGCCACAAGGGCGGCAAGACCCCGCTCGCCAGTGTCGAGGCCTGGCTCGCTGCGCACGCCACGCGCGTCCAGACCTTCCGCGCAATGGTTGACCGCGCCCGCACCGGCAGCAGCCCGACGCCTGCCATGCTCGCCCAGATCGCAGGGCAGGCACGGCAATTGCTTTCGAGCTGAGGGCGGACATCCGCCCTCCCACCATTAGGGTAGGTTCCTAAGCCTTAAAGCAGTTCTGTCTGTGCCACTCCAAGAAGCGAGGATGCGGACGCATACTAAGATGCAGCGGTGGTGAGGCGCGTCTCGAAGGATTGAGCAGGTGTTTAATGCTGGATTGATCGTTGATGTGTCGCGAAACGAGTATCTCCAGCTCGTCGGTTAGCGACAGGAGGCCTCTGTCAAACATCCAGTGCACCGTGCCCGAAAGGGCAATTCCGTTTGAAACGATGTCAGGGCCGTTTGCCTCTACTGGCCGAATATGCGCAGCTTCAGCCTCCGCTCTCCCACCGCCATTAATGAGCTTCAAACTCGTGAGCGCACAGGTTGAATCATATGCCTGCAAGACCTTCGAGCGAAAGACACGATCTCTGACAATTCGGTTGGTCAAATACGCTGTTCGTTCACGGGCTTGTTCGAAAACAAACGGGCTTGCCTCTTCCGCTACACGATTCACTTCCGCACCCTCGTAAGCGCCCACGCGCGGCAGCGCGCCGTCGTCATCCGGAATCCCACGCGACACAATCCTATTGAAATCAACTTCGGGAATGACGCGCATCGCAGCCTGCGCTCGCCCTGAAACCCGGCCAAGCTCGTTCAGGACGCTCAGTTCGGGATAGTCACCTGCCACACTAAAGGGCACGTTGCATTCGAATGGCAAATATGTTCCCGGCTCAATAACCGCGACATACATGTCAGCCTTCACAGGGTCCGGAATGATGTCCCTGACTTGTGCGACGGCATAGTAGCCGTTCTTGCCCGCTTTGGTTGGCTCCAGATAGATGATCCAATCACCTATGCACTGGCGCGCAGCTTTCAGATAGTTTTTCGGAAATTGATAGCGCTCTTCGGGCTGGTCATCGTAGACCGAATCTGCGCGATGAAGAAAGACGCCTTTGGCCAATACCCTGCCCTCCTGACTGGTTGGAAACTAGCAGGCTGTACGGAATTGTCATTGCCTCACCGCAACTTCGCAATCTTCAGCCCGTCCGCCTTCGCGCGATCCTTGATGCTCTCCTCGCTGCGGGTTAGCGCCTTGGCCATCTGTTTCAAGGGCATGCCCTTTTTGGCCAGCGTGTGGAGCTTCTGGATTTCCTGCGAAGTCCAGGGCTGGCGGTGGCGTTCGAAACGTTCGGCCATTGGGGATCCTTTCTTCTCTCAAATCGTCATGCTGAACTTGATTCAGCATCCATGCCGCAACGCCGACCCGACGCGCTGAACGCGGCATGGACCCTGAATCAAGTTCAGGGTGACGAATGGGGTGGCAGGGCTAGCCCTCGTCGCCCATACGCAAGGCCGCAATGAATGCCTCTTGCGGGATGCTCACCGAGCCATATTCCCGCATCCGCTTCTTGCCTTCCTTCTGCTTGTCGAGCAGCTTTTTCTTGCGGCTGATGTCGCCGCCATAGCACTTCGCAGTGACGTCCTTGCGCATCGCCGCGATTGTTTCGCGGGCGATCACCTTGCCGCCGATCGCGGCCTGGATCGGGATTTTGAAGAGGTGGCGCGGGATCAGGTCCTTCAGCCGCTCGCACATGCCGCGCCCGCGCGATTCCGCCGTGCCGCGGTGGACGATCATCGAGAGCGCGTCGACCGGCTCGCCGTTGACCATGATGTTCATCTTCACCAGATCTCCCATCCGGTGGCCGATCTGGTGATAATCGAAGCTGGCATAGCCGCGGCTGATGCTCTTCAGGCGGTCGTAGAAATCGAACACCACTTCGTTCAAGGGCAGTTCGTACGTCACTTGCGCCCGCCCGCCGACATAGGTGAGGTTCTTCTGCACCCCGCGCCGATCCTGGCACAGCTTGAGGATGCTGCCCAGATATTCGTCGGGCACATAGATGGTCGCTTCGATCCACGGTTCCTCGATGCTCTCGATCCGGTTCGGCTCGGGCATGTCGGCGGGGTTGTGGAGATGGAGCGCGCCCTGTCCGTGGTTGAGCTTGATCTCGTAGATCACGCTCGGCGCNNAGAAAGCCGCAGCGAAAGCCGAAGCCCAGCGCCGCGCTGCTCTCGGTCTCGAAGCTGAAGCTGGCGTCGTTGAGGCGGAGTTTCGAGATGCTTTCACGCAGTTTTTCGAAATCATTGGCGTCGACCGGAAAGAGCCCGCAAAAGACCACCGGCTGGACTTCCTTGAAGCCGGGCAGGGCAACCGCGGCGGGGCGCTTGGCATCGGTGATCGTATCGCCCACGCGGGTTTGCGCCACTTCCTTGATCTGCGCGGTGATGAAGCCGATTTCGCCGGCGGCCAGCTCTTCAAGCTGCTCGATCTTGGGGCGCATGCAGCCGACGCGGTCCACCAGATGCTGGGTGCCGGTGGCCATGAACTTGATCAGCTGCCCCTTTTTCAGCACGCCCTCGACGATACGGATCAGGATGACGACGCCGAGATAGGGATCGTACCAGCTGTCGACCAGCATCGCCTTCAACGGCGCCTCGCGGTCGCCCTTGGGCGCGGGGATGCGGGTGACGATCGCCTCGAGCACCTCGTCGATGCCGATGCCCGATTTGGCGCTGGTCAGGACGGCGTTCGACGCGTCGAGGCCGATGATCTCCTCAATCTCGTGGCGGACCTTGTCGGGCTCGGCGGCGGGCAGGTCGATCTTGTTGATGACGGGGACAATCTCGTGATCATGCTCGATCGACTGATAGACATTGGCGAGCGTCTGCGCCTCGACGCCCTGCGCTGCATCGACCACGAGCAGCGCACCTTCGCATGCGGCGAGGCTGCGGCTGACTTCATAGGCGAAATCGACATGACCCGGCGTGTCCATCAGGTTGAGCTCGTATTTGAGCCCGTCCTTCGCGGTGTAATCGAGGCGCACGGTCTGCGCCTTGATCGTGATCCCGCGTTCCTTCTCGATGTCCATATTGTCGAGCACCTGTGCGGTCATCTCGCGGTCGGTCAGCCCGCCGGTGCGCTGGATCAGCCGGTCCGCCAGCGTGGACTTGCCATGATCGATATGCGCGATGATCGAGAAATTGCGGATGCGTTCGAGTGGTGTGGACATGATGCCGCGCCCCTAGCAGCGGCGCGGCCAAAGGGCAAAGGGCGTCGTGCCCCTGTTGATTTCGTCCAATATCAAAGCCGGAGCGAACGTTATGACGTCCCGGCATTTTGAAACACTGGGGAACAAGGCCATGAAACGCATTCTCATTTTCTCACTCGTTGCCTCGAGCCTTGCGCCATCGCCTGCGCTAGCTGCGGACAGGCCCAAGGATGAACTTCCGCAAGTCACCAAGTGTGACGAAAGCCACGGCACGATTGCCGTGACCGACGGCGACGCGCAGGGCTGGATCCAGTTCGGGCTCGGCAGTCCGCGCGCGCTGATCGCGGCGCTTGTGGCCGAAAGCGGCTGCTTCACGATGCACGATCCCGCCTCGGGGCAACCCGCGAACTTCCTGATGAGCGCGATTGCGGGTTCGAAGGAGGAGGTTGACCAGACGGTGGGTGCCGTCAAGACCGCCGCCGCCGAAGGGCTGGTCCGGTCCGGTGCATTGGGCCGTATGGGCGGCGGCGCCTTTGGCGCGCTTGGAATGCTGGGCGGCCTTGGCGGCAAGAAGAAAACCGTCGCTGCGGGCCTGCGCATCCTCTCTCCCGCGACAGGCATGACCATCGCCTATGGCAGCGGCGAATCGTCCAAATCGGCCATTACCTTCGGCAATGCCGGCGGCTGGGGCTGGGGCAATTCGCTCGGCGGGGCGGCGACGGGCTATACGACCTCGAAGGATGGCCAGCTTCTGACCAGCGCCTTTATCGGCGCGTTCAATGCGGTGATCGCGCAGTCCTCCGCCATCGCAGCCGTCCCGGTGGCGGCGCCCCAAAGCGTCGCTGCGGTCAAGCCCGTGAGCGAGACGATGTCCGCAACAACAATAGACACCAAACTCTATGCGCAACCGGGCAACGGAACGATCGTCCAGACGCTTGCGGTCGGCACCGTGCTGACGCCGACGGGCAACCGGATGAACGGCTATGTCGAAGTGAAGGATGCGTTTGGGACGCAAGGCTGGGTGGCGGCGGGCGACATCAAGTAGGGCTCGTCACCACGGCTCAACGATCCAGCCACTCCCCAAGGATCGCGTTCACCGTTTCGGGCGCTTCCTGCTGCACCCAGTGCGAGACATTGGGGAGTCGGCGGAGCGTGAAGTCGCTCACCCATTCCTCTGTCCCTTCGGTGCAGCGGATATTGAGCGCGGTGTCTTCCTCGCCCCAGATCATCAGCGTCGGCACCTCGACCCGCCCGTCACCGAGATCGACACTGTCACGGTGGCGGAGCAGGGCGCGGTAATAGTTGATCATCGCGGTGATCGCGCCGGGGCGGAGTGCCGCATCTGCATAGGTCTGGAGCACTTCTCTCGGGAAGCGCCCCTTGTCGACCGCCATGTTCCAGAAGGCGCCCTTGATCCCCTGCGCTCCTCCCCGCGTCAACATCCGCTCGGGAAGGCGCGGGAGCTGGAACAAGAAGATATACCAGCTCCGTCGGAATTGCCGCCAGTGGCGAATCTCGCGCATCCCGACCATCGGATGCGGGACGTTCATAATGACCAGCTTCGCCAATGGCCGCAGCTTCAGGATCGCAAAATTCCAGGCGATAGCCGCCCCCCAATCATGTGCGACGAGCATCACTTCCTTTGCCCCCCCCTCTGCCCTCGCCGCATCGATCAGCGCCGCCACGTCCTGCGTCAGTTGATCGAGCGCATAGGCGCGGACGCCTTCCGGCTTCGAGGTTGCGCCATAGCCGCGCAGATTGGGTGACCAGACCCGCCAGCCCTTGGCGGCAAGCATCGGCATCTGGAGCCGCCACGAATAGTTGAGTTCGGGAAAGCCGTGGAGCATCAGCGCCAGCCTGTCCCCACTGCCGCACTCGGCCAGTTCGAACCGCTGGCCGTTCGCTTCAACAAAACGCTGGGTTATCCCGCTTGCGGGTTCGGGCGTCCAGCTGAACTCGCTCATCTACCCATTCCTTCAATCGCATCGATAGCCGCATCGAAACGCGGTTCGCCGTCGCCCGAGATGAGTGCCCAGTTGACGCCGCGCCGCTCGAGCTCGGCCTTTGAGAGGTCGAAGAAGCGCTGCCGGTCCGCCGCCTCGCCATAGATGCGCAGGCCGTCATCGACCCAAGGCAAGTCGATGTCGAGCAACAGGTAGATGTCCGCCACGTCGGCGAACCGGCCGAACCAGGCGTCGCGACGGCCAAGCATCATGTCTGCCCAGACGGCCGTCATTACCGGATCGGTATCGAGGATCAGCCAGTCTGCGGCCCTTGCCCTGGCCGATCGCGTCATCGCCTGCTGCCGTTCTGCAATCACGATCAGGTCGTGCATGTCGACATCGGTACCATGCTCCTCGCAATAGGCCCGGCCATATTCGGGCACGATCTCGCAGTCATAATGGGCCGCCAGCAACGTTGCCATTGTCGATTTGCCGGTACTTTCAGGGCCGTGAAGGCAGATGGTTTTCATGCCCGCTTCTCTGCCCGCCGCCATTCCAACAGCCCGCAGATCGCCAGCGCGAGGAACAGCGCGTAAAGCCCCGCAGTCAGGTTCAGATCCTTTTTGAGGTAGAGAGGGATCGAGATCATGTTGACGGCAATCCACCAATGCCAGTTTTCAAGATAGCGCCGTGTCATTAGGATCTGGGCGGCGACCGAAAGCATTGCAATCGCACCGTCCCACCACGGAAAGCTGGCATCGGTCAGGCGGCTCATCATCAAGCCCCAGCCAAGGATCGCGGCGATCGAGCCGCAGATCCACAGCAACACCCCTGCAGGCGTCAGTCGCTCAACGACGATCTGCCCGGCGTCAGCGCGGTTCCGGCGCCATGCCCACCAGCCATAGAGATTGACCACAAAGAAAAAGAGCTGGAGCCCAGCATCGCTGTAGAGCCTGGCCTCATAGAAAATGACGGCATAAAGCGAGACCATCGCCAGCGCGAACGGATAATTCCAGATGCTCCGCCGGATGATCAGGACGATGTTCGTGACGCCAAGCATGGCTGCGAGGGTTTCGAGCGGGGACATGCCCGCCTGATGGCAATTGCGTTACATTTGCGCAACATGAGATCGGCAAAGCAGCACGCTGGATCGTGGTTCGGGTTGACGCGCTGCCTTCCGATTGCCACGCGTTTGATCATCCGGTGCACATTACGGAGGCTCCAACCATGCGCTTGTCCCCAATCAAAATTGCGTCCCTCACTCTTCTTGCCAGCGTTTCGGCGCCGGCGCTTTCACAGGAAGCGGCCAACGCGACCAGCGACGACGGCCTTGGCGAGATTGTCGTAACGGCCCAGCGCCGTGAGGAAAACCTCCAGGACGTTCCCCTGTCCATCACTGCCGTGAAGGGCGAAAAACTCGACGCCCTGGCCTCGGGCGGCCCCGATATCCGCTTCCTTTCCGCACGCGTCCCCAGCCTGATCGTTGAATCCTCGTTCGGTCGCACCTTCCCGCGCTTCTACATTCGCGGGCTCGGCAACACCGATTTCGATTTCAACGCCTCGCAGCCCGTCAGCCTCGTCTATGACGATGTCGTCCTTGAAAACCCGATCCTTAAGGGTTTTCCGGTGTTCGATCTCGACCGGGTCGAAGTGCTGCGCGGCCCCCAAGGCACGCTGTTTGGCCGCAACACGCCAGCGGGCATCGTGAAGTTCGATTCGGTCAAGCCCGGCGAGGATTTGAACGGCTATGCCCGTCTTTCCTATGGCCGCTTCAATGCAATCAACGCGCAGGGGGCCATAGGGGGCCAGCTGGCAGGCGATTCCGTCTCGGCACGGCTCTCGATGATTTACCAGCGGCAGGACGATTATATCGACAATGTCCTCCCCTCGGGAACGACGAAGGACGCGCTCGAAGGCTATGAGGAATTCGCGGCGCGGCTCCAGTTCCTGCTCAAGCCTTCGGACGATCTCGACATCCTGCTCGGCGGGCAGGTGCGTTCTCTCGACGGCACCGCACGCGTGTTTCGCGCCAACGTCTTCACCCGCGGCCAGAAAGGCTTGAACAGCAATTTCAGCCGCTACCAGGTCTCGACCGACGGGCAGAACGAACAGGAAGTCGACACCTGGAACCTGTCGAGCCGGATCACCTATGATGCGGGCGCGGTGTCACTGTTTTCGGTGACCAGCTATTGGGATGGCGATGCGACATCGGTCGGCGATGTCGATGGTGGCTTCGGCGCCAGCTTCCTGCCGCCGAACCTGACCGGCCCGGGCGTCATTCCGTTTACCGCCGAGACGCGCGACAGCGTGCCGAAGCTTACGCAGTTTACCCAGGAATTCCGGATTGCCAGCAATGGCAATGGCGCGCTTTCCTACCAGGCGGGCCTGTTCTATTTCGATGAAGCGCTGCGGATCGTGAGCGAGAATTACTCGACGCTGGGCGATCCCAACAATGCCGTGGGCGGGGTCAACATCTTTGTCGCACAGCGCCAGAACAGCGAGGCCTATGGCATATTCGGCTCGGCCACCTACAAGCTGACCGAGCAGTTCAGTGTGACCGGTGGCGTCCGCTACAATGACGACAAACGAACCTATACGGTCGATCGCACCCGGGACACTCAATTCCCCAATTTCCTCCAGAACCCGCTCGGCACTGTCAACCGGAGCGTGAGCGATGAGAACATCACCTGGGACCTGACCGCCAAATATGATGCGAGCGATGATGTGAATCTCTATGCGCGCGTCGCAAAGGGGTATCGGGCACCGAGCATCCAGGGTCGCATCCTCTTTCCGCCGGCGACGGCAACGCCACTTGAATCGGGCGTGACCGTTGGCAATTCCGAAACGATCTATTCCTATGAAACCGGCATCAAGGCCGACATCCTTGACGGGAAGGGCCGCATCAACCTGAACGGCTTCTACTATGACCTGAAGAATGCGCAGCTGACGGCGGTCGGCGGCGGGGTGAATGCGAACCGGCTGATCAACGCAAGGAAGGTGCGCGGCTATGGCTTTGAACTCGATGCCGAATTCAAGCCCACCGCCCATCTGCTACTGACGGCCGGCCTGAGCTACAACAACACCAGGATCAAGGATTCCACCCTGACCACAGCGGCGTGCGGCGCGGTCCGGGTCGATACATTCCCCAACGTCTCGCTATGCACCATCCTCGATCCGATTGTGGTGGCTGCGGCGCCGTTTTCGGCGGCAATCGTCAACATCGACGGCAACAGCCTGCCGCAGAGCCCGCGCTGGATTGTCAACTGGACGGCGCGTTATGGCGTGCCTGTCGGCAATGGTGAAGTCTATGCCTATACCGACTGGGCCTATCGTTCGAAGATCAACTTCTTCCTCTATGATTCGGTCGAGTTCCAGGATGGCCATCTGCTCGAGGGCGGCCTGCGCATCGGTTACAAGACAGACCGCTATGATATTGCCGCCTTTGTCCGCAACATCACCAAGGACACTTCGGCGGTGGGCGGGATCGACTTCGACAACCTGACAGGGTTCGTCAATGAACCCCGGATCTGGGGCGTGGAAGCCGGGTTCAAATTCTGACCTGAAGCACGTCATTCCTGAGCGGCTGGGCCTGTCGGGAAACCGGCAGGCCCTTTTCCTTGGCTCCCGGAATTGACACATACCAACCGGTTGGTATGTAAAGGCACATGCAAACGAATCGGACATTCCGCTCCGTGCCCGTCGGCGCCAAAGCAAAGCTTCTCGAGGCGGCGGTTGTCGTGATCCGCAGCAAGGGCTTCGCCGGGACGTCGGTCGATGATCTATGTGCAGCCGCAGGCGTGACCAAGGGCGCCTTTTTCCATCATTTTGCCAGCAAGGAAGCGCTCGGCGTCGCCGCGGCCAATTTCTGGTCGGATACGACCGGGGCGTTTTTCAGGGAGGCGCCCTACAACTGGCATCAAGACCCTCTCGACCGGGTGATGGGCTATATCGATTTCCGCGCCGAACTCATGACCGGCCCCGCTGAGGGGTTCAGTTGCGTTGCTGGAACGATGGTGCAGGAGGCATTCAACACAAGCCTTGCAATCCGCGAAGCCTGCGGGGCCAGCATTGCCGGGAATGCCGCCATGCTCGAGGCCGATATTGAGGAAGCCATGGCGCTTCAAGGCGTGACGGGGGTGACCGCGCGCAGCCTTGCGCTTTACATCCAGGCGGTGTTGCAGGGCGGGTTTGTGCTCGCCAAGGCGATCGGCGGAGCAGACATTGCCCGCGAAAGTGTCGCCCATCTGAAACGCTATTTCGAGATGCTGTTCAACCGCCCGAAAACAACGGGCAAAATCGCAGGAGAGCCAACATGACCAACAAGCATGGCGATTTTATCTGGTATGAGCTGCTGACCGGCGATGCCGACGCGGCAGGCGAATTTTACCACAAAGTGGTCGGTTGGACGCCAAAATCTGCCGGACAGCCGGGGATGGACTATCGCTTCTTTTATGCAGGCGATGGCAGCGACCCCAAGGATGGCGTTGGCGGCTATATGGCGATCACGCCGGACATGGCGGCCGGCGGCGCAAAGCCGTGCTGGCTCGGCTATATCGCGGTCGACGATGTCGATGCGAGTGTTGCCAGTATCGTTGCGACGGGTGGTGCGTTGCATATGCCTGCGCATGACATCCCCAATGTCGGCCGCATCGCGATGGTCACCGACCCGCAGGGTGTGCCATTTTATGTGATGCGCGGTGCGAGCGACCAGGGTAGCCATGCCTTTGCGTCCGATACCCCAAAGCTGGGCCATTGCGCGTGGAATGAACTGTCTACCACCGACCCGGCTGACGCGATGGCGTTCTATGCGCAGCAATTCGGCTGGGTGAAGGACGGCGATATGGATATGGGTCCGCTGGGCAAATATGAGTTTCTGCGCCACGACTTCTTGATCGGGGCGATCATGCCCAAAATGCCGCAAATGCCCATACCCGCGTGGACATATTATTTCCGCGTGCCCGATATTGACGTTGCCTTGGCGACAATTAGGTCGGAGGGCGGCCAAATCCTGCAAGAGCCGAGCGAAATACCCGGCGGCGATTTCGCCATGAATGCGATGGACCCGCAAGGCGCGGCTTTTGCGCTGGTCGGCCCCCGGAAATAGGGAGAATTGCCATGGAAAATACGCGCCCTCGCTGGCTCGCATGGGCCAGCATTGCCTTGCTCTTGTGGAATCTTATGGGCCTTGGTTCATTCATCTATCACGTGACGCTGACGCCGGATGCCATCGCCGCGCTGCCCGACATCCAGCAGGACATGATGAACGGCTCGACCGCGCGGACATGGATAGCTTTCGGCACTGCCACGGTTGGAGGCACATTTGCCGCCATCGCGCTGCTGCTCGGGAGGCGTTGGGCTGCACCCTTGTTCCTGATCAGCCTGATTGCGGTGATTGTCCAGTTCACCGCGCCGCATCTGATCGACATTGCCGCTAACCGCGACATGAGCATCATGGCCTTCCCGGCGCTGATAGCGGTTGTCGGCGCGGTGGAATGGATGCTCGCGCGCCGCTGGGTCAAAGCCGACTGGCTCAACTAGCGAGAAATCTCCATGTCGAAAATCAAGCCTTGCCTGTGGTTCAATGGCGAAGCCGAAAATGCTGCCAATTTCTATGTTGCGCTATTTCCCGACTCTCGTTTGGACGGGATCGGCCGCTATGGTGAAGGCATGCCGTTTCCTGCGGGCACGGCCCTCATGGTCGAGTTCACGCTTGCCGGTCAGGGCTTTCAGGCGCTCAATGGCGGACCACAGTTCAAGCATAGCGAAGCGATATCGCTCTCGATCACCGTTGCCGATCAGGCCGAGCTTGACCATTACTGGCACGGGCTGATCGGCGATACCGGCTCGCCCAGCATGTGCGGCTGGTTGAAGGACAAATATGGCGTGTCCTGGCAGGTCGTGCCACGCGTGCTTGTGGATCTCCAGAAGGCTGGGGGGGCCGGTGTCCGACGGATGATGCAGAAGATGATGACAATGAAAAAGCTCGATATCGCCGCGCTTGAGGCCGCCTATCATGGAGGAGGTCAATGAATGGCGCGACTGAAGCACCGTTTGAGCTTGTGGTCGAACGCCATATCGATGCCCCGCCGGAAATCGTCTGGCGGGTGATGACCGAACGCCTCGCCGAATGGTGGTGCCCCAAGCCCTGGAAGACCGAGATCATCGAACAGGACTGGCGCCCGGGAGGGCGCTCCGCAGTCCTGATGCGCGGCCCCAACGGCGAAGAGTCGGGCGGGGAAGGCGTCTTCCTCGAAGTCGTGCCCAACAAGCGTTTCGTCTTTACCGATGCCTTTGCAGCCGGCTGGATTCCGCAGGCGCCGTTCATGGTCGGCTTTTTCGAGCTGACGCCCGATGGCAGCGGCACGCAGTATCGCGCCGGGGCAAGGCATTGGGACGAAGCGGCATACAGGCAGCACAAGGAGATGGGGTTCGAAGGCGGCTGGTCAACGGTTGCTGCTCAGCTGGCGGAACTCGCCGAAGCAGTAGCGAAGGAGACGTGAGATGACCTATGTCGACGGCTTTGTGATCCCGGTCCCTGCGGGCAAGAAGCAGGCCTATCAGGAGATGGCCGAAAAGGCCGCACCGATCTTCAAGGAGTTTGGCGCGCTGAGTGTGGTCGAATGCTGGGGCGATGACCTGCCCGAAGGCAAGGTCACAGACTTCCGCAAGGCGGTCATGGCAGAGGAAGGTGACAATGTCGTTTTCTCCTGGATCACATGGCCATCGAAAGAAGCGCGCGATGAGGGCAATGCTAGGGTCATGGCCGATGAGCGGATGAACATGGCCGACAATTCGGCGCTGCCCTTCGACATGAAGCGGATGTTTTTCGGCGGCTTCACCACGATCGTTGACGTTTAGCCCGGCCGGATCAAATGGCTTCGCCAGCCGCAGCGCCGCTCGCCCAGGCCCATTGAAAATTATAGCCGCCGAGCCAGCCTGTCACGTCCACCGCTTCGCCGATCGCATAGAGGCCGGGGACGCGGCGCGCCTCCATCGTTTGTGAGGACAGGCCATCCGTGCTGATCCCTCCGACTGTCACTTCGGCCTTGGCGAATCCTTCGGTGCCGTTCGGATTGAACTGCCAGTTGGCCAGACGGTACTCGACGGCTTCGATTGTACGGTCGGTCTGCATACCCAACTCGCCTGCAATCGCGATCCGGTCGGCAAGCGCCTGCGCCAGCCTGTCGGGAAGCGTTGCAGCCAAAGCGGCTCGCAGAGCCATACGTGGCCGCTCCCGCTTGGCCTCGCGCAGCCAGCCACGGGCATGATCGGGCAGGAAGTCGATAGAGACGGGTTGCCGGTGCTGCCAATAGGAGGAAATCTGGAGGATCGCCGGCCCGGAAACGCCGCGGTGCGTGAATAGCGCCGCTTCTCGGAAGGCCGTTTTTCCGACTCGCGCCACCACCTCCGCCGATACGCCCGAAAGCGAAGTGAACAAGGCATCCTCCCCATCCAGCATCAGCGGCACCAGCGCCGGGCGTGGCTCAACCACTTTCAGCCCGAACCGCCGGGCCAAGTCATAGGCAAAGCCCGTCGCGCCCAATTTGGGGATCGAAGGCCCGCCGGTCGCAATGACAAGCGCCGGCGCCGATGCAATCCGAGCGCCATGCCGAACCCGGAAAACGCCGTCCGCATGGTCGATCTCCGCTACAGGTTGGCCAAGCGCCAGATCGACCCTGCGCTTGGCGCATTCGTCGAGCAGCATGGTGACAATCTGGCGGGCCGATCCGTCGCAAAAGAGTTGCCCCAGCGTCTTTTCGTGCCACGCGATCCCGTGCGCATCGACAAGCGCGATAAAATCCTCCGGCCGATACCGCCCGAGCGCAGACTTGGCGAAATGGGGGTTTGCCGAAATAAAGCGGTCGGCAGCGGTGTTGAGGTTGGAAAAGTTGCAGCGACCGCCGCCTGAAATCAGGATCTTCTTTCCCGGCGCATCGGCATGGTCGATCAGAAGGATGCGACGCCCGCGATGACCCGCGATCGCGGCACACATCAGCCCTGCTCCGCCTGCGCCCAGTATGATGGCATCATAGGATTCGACCGATCTGTTCATGGCGTCGCCTTACAGCCTGATTGCGCCGGGCACACCACCCCTTCCGTTTACGTCAATCTGTGATAGTCTCCGTTTCAAATTGAAACGCGGGAGAGACGAAATGCACGATCTGGTGATCCGGGGCGGCACAATTGTTGACGGGACGGGCGTGGCTGCATTCACGGGCGACGTGGCAATCGATGGCGGCCTTATAGCGGCCGTTGGCACGGTCGAGGCGAAGGGTCGCGAGGAAATCGACGCGACGGGCAAGGTCGTGACACCAGGCTTTGTCGATGTGCACACCCACTATGACGGGCAAGCCACATGGGACCCGGAGATGGCGCCCTCGAGCTGGCACGGCGTCACCACCGTGGTGATGGGCAATTGCGGCGTGGGTTTTGCGCCTGCCAAGCCCGACAAGCATGACTGGCTGATCGGCTTGATGGAAGGCGTCGAGGATATTCCCGGCACCGCGCTCGCCGAAGGCATGACATGGGATTGGGAGACTTTCCCGGAGTATCTGGATGCGCTTGAAAGGCTGCCGCGCACCGTGGATGTCGGAACGCATGTGCCGCACGGCGCGGTCCGCGCCTATGTGATGGGCGAACGCGGCGCGCGCAACGAGGCACCGAGCGAAACCGACATCGCGCAAATGTCCCGCATCGTCGAGGAAGGGCTGCGCGCGGGTGCGCTCGGCTTTTCGACTTCGCGCACGGTGCTCCACAAGTCGGTTGACGGCGAGCTCGTCCCTGGCACGACCGCAACCAAGGAAGAACTGATCGGCATCGGGCGCGCAATGGGCCGGGTGGGTTACGGCGTGTTCGAAATGGCCTCGGACCTGAAGCGTGAATGGAACGAGTTCGAATGGATGGGCGAGCTCAGCCGTGAAACCGGATTGCCCGTAAGTTTCGCCGCACTCCAGTCGATCGCCAAGGAACTGCCGCTCGACGAGCAGATCGCCACGATGCGCGCAGAGAATGAAAAGGGCGCGAACATCGTTGCCCAGATCGCGCTGCGCGGCAACGGCATCATCATGGCGTGGCGCGGCACCGTCCATCCCTTCCGCTTCCGGCCCTCATGGGTCGCGATCGCCGAGCTGCCCTGGGAAGAACAGCTTGCGTATCTGAAAGACTCTGCGTTCAAGGCGAAACTCCTGGCCGAAGAGAATGTCTTTCCCGAAAGCGATGTAATCGACCTGCTCAGGATCGTGGCGGGCGGCTGGTTCATCCAGTTCGAGATGGATCCCGATTTCGACTATGAGCCGCGGCGGGACCAGACGATCCTTGCCCGCGCAGCGGCGGCCGGTGTCACGGGTGACGAATATGCCTATGACCTGCTCATGAAGGATGACGGGCGGGGCTTCATCTATTTCCCGATCCTCAACTATGCCGATGGCAATCTCGATTTCCTCGAAGCGCTGCAGGGGGCAAGCGATACGATAAACTCGCTTTCCGATGGCGGCGCGCATTGCGGCACGATCTGCGACGCCGCTTCGCCGACCTTCATGCTCCAGCACTGGGTGCGCGACCGGAAGCGCGGCAAGATCAGCCTCGAAAAGGCGATCAAGCGCCAGTGCCGCGACACCGCCCTTCTCTATCATCTGGAGGATCGCGGGCTGATCGCGCCGGGTTATCTGGCCGATCTCAACGTCATCGACATCAATCGGGTGAAGCTCGGCAAGCCGTGGCTCGCCTTCGATCTTCCGGCCGGTGGCAAGCGCCTGCTGCAAAAGGCGGAAGGCTATGATTACACGATCAAGTCCGGTCAGGTGACCTTCCGGAACGGCGAATATCTGGGCGTCCACCCCGGCGGCGTCCTGCGCGGCCCGCAGTCAATCGAACTTGCGATGGCGGCGGAATAGGGCCGCGCCTTTCCCCTTGCGCTTGGCGGGCGGCCCGTTAGCATCGCCGCCAAACTCAAAGGGGTGTCGGCACTTATGCGCCATATCGCGGTGGTTGGTTCAGGTCCTGCGGGCTATTACACCGCAGAAGCAGCGCAGAAGAAGTTTGGCGACGATGTCTGCATCGACATCATCGATCGACTGCCAGTCCCTTATGGCTTGATCCGCTTTGGCGTTGCCCCCGACCACCAGTCGATCAAGGGCGTCTACAAGCGCTATGAGGCCGTGAACCTGTCCGAAAATGTCCGCTTTGTCGGCAATGTTTCGGTCGGCAAGAACATTGCAATCAACGAACTGACCGGCCTTTATGATGCCGTGGTGCTGGCAACGGGTGCCCCCAATGACAGGCCGCTGGAGGTGCCGGGCAGCGATTTGCCCGGCGTGATCGGTTCAGCCGCCTTTGTTGGATGGTATAATGGCCATCCCGATTTTGCCGACCTTGATCCGCCGCTTGCCGGGCCCGGCGCGGTCGTTGTCGGCAATGGCAATGTTGCGCTTGATGTCGCGCGAATACTCGCCAAGACCCGCGACGAATTCGCTGGGGCGGATATTGTCTCGCACGCGCTTGACGCGCTCGATCATGCGGGCATCAGGCGCGTGACGCTGCTGGGCCGACGCGGGCCGCACCAGATCGCGATGACTCCCAAGGAACTGGGTGAGCTCGGCCATCTGGTCCGCGCCCGGCCTGCGGTCGATCCGGATGATTTTCCGCCCGAGGCCGATGATGCCCTGCTCGAGCCCGGCATGCGCAAATCCGTGACGCATCTGCGTAACTTTGCAGCCGTGCCTAGGAACGGCAAGGAAATCACGATCGATTTCGATTTCTTCGCCAGTCCGGTTGCGATCGAGGGCGACGGAAGGGTCGAACGGATCGTGGTTGAACGCACCCGGCTCGATGCCGATCTCCGCTCTGTCGGGACGGGTGAGACCTATGTAATCCCCTGCGGCCTTGTGGTGTCCTGCATCGGCTACCAGACGCCACCGATCGAAGGCGTGCCCTATGAACATGGCCGCGGCCGCTTCGCCAATTCGGAAGGCCGCATCCTTCCGGGGCTCTATTGCGTGGGATGGGCGCGGCGCGGGCCGACAGGAACGATCGGCACGAACCGGCCTGACGGATATGCGGTTGTCGACCTCATCGAGGCCGATATAGGCGGCGGTGATGGCAAGCAGGGGCGGCCCGGACTCGATGCCCTGCTAACGGCGCGCGGCGTCGATATTGTCACCTTCCGCGACTGGAAGAAGATCGAGGAAGCCGAGATCGCGCGCGCGCGCGAAGGCGCGCCGCGCGAAAAGTTCGTGGCCGTGGAAGACATGATCGCCGCGCGGGGTTGAACCCTGCCCCAACCCCGGCTAAGGGCGTCCGCCTGCCACTCGGCCTATCCGGCCGAATCCGCATCGGTCGGGGAATAGCTCAGCCTGGTAGAGCACTGTCTTCGGGAGGCAGGGGCCGGAGGTTCGAATCCTCTTTCCCCGACCAGTTTTTCGTTCGGTTCGCGTTGTTGCGAAAATGGGCTGCCGCCAGGCACAGGATGAACAGCGGCAGCACCCAGATGACTCGCGCCTGGTAACGCGATGTCAGGCTGGAAAAGGCAACGACAATCGTCGCATTGCCCACAAGACCGGCAATCACGAGCATGATTGAGGCCCGTTCCCGGTTGTCGAGATACTCCAGGTTGCGAATTGTCCAGACAATGCATGCGCCGAGAAGCAGAATGTGCAGCATCCCCACCGCAATCATGACGGGCTGGATATCGCGTCCGGACAGGACGAGTTGCGGGACGCCCGCTTCATCGAGCGCAAGTCGTTCCTTGAAGCGGGACTTCCCAAGATCGAACCGCAAGAGCTGGCGCACGATGTTGCGCGAGATATTGTAGGCTTCATAGGCTGGATACTCCATCGCCGCGCGCATGATGATTTCCGCTTCCTCCGCCCGTATCCGGTCCATCTGTTCAGGCGTCGCACGTCCATTCAGGCCGGAATCGTAAAACAGAAAGTCGTTCACGGTTGAAGGAATCTTGGTCCCGAACACTTCGCAGACTGCATAATCTTCGGTGGCGCAATGCTTTTCGAGATACCAGCGAGCCGGACCATCAACGACCGATCGGGTGAGCGCAACGGGGAATCGCTTGGCGGCCACGCTGACTTCGCCGAATGCGACATAGCCGATCGCTGTATTTGCCATGAGCCCCAGCACGGGCGGCAGGACGAGCCATGACCAGGCCCAGCGCACCCTTGGCAAACCCAGCCGTCCGCGCGCGAGCAATATTGCCCCGCCGACCAGGGCCATGCCCATGGCCAGAGGCGGGATGCTGGCATGGGTCGTCACCGCAAAGCCGGTAATCACTGCCATCAACAGGCGCACGCCGACCGACAAGCGATCAAGAAAAACGGCCATGAGCGCGAGGATGGCAATGACAAATCCCGCATAGACGTCAGGAATGGCATAGGCGCAGGATGGCGCGAGCGGCGTCGCAAAGGCGAGGATGGCTCCAACGGCCAAAAAACGGCCCCAACTTGCGACACCAAGAGCGGCCATCGTAACCGCGCCAATTAAGGCGGCACACATGATCTGCAGGAGAGCAAGCGCCGTCATGTCGATTCCCGGCCAGCGAAGCAAATAGGCGGCAACGCTGTAGGTGACAGACCGCGCCCCTTTCGGAGCTTCATACGAACTGGCCGAAGCGGACCCGATCGACGGTTTCGCGACGAAAGGACCTGCGCGTGCCGGATCGCCAGGTTCGCTAAGATGGAGTTTTGCCATGACAAATTCCACCGCGACCTTGCCGCCCTTCAAATAACTGGCGCTATCCGAAATATGGGTTGGTCGACCGAACAGAATGAGCGGCCAGAGCAGGAGCAAGGTGAGGACCAGCGTGCGCCGCGCCAATGCCCATTCCAGCCGGACCATCACAGGCGGTCTGGGCGTTTCCGGCGCCACGCGCATTTTGCACAGAAGCGTCCACATTCGCGCCTGAAATTCGGGGCCGGATTCATCATAGCTCGGAATCGTAGCTATCGCGGGAGGGATGGCAAGCCGTTTCGCTTCACTGTGCAAATATTGGACAAGACAGACAAGGCTGCGAAAAGGGGTTTGTGCCAACCTCACTGCTGGTACATCAATCGGTGCAACGATACATGCCGAGCGACAATTTCACCTTGTATTAGTTGGGGAACAATGCAGAAAATTGCGACTGCCATCCGTTCGACAATGCATGCCTTGCTTTTTATGGGCTGCATTCCAGTGACCGGGTGCAGTCAACCGCAGGCCATATTGGCAATCGACACCGGCGAACGGCACCAAATCATGGCCGGCTGGGAAGTCACGGCGCGGGCCTGGGAATTCGATAAGGATAACGATCGCTTCGACGGATCATGGATCGCGCAGCGCGATGCGCTCGCCGCCATGCTGGTCGATGAAGGCGGCATCGACCGGCTGCGACTTGAGATCAAGAGCGGGATAGAGAATCCGGTCGATTATTGGTCGCTCTTTGCAGCGGGCAGGCTCAGCTACACTGCCTACAAGGAGCATTTCTACGAGAAGATAAACGATAATGACGATCCGGCCGTGCTCGATCCGGCGGGTGTCCAGTTTTCGGATCTGGACTGGCGCGTCGAGAACATCGTGCTCCCCGTGAGGAAGCGGTTGGAAGCACGGGGCCGGCACCTGCGCCTCAACCTCGCCTATGTCGATTTCAGATGGACCGCATCCAAGGGGTCATTGTCGCACGCGCGGAATCCGGCTGAATATGCCGAACTGATCGCCGCGACCTTCTCCCATCTGAAGGCGAAATACGACCTCGTGCCGGACTCCCTCGAAGTCATTATCGAGCCGGACAACAGCGATGACTGGAGTGGCATTGCAATCGGCAGGGCAATCGTGGCGGCGTCGCAGCGGCTTGAAGCGGTCGGCTTCCCCAAGGTTGAAATCATCGCTCCCTCGACGGCCAAGGCCCAGCGCGCCACCGACTATTTCAGGGACATAAGGCGCGTTCCCGGAGCCGCCGCCCGGATGAATGTCCTGGCCTATCACCGCTATGACGGCGCGCCCGATGCGTCTGACCTCAACGAAATACGCGATGCCGCACACGGCGCGCGGATGCAGACCGCGATGCTCGAATATGTCGATGGCGGGATCATGGACCTGCTTGCCGACCTGGCCGGGGGAGACGCCAATGCCTGGCAAAAATATGGCATTGCCACTCGCTCCGGAGCCGATGGAGAAGCCCGCCCGGGCTGGCTGATCGCTGGCGATAGCGTTGAAGGGGCGCCGCCGAAGTTGCGCCTCACGCCGACTGCGCGCGCGCTGGCGCTAGCGTTCAATGCGATCGATCAGGGATCGGTGCGCGTGGGCGCCCGCAGCAGCAGCAACGACCTTGCCGCGGTCAGCTTTATCACGCCAGGCGGAAAACTCGTCATTGTGGCGCATGCGCTTGCAGACATGCCATTGACGATAGCCGGATTGCCGAAAGGTCGGTATCGCCTTTCCAGCACAACTAGCGACGATATCGAGGTGAAGCCACCACGTGAAATCGAGATCGGGGGCAACCTGAAAATACCCGTCGTTCGCAACACGACTTATGCCTTGATTGCGCTATAGGAAGCGGCCGCCGCAACGCAATCGACAAACGCCGCTCAGGGCGATTTCATTGCGCTGCGTTGCCGGATTCCTTGGCGCGCAGTGCCAGGATGCGGCGAAGATCGGCCAGGAAACTGCGGTCGAGCAGCGGACCCAGGACAACATAGCCAGCAAGCGCCGCCACGCCTGCCAACAGACTCGAAGGCGCGTAATGGTCCCGCAGCAAATACGCCGTCGCGGCAACGGCCAACGGGCGCGCGACACCGAAGAGTGGTAAAGGGACAACGCGCCGAACGGCAAAACCGTGCGCTGCAAACCATACGGCGAGATAGGAGGCCACGACCGTCGCTGCGCCGCCCATCGCGCCATATCCGGGGATTGTTGCGATGCCGACAATCATCGTCGTTGCGACGCCTGCAAGCTGTGACGCAAAAACAAAGCGTTGCTCGCCGGCTGCAATCAGGGTGATTCGCGCGTGGCCCGAAAGCAGCGTAACCGGGATGGCCCAGACAAGGACGGCGAGCGGCCCGGCCGTCGCGGCAAAGGCATTGCCAAAAACCACACGGCTGACGGTGTCTGCGAACAACGATCCAGCCAGCGCCCCCATCACGCCCAGCCATGCGATGCTGCGAAACGACGCGCTGACCAGGGCGTCGAACGCAGGGCGCGACTCCGTCAGGCTCCGCGCGAGAGCCGGCAAAAGGTTAAAATGATAGACCCAGCTGAAGGCAATCACCGAAAAGGCAATGCGTTGCGACGCACCAAGCCAGGAAAGCTCTGCTGCGCTGGCAAGGGTAGCGACGAGGAGCGTCGGCAGATACTGGTTCGACGCCCAGACGAGCTGGCTGAGACCAACCCAGGCGCTCTGGCCGAACAGGTCACGGATCGAGGTGAATGAGAGGTCCAGGCCGGCACGCCCCACCCCTTTTCGCTGCTGGACGCGAAGGTAGAAGGCGGTTGCCGCGAATGCCGCGAAGATTTCAACCAATCCGACAGCAAGGAGGTCGGATGGGCCCTGCACGAATATGAAGACCCCCACACAAAATGCCGCCGATCGAATGACCTGCCCAAGCGAAATCCAGTTCATCATCTCGAGGCCCTGGAAAAGCCAGCGCTGGAACCAGGGCAGGGCGAATAGCGCAATGCCGAAGAGCCATGTGAGTTGGACGGTCGATTCCGGTTGGCCGGTAAGGATGGCGACTCCGCCCATCACCGGAACGGCAATGACGGCAACCAGCAATCGCGCGGCGGGTATCTGGGCAGCAAGGCGATCGGCCTCGTCGCGATCGCGGGCAATCGCGCGCGCGCCAATTGTCTCGAGTCCAAAGTCGACAACCATGGCAAAAAAGGCGGCCAGCGCGACGGCAAGCTCAACCGCTCCATATTCCGTCGGGTGAAGTCGGCGCGCCAGCACGGCAAAGGCCATGAAACCGATAATGCGGCTGGCCAGCTCTCCGGTGGTGAGGCTGACGAGGTTCCGAAAGAGGCGGCTGGCTGAGAAGGGCAAAAATATTATCCGCGAAGTATGTGTGCGTCCGGCGACGAAGGGCCAAATCGATCTGCCCTCCAAATGCGGCCTTATCTGAAGAATCTCTAGGTCTGGTGAAAATTATGCAAAAGCGTCAGGCGCGTTCAAGGCGCAAACCCGACGCCGAGCCGACGCTTCACTTTCATCACCCAGTCCCAGAAGGGTGGTATCGGGTTGACCTTTTCCGCCCCGACAACCTGGAAAAGCGCGCGCTCATCGACAATGGGGCCGTGTCCGGCAGGCTCGCGCACAAACCCGGCGATCCGCACCGTCCGGATACCGGATTCACGACTCCATTCGTCAAACGCCCGCTTCTCGGCACAGTCATCGCTCAAGAATTCATCGAACAGGAGCAGGCTTCCGGTTCCAAGCAACGGCGTCAGCCACTTCAGCACACAGGCCGTTGAGGAAAACAGATCCGCGTCGAGCGACGCCAGCGCGACCTGCTTGACCTCTGCTGCCAGCGCCGGCGTGAGCGAATCCTCGAAATAGCCCTTCACGATCCTTACGCCACGGATTCGCGGCGGATCGGTGGCGAAAGTGCCCGGTTTGAGCTTCTCATATCCCTCGGGCAGCCCCTCGAACGAGTCGCAGGCGTAGATCCGCTTGGATGGTCCGCCAAATTCAGCACGCTTGCACTGCGAGAGCGTACGCCGCAGGATGCGCGTTGACGTGCCCCGGTAAACACCGAATTCCATGATGTGCCCGGGCGTCCAATGCGAAAGCCGAACGGCCAGCTCAAGGATGACGTCTCTCGGGACGTAACGCAGATAAGGCTTCATCTCGCTCCACGCGACTTCGGAGCCCGCTACAAGATGTTCGTCGCTCCAATCCGAGACTTTCATCATTCCACCCCCAAAGCTGCGAAATGCCAGTTGCGGCAGCTGCCCTGTTGCGCGCCTATTTGATCGCCAGGAAACCCTCAAAGCAGATATATTTCGAGATGGTCGTTACATCCTCAAAGCCCGCGCGACGAAACAGCGCGAAATTGCCTTCGGTCGAGAATGGCTCGAGAATACCTTTCAGGCTCCGGGTCTTCCCCACGATCTCCTTTTCGTCGAAGCCCTGCGCAAGTTTGAATTCGTTGTAGAGGCCGGTCGCGATATCCTGGAACCGGGCATCGGGCGCGCGCACCTTTTCAAACATGATGAACGCGCCGCCCCAGTTGAGCGATTCGAATATCCGGTCGAACAGCAGCTGGCGGTCCCGCGGCGGAATGAACTGCATCGTATAATAGGAAACGATCAGATCCGCCTTTTCAAACGGGTAAAGGCGCGCATCCTCCTCGAGGATCGTGATGTTGGGGACGCTCTCACAGTGGGTCCGGGCCTTGGCGATCATCGCCGATTCGACATCCATGCCAATGAACTTGGCGCCAGGCTTGTGACCGTTGTGGAGCGCCAGCTTCTTGAGCAGCTCGCCGGTTGAAACGCCAATTTCATACACAGTGCTTCTGTCGGACACGAACCAGTCGCTGATCTGGCAGGTCAGATCATGCCCCTCGGCATAGAGCGGAACCGAATGCCGGATGTGATCGACAAAAGTGTCGGGAACACTGCCCCCGAAATTCCATGCGGCATTCCCTGTTTCAATATTCTGCCCGACTTTCATCGAATTTACCCCTCTTGAGCGCCACGGCTTGTAGCAGTTCGCCGGTCGGCTTGGGAATTGGAATAAAGCCTTAACGCATCGACGCTGCGAACCGTTTCCTCCAGCGCCTTCTCGACTGCTATCGAACGGACCAGGTCAAACCAGGCATCGACCGCCGTCTTCTCGCTCCAGCGTGTCGCAACCGCGGCTTGCCCCGAAGCGCCCATCCGGTCGCGCAGCGCGGTGTTCCCCGCCATCGTGGCAATGGCGGCGCCCAGGCTTGCATCATCCGTGAAAAGCATTCCCGCACCGCTTTCCTCAACGATCTGCCGGTAGGGGCCGAGATCGCGGGCAATGATCGGCGTGGCCTCCCGGAAGGCCTCGAGCGCGACCATCGGGAAGACCTCGTAGCAAAGCGACGGTGCAATCAGGGCAATGGCGTTCCGGTAAAGGCCCGAAAGTTCGGCTGGCGCGACCGATCCGAGGAATTTGACGGTCTCCCGCCCGTTCGCCAGCAATCTCAGTTGGGGCTCGAAATCGCCGGTGCCGGCAATGAGAAGGTCGGCCGGGCTGTCCGCACCAAAGCATGGGATGACGTCCTGCAATCCCTTGAACATCTCGAGTCGGCCCACGAACAGGAAATAGGGCCGTTTCTGGATCGGCACCGCGCTGGATAGTGGCACGTTCGCCCCGTTGTCCGGCATGAACGACGCCATCGGCACCATCTCGCGCTTCAGGCCGAAAGCCCGGTGGTTGTCGGCGACCGACTGGCTGAGGGCGATGATCGCATCGACATGCGCCAGACTGTCCTCGACAAGCGATGTCTGCCGCCATGCCTGGGGCGGGCGTCCGAAAGTCAGCGAGCACCGGAAGCACTCGCGTCCGTCGCACAGTTCGCGGTTGTGCCGCCACAGGATGTGGGTCGGGCAGACCAGCCAGTGCTCATGGGCCGTGTACAGCTTGATGCCTTCGCCCAAGGCAAGAACCCCCGGCCCGCCAACCAGCGAGATATTGTGGTAATGGATGACGTCAAAGCCTTTCGCGAGGATGGCTTCGATGGCCACACGCTGGATGATCGGCCGCCCCGTTTGGTGGGTTAGCAACGTCGAGCCCAGCGGCCAACGGCTCTGCAACCGGTGTACGGTTACACCGGGCGGTTCAGGCTCCGGCAATGGAGGGGATGGCGAATGCAGGATACTCTTGCCCATCCGCCACGCATCGGCATCGTAGATGACCTCCACTTCGCACCCGCGCCGCGCCAGCGAATGGACAAAACTCTGCACATAACGCCCGTCGCCGCCAAAATTGCAGGGCGGGTAAAAGGTTGTGACAATTGCCACGCGGAGCGGGCGCACAACAGGCGTGCTGGCGCCGACTGCATTCATGCTGCTGCGGCAGGGGGCGCTTCAGCCTCGTTTGCAGCGTGCGCGCGGCGCAGGATGATTTTTCCGTCGCTCTCAAACACATCGAATGCGCGCAATTTGAAGGCAGCGCAGGACGAGCGCCCGTCGGCAAGCGCAAATGCGATGCCGTGCCCCGGGCAGAAGATTTCGGCGTCGTCATGGGCGCCGTCGATCACGTCCACCGCGCGATGCGGGCAGCGGCGGTCATAGGCGCGGACCCCTTGCGGCGTCCGCACCAGCACCAGCTTCAGGCCCGGCGCATCGACTGCGAGCTTTTCGCCCTTCTTCAGGGCCGAGGACTGCGCAAGCACAACATCGACGCCAGGCGAACCAGCATCGGAGAGCGAGATGAAATGGGTGCGTGTATCGGGTTTGACAGGCTCCTGCCCGACAGTCGGCTGCCCATGGTAGCGGTTCGCCGGGAAAAGCGACATCCGCGTGAACCGGCGCTTGGCAATATCGACACTCGAATACCAATGCTCGGCATTGAACGGCGCGTCATCGTTGAAACGCGGAACATTGGGATTGATCCGTAAAGTCAGCGCGACGCGGGTGTCATCCGATATATTGACCTGCGTTCCGTGCAGCATTTCCGGATTGAACAGGAGCAGCTGTCCGGGCTCGAGTTCGATCTTGGTCGGCTTGGGCAGCTGGATACCGGGCCTTAAATACATGCTTTTGGGGTCGAAATCGACCTTGTGCCCGAAAAGCTCCGGGTAAAGGATGACCGTATTATCCTTGTTGACGCCGTCGATCGACAGCCAGACGTTGAAGCCGTCATAGCTATGGCCATACCAGGTATCGACATGCGCCGCGTGGCTCCGTGCGAGCGTGGGCAGATCGCCGTGAAACGACGTTCCGTCATAGGCGATGCGGTGTTCGCGGATCTTTGACCGTTTGCGGATTCGCCGCGTGACCTGGTTGAGGAAGATCGCAGGGTTGCGCATTCCCGCAGCAACCATCCGTGCCCGGTCGCGCCAGTCATAGGACGGACGTTCGGCCTTTCCGCCGTCACGCGCCACAACATGGGGGTAGTGGATCCGCAGGACGATCAGGAGGTCAACATAAAAGGGGTCGGGCAGGCCAATGGTCTCGTGTCCGACGGCATAGGCCCAATAATAGAGATCGTCGCGCACGCGCTTGTTGACGAAAGCCTCGAGCAGCGCAACCTTTGCAGGCGGCAAGTGCCTGTGCAGGCTTCGTAGGCCATCCCGCTCCAGTGCGCGCCGGACCTCGATCCCTGCAATGGCTTCCACGCCCGAATGAAAGGCATCGTGGAGCTTTGCGAGTATTTCGTCCTTTTGCGCATAATCATCGCAAATCGCATACTTGCCCTCGAAGACAATCGCGTGCGCGTCCACTGTCTTTGCGGTTGATCGTGTATCGTGCCCCATTTGCCGCTGCCCCTGGCCAAGATAGTCAATAGCAAAACAAGAGTTTTGCGCGGCGGCGTTACGCCGTCGCGCTTAAAAAGCAATTAAGCGTCCCGTTCGCGGAGACGCAACTTCATCTCGAACGGTAAACCTTTACAGCCCCGCCGCCCAAGGTTCCATCCAGTTCACGGACCAGCACAAATGACCGCTGCACCTGCGCCAGGGCGGTGGCCTGTTCGGGGCGGACATGATCGTCAAACGCTGTGACAAGCCAGACCCGCTTTGCATCCTGCGCGAGCCTCGCAAGATCCCCTTCATTTCCGACAACTGGCCACTCCGGAGCGAAATAGCTGTGGATCGGTTCGCTCGCCAGCCCCATCGAAGTCGCCACATCGCCCGGTTCGCGCTGCTCCGCGATCAGCTGCATCGCGCCGTCGAAATCCTGTTTGGGGTGCTCATAGTTTCGCGCAAGAAGGACAAGCGAAGCCACCGATGCCACCAGCACGCCCGCTCCAAACAGCGGCTTCCCGAGCTTCGGTATCCGCAGCAGTCCTGCCACCCAGCCACACAATTCCTGCGCACCAAAGGCCAGGCACAGCAGAACAAAGCCAATATCGACAAAAAAGTAGCGCGGCCAGATCCTGAAATCGAGGAGGACAAGCAGGCCCAGCGCCAGGGGGATCGAAACGGCGTAGACGGCCACCAGCAGGGGCGCACGTCGGCACAGCGCAACTGCGCCCCAGACAAGCACAAGCAATGCTCCGGCCAGCGCGACAGGCGCAAGCGGGCCGAAAGCGCTCAGACTGCCGGCGATCTCCTGGAGGGTGCGGAGCGGATTGACCCATTCCGCCATCGCCGATGTCGCCTTGCCTTCTGACACCTTGCTCATGGCGGCCAGGACCTGCCCGATGAGCGGAACATGGAGGAAGAGCGTCAGCACCCCCCCAAGCGCAAAGCCACAGGCAGGCCGTATGTCACGCAGGCCGACATAGGGCGTAAGGCCATGCGCACCGCGCGCAAGCCACGCCACCCCATAGACCAGCGCGTGGCTGGCAAAGAAGAAGCCAGCCGACAAATGCGTGTACATGCCCGCCGCCACACTGGCGCCATAGGCGGTCCAGATGCGCCAATCGGGACGCTTCAGGCCTTCGATCAGGAGCAAAGTGGCGAGGCTGGTCCAGAACAGGATGCCGGTATATCCCCGGGCATTCTGGGAAAACCAGACGTGATGATAGGAAATTGCCATCAGGAACACCGCAAACAGCGTCGCAACCCTTCCGGCCGGAACCCGCGCCATCGCCCACAACAGGACGAGACTGCCGATCCCGAACAGCATCGCTGGCAGCCTCATCGCCCATGCGCTTTCGCCAAGCAGGGCAACCGACGCCTTGGCTTGCAGACTGTAGAACATGTGATTGTTGAGCGACGAAAAGTCGGTCAGGACCTGCCCCAGAGGCGCGCGCACATAATGGGTCAGCGTGAAGACTTCATCGTACCAGAGCGCCGCATCAAGATCGGCAATGCGCGCACCGGCCGCGGCGATGAGGATAGCCGCAAGCGTCCAGGCCTCCCATCGCTCCAGCTTCACGGATTGGACTCCAGAAGCCCGGAAAGGTGCAGCTTCCAGTCGTCTATCGCATCGGTTGGCAGGCCGATCTCCAGCGGGAGCGGGTCATCGATCATGGCAGCCATCCGTTCAAAGTCGGTACGTGCGACCGTGGGCAGATTGAAGTCCCGCCCCATTTCGGTGGCGCGATTGTCTATTTCGACAATGATCGCGCGACGCCCACACTGGAGCGCGCGGATTCCGCCATGAAGCCGGTTGCCGACATAATCGAGGTCAGGTTCGGTTTGCAGCAGCCGGTCGTATGCAGGCAGGCTGGGCTCGAGAATCCGGATATCGTCGCCGAATCCCTTGAGATAGTCGAAATCTTCTGCGGTCTGCACCCAGGCATGGATCGTGTGGTATCGCGACCTTAGCAGTTCGATCAGCTTGCGGTCCGCCTCCACATCGCGAATATAGGTGTTGAGCGTAGTCACCACCGATTTCGCCTTTGTTCGCGGCACAGTGGCGCAGTGTTCGGGGGCCAGCCCCCACAGCGTCGGGCAGCCGGTGTTGAGGCAGTTTTCGATGCCGATCGATGCCAGCATTTTGGCCGTATAGTCGTCGCGAACCGAATGGAGTGCTGTTGGATGAAGCACGCGGCGCAACAGCCAGGCCGTGTAGGGATCGGGTTTGGACTGGAACTGGTACCAGCCAACGCCCATCAGCACGACATTCATGCGCAGAAACGCATCGCGCGGCTTCAACCGCCAAACCGAACGCACCCACATGTGCGATGCGATCAGGTTCGAGCCCCCGGCCACCACCAGGTCAGCTGCACGCACCAGACCACGCCCCTTGCGGCCCATCGTGTCGTGACTGGCGACCGACGTGACGAGCACGTCCTTCAACGGCCGGTCGAGTTCCGCGCGGACCGCCTGCATAATGATCTGGTCGCCAAGATTCGTCGAGGCGACGGATGTGTCGAGCAGCACCGCGCGCTTCATTGTTCGGCCTTCCTGATGCGGGCCGCGACGATGACCTCGAAATCGGGGTCGACAAAGTCGAGCTCGGCTGGCTCAAGCTCTTCTAGCGCTAGTCCCTGCAGATAAGCGCATGCAGTCAGGACATTGCCGTAAGTGGTGACGTTGCTTTCTGCCCCCGGAAAGATCTCTGCCGCCAGGCGTTCGACGGCGGGTGCAGTCAGCCGCCAATACTCCCCCCAATCGTCCCGCCCAAGCCGCCGCCCGATCTTGGAAATGCCCGAAGTGGTCAGCAGCAGCACGCCACCCGGTTTGAGGATGCGTTGGAGCGTGGCCAGCGCCGCATTCATGTCCCAGATCATTTGCAGCGTCTGGGTGAAGATGATGCAGTCGAAGCTGTTCGATTCGATATGTGGCGCACTGGTCAGGTCGGCGACGATCGTCGCCAGCGGATTGCCTTCGACATAGTGCAGTATCTCGGGCCGCGTGACGCGGCCTGCGCCGTATTTCTCGATGTAGAAGGGATCACCCAGTTCGAGTGTGCGTCCCTTGATGTCGGAGGCATTGGCTGCGAGGAATGCCTCGATATAGTATCGGTCGATCGGGCGACCACGTTCCATTCCGAAGCTCGCGCTGACCGGGGTAACGCGACGCAAATCCCCGAACGAGACGCTGCCTCTGGGCGGCCATTGCAGGCGGTACTTGCGCCGCATGCTTCCGATCCACGCCCTTGCGCGCGGACTGAGCAGATACCGCAAACCTTGTTCAGCCAATACCGCCTCCTGCAAATGACTTGATCGCGCGCAAACCCTGCCGCGCGCGGAAATAGCCAAGCCGCCCCTCCAGAAATCCAGCCCAGCGGCGACGGTGCCGAAAATAATGCATCTCGATCCGTGGCACATCGAACCGGTCATGGCCACGCCTGGCAAGCGCCAGCCTTGTCCCGAACGCCACGCGATAGTGGCGCCCGATTGCCTCCACAACACCGGGTGAAACACGGCCATAGGGCGCCGCAAAGCCATCGACCGAGGTGCCAGTCTGCGCCGCCAGATCTTTGGCGCATCCCGCAATCTCGCGCTCGCGGGCGGCAGGGTCAAGCCGGGTCAAATCGGCATGGGTGCGGCTATGTCCTCCGAATTCAATTCCCTCGGCTGCAAGTGCGCGGACCGTTTCCCAGTCCATCAACGGCCGCGCTGGTTGATTGGCGCCGTCCCAGTCTTCGCGGGCGCCAAGTTTCTGGGTAGGAACGAAAACCAGCGCAGAAAAACCGCAGCTATGCAGGATTGGTGCCGCGACTTCGGCAAAATCGGCGAAACCATCATCAAAAGTTATCAATACGCGCCGTTGATCTCGCGCATCGCCATCCTGTGCGTCATGCCAGCCAATGAACTCCTCCAGCCTCTGGCTGCGATACCCGGCCCCGGCAAGCGCCTCCATCTGCATGGCAAAGACCGCGGGCGGGATGCTCGTCGGCCCACCGGCATCGGAAATCGAATGATAGGTCAGGACAAGCATGGCACTGGTCCTCAATCCTCGACCACATGGGTTTCGAACACCCGCCGGTAATCGTGCCACTTGGTGAGGTCAAAGCTGCCATCCGCGCCAAGGCAATCGACCGCGCCATGCGCCATGGCAAGTGCGTGGTGCGTATTGTCATGCGCAAACAGCCCCTGTCGGCCGAATGTCAGCAGCCCCTCCACGCCTTCCACCCAGCGATCCATCACCTGGAGGTCGGCCTCGAAATTGCGGTCATAGACCGGATAGGCATAACCGAGCCGCTGCGTCACCGTGCGACGAATCTTGGCAGTCACTGGCAGACCCACCCCTGCCAGCCAGCCGCACAATTCAGCGCCGAGTTCATCGTCCGAAAGCGACCATAAATGCTCGTTCGGGTCGCAGGGCAGTTCCGCGCACAGGATCGTGACGCCGTCAGGCTCGGTGCTGGCGGAATAATTCTTGGGTTCCGACAGCCGTGAGATCGGCACCGCATATTCCGGGAAATAATGCGCGTCATACTCGGTGAACTGCTGCTGTTCGAGCACCAGGTAGATCAGGATCATGCCGCGATAGCGGATCCGCGCGGCAGCGTCTGCGACCGCCGGGGGAGGCGGGGGATCCATGAGCGAAACAAGGCTGGTAATCGGCAGCGTCGACCAGACACTCCCGGTTTCAACACGCAGCTCGCCTTCGCCTGTGTGGTATCTGACCGCCTTCACGCGACCGTTTTCATGCTCCACGGCAGAGACCGACGCTTCGAGCGCGAATTCCGCGCCGAGCTTTTCCGCCTCGGACCGCAGCGCCTCGCTGATCTGGCCAAAGCCCTTTCGCGGATAGAAAAATCCACCCGTCTGCGGCTTTTTGAGGCCCGGAACCTGACGCAGAATCTTACCGACGATCTTGCCGATCGAGCTTCCCGAAACACGCCGCGTCGCAAGCGTCACGGCAAGTTCTTCAGGCGGAAGCGCCCAAAGCTTGCGCATATAGGGATAATAGAAATTCTGACACATTGCCGGGCCGAGCCCCTGATGGAGCACGCTCGCAAAGGTGGGTTCGCCCGCGGGAGGCCGCCGGAACGGCTTGGCCGCGGCATCCCAGAGCAGCTGGGCCGTGAACGCCTTTGGCAGGCGGAGCAGAAGGTCGAGCGGCTTGAGCGGGAAATGGATCCACCGCCCCTTGAGCCTGATGCGGCCATGCCGCGGCCGCCACAGCAGGTCAGGCCCGACCGCGTCCTGGATCATCTTCAGGATATGCGGTTCGCTTGCCGGGTGGAGCCTGTGGCTGCCGAAATCGCAATGAATGCCTTC
>CXWL01003883.1_pt1 | contig 37410 bp, 40 predicted proteins | sample 590931 | NCBI WGS metagenome assembly CXWL01 (sample SAMEA3498368, study PRJEB10139) | groundwater metagenome | biome: water well; material: biofilm material | place: Germany | collected 2015-04-27 | reverse complement strand
GTACGGACCCGTACGCACGGTGGTGTGACAGGGACAGCCTGTGAGGGCTTACCTATGTCGATTGAAACGCCGAAACTCAAAAGGCAGGGAGGGGAAATCAAAGACGCAAAAAAAGTGCGTCAGACCTCGTCGTGAGTTTCATCTACCGTCGTGGCGCGCGGGACACGGTGCTCGTGTGCGATTCCCAGAAGGCTCAGGGTGTCGCGCTCGACAATACCCCGAAGCTGCTCGCGCGGAATGGTCGGCAGGCTGGTTCCATGTACGAGGTGATTGAGGCTGTAGAGCGATTCGATGCATAGCGAAGCGGGGGTGTCGGGAAATCCGCTGCCAAAAAGCAACTTGTCGAATACTCCGCACTGGTGAGCGCTGAGCAGGGCCTCATAGGCCCGCCACGGTTGCTGAAGAAGTCCGCTGATCTCCGCGAATACATTGGGGTGCTTGCGGAGCAGCATGATGGTCTCATGGACCCACGGGCTTCCCATGTGGGCGATGACGATGCGAAGCTCCGGCAGCTCGCGAGCGACCTCGTCGAGCAGGACCGGTTGCGCATATTCCATCTTCGTCGCGAAGGTGAGGTGCGTTCCGGTATGAAAAAAGACGGGCATGGCTAACGCGCCCGCTTCGGCGTACAGCCGCATCGCCTGGCTGCTGTGGGGATGAAAGTCCTGGGCGGCCGGCGCCACCGCGATTCCCGGCATTCCTAATTCCTGTCGCGCCCGCCGCAGTTCCAAAAGCGCTTCCTTGGGATCGCTGGGGTCAATCCCCGCAATGCCGATCATGCGATCGCCCTGGCTGCGAACGTATGCGGCCACCTGATCGTTCGCGATTTCGGCGTCCAGGTATTGGCTTTTGAATCCAAGAACGAACGTGACATCCACCGGTTCAGCCGCGGAACGGTGTCGCGCGGCCGCCGCGCGGTGTAGCACGTCCGGCGTCGCCCCTTTGCCGTTTCCATTCGTGGAAAAGGAGCGGCCCAGGGAGGAATCGGTTTCCCAGGTATGTGTAAAGCAGTCTACGATCATCGCCCGTTGCTATCCCTGTGCTCGCGTAAGAGGTATCGGCTCGCGATGGTAATGGAGAGCAACAATCGTGGTCAATTGCGTAAAAGGGCGATTCTAGAACTTGTTCGTGGTGGCGGAGGCGATCACACCATCCCACGGAGAGGACGCCGTCGCGTGGCGTTTCTTGGGGATTCGACCGGCAAGGTAGGCCAGGCGACCGGCCTGGCAGGCATGGGCCATCGCGGAGGCCATCGCCACCGGGTCGCGAGCCCCGGCGATGCCGGTATTGAGCAGCACGCCGTCCGCTCCGAGTTCCATCGCAATGGTGACGTCGGAGGCCGTGCCCACGCCGGCATCCACGATCACGGGGTAGTCCGGGTCGCCTTCCTTAAGGTACTCGATGCACAGGCTGATGCCGGCGGGATTCAAAATGCCTTGTCCGCTGCCGATGGGCGACCCCAGGGGCATGACGCTGGTGGCGCCAGCGTCCTTGAGTTTCTTGCATAGGATCGGATCGTCATTGGTGTACGCCAGCACCTCGAATCCCGCATCGACGAGTTCCTTGGTGGCTTCGAGCGTGCCGATTGGATCGGGCAGAAGGGTCTTCTTGTCCGCGAGCACTTCGATCTTGACCCAGCGTGCCCCGGGATTCTCCAGCCCCTCCAGCAGTTCGCGGCCCAGTTTGGCGGCCCGAACGGCGTCGCGTGCGGTGAAGCACCCGGCCGTGTTGGGCAAAATCGTGACGCGATCGAGATCGAGGTGGTCCAGAATGCTTTCGTTTTTCTTCCCGCCATCGACATTGAGCACATCGCGGCGCACGGCCACGGTCACGACCTGACACTCGGCGGCAGCGAGGGCGGCCTTCATCGTTCCGAAGTCGGAGTACTTCCCCGTGCCCACGAACAATCGTGAACTGAAATGAAACGAGCCGACCTTGTATTGACCGCCATCCATCAGCCGCCCCCCACAAACGTGACAATTTCCAGACGATCCCCTGGGCTTAGGCCCGTGCGGTTGAATTCTTTGCGCGGAACGAGTTCCTCGTTCAGCTCGACGGCCACGCGAATCGGCGCCAACTCCAGCTTCTCAAGGAGCTGGGCGACGGTGGCCTGCGAATCAAGCTCTTGCGTCGATCCGTTTACAATTACTTGCATTGATTGGGTCCTTTGGATTCGACTGTTCCTTGCTGCGGTTGTGTGGTTGTTCACGCCTGTTCCGCGACCCCTTCGGGGTCGAGAATATTTTAGGCGCATTGGTCCGGGGGTCTGCGCTGTGCTCCGACCCCCGGCTACTATCGATGACCCCTCCGGGGTCCATTGCATGACACCAACGACACTAGGCGCGCAAACGGTGGAACCTCCGCCACGGCGGATCATTTTCATTCGCAGCTCAGTAGATTATAGACGTTTTGTTTGGCGAGTTACAGCCCACGTTGCGGCGAGGATCGCGCCGAACAGATTGAACACCAGGTCCCAGAGCGTGTTGTCGTAGCCGCCGACATTGGTTTCCGGCATGGTTTTGACCGCCAGGAACTCCAGGATTTCATTCAGCGCACCCAGCCCGCATCCCATGAGCGCCACAAGGATTATCAAGGTCGCGCGTCGCGGTATGGCGGGTTTGAGCATGGCCTTCAGAATATGGAAGCAGACCAATGTCGCCGTGCCGAACCCAAACGTGTGGACCAGTTGGTCATAACGCAAGAGAGTCGGCACGAGTTGCACGTTGTAGAGTACGCCGGGGCCAACGCGAATGTTGCCGCCGGCCATGTGCAGCAATCCCCAAAGCGACAGTCCCCACATGATCACCGGGTCGAATTGCACGTTGCGCTGCTTGACCAGAATCCAGGCGGCCAGAACCAGGACAACGCCGGCATAGAGGATAAATTCGTAATTTTTCCGGGTCAGGGAGATGCCTACGAAGACGGCCATGTAGGCGGCGCTGAAGAGAATGACAGGTACATCGCGTCGGTTCATTTTTTTTGCCAAGTGAAGCCAAGGCAATTTTTAAGTCATACCGTCGATGGCCGCAATCGGGTACGGGGTCAGTTAGGAGAGAAATGAGGCGCAAAAGTTCGAATCACGGCCTGGCAAACGGCGCCAGACCGTGCCACCCGCAAACTGACGCACTACTCGCAATCGGCCAACCATTTGCCGGGGGCGCGTGGCATCCGTACAATTTGGAGATTGGGTGACTCCACTGCGAATCCCGCCATTCAGGAGGTTTTATGCCGGTCAACTGGCTTGTTGCGATCCCCGTACTCGATGAAGAGACACACCTCCTGAGGGTGCTGGATCAAGTGCGTGGGCGATGTCCGCACATTCTGGTCATCGACGACGGGTCCACCGACTCCACGCCCGACCTTCTCCGGGAAGTGCCCGATATTCACGTCATTACGCACCTCGAAAACCGCGGGTACGGCAAGAGTCTGGCCGACGCGTTTGGCTTCGCGCAACGCCATAATTTTTCCTGGCTCATCACCATGGACTGCGACGAGCAGCATGAGCCGGCTCGGATTGGCGCGTTTCTTTCCGCCGCTGCCGAGAACGACGCCGACATCATCAGCGGGACGCGCTATCCTCGCGGGTGGAATCGTGACGGCAACGCACCGGTCGATCGCCGGGAAATCAACCGCCGCGTCACGGCCATGCTCAATCGCCGGCTGGGTTTTCGGCTGACCGACGCCTTTTGCGGTTTCAAGGCCTACCGGGTATCGAGTCTTTCCGCCTTCGAAATCACCGTACCCGGATATGCGATGCCGATGCAGTTGTGGGTGCAGGCGGCGCGGGCCAACCTGCGGATTCGCGAGCTATCCGTCCCATTGATTTACAACGATCCCACGCGGCACTTCGGGGGCCTGCTCGATGATCCGAATGTCCGTTTGCGACACTATCTTGATGTCATGGAACGTGAACTGCGCGAACCCGCCACGACGTTCGAAGAACCCGCCCCCGCCCCGACTCATCAGTATGGGCATGTCCGGCAATGCTCGACTACCAGCAATTAGCCGCGCCGGCTCAGCATGGCGGGGTGCTGGTTGCCCCTGATCCCAGATCTTGCGTACGGCTGGCGCGGGAAAATTCTGTTCGGCTCAACTCCTCAAATGCGAAAATCCTGGGGTCCACGCTCGGTTCGTTGCGGGCGGCCACGCGGGCACGACTCCAGCTAAGTAGGCACCCGTCCGTCGTTGTCGTCGGGCACCAGCCAGATTTTATACACCCCGGTGTATGGGCGAAAAACGTTTTCGCGCAACGACTGGCACAGGCGACGCAAGGCGTTGCGGTCAACCTCGTCGTCGATAGCGACGCGCCCAGGCGGCTGTCTCTTCGGATACCCGTGACGCATGAGGGTCGCATGATGGTGCGCGAAGAGCGCATGGGCACGTTTCGTTCCGGATGTGCGTATGAACAAATCCAGGCGATCTCGGCCGCCGAGATTGAAAATCTGAAAGGTGAAATATCCGGCCTGCTGGGTGATCGGTTCGCCGCGTCTCTCGTGCCGATCTTTTTCGATGGCCTGGCGGAGTCGCCGCCCAACGACTGGGTGTCGCAAGTCACAGCCGGTCGCCGCAGGATCGAATCGCAGTTCGGCATCGAACTTCAGGATCTGCGCATCCGCCACATCTGGTGGTCTCCGCTTGCGGCCCATCTGCTGCTGGACGCTGGCGGGTTTGCTCTCGCGTACAACGAGTCCATCGCGGAATACCGCGTGCAGCATAACGTTCGCTCGCCGAATCGGCCCGTTCCCGACCTGGTCTTTGAAGACGACAGAACCGAATTGCCGTTTTGGTTATATTCCGTCGATCGGCCCCGCAGCCGGGTCTTTGTGGCCGGGGAAAAGGGGCACGTCACCCTTTTTGCACAGTTCGATCCGATTATCACGATCTCTCGGAAACAGCTCGAATCATGCGACGACGTTGTGCAGCTCGTGCGCCGGGAAAGCGGATGGCTGCTTCGACCTCGGGCACTCATCACCACGATCTGGGCGAGGCTGTTTCTGGCCGACCTGTTCATTCACGGCATCGGCGGCGCGAAATATGACCGCATCAGCGATTCGATCATCGCGCGATATTTTCATTTGCCTGCCCCCGGAATTGCCTGCGTCACTGCGACGCTCTTCATGGACCCAAATTGCGGCATGGGCGGGGGCGAATCGACGATGGGACACCCGCTTCGCGACGCCGCCTGGAACCCGCAAAGGCACATTTTTTTGACTTCGGTCTCGTCAGAATCGATCGCTTTGCTCAAACAAAGACAGGAGGCTGCCTGGATTTCCGACGAGCTAAGCCGCAACAGCCCAGCGGATCGTGCCGGACGCCGGGCCGCTTTTCAGCAGATTCGTCGTCTGAACGCCCAGATTCACGCCCTCAATCCGGATTTGCTGGACGGCCTACGAGTTCAGCTTGAACAGTCCCGCCGCGAATCCGCCGATCGGCGAATCGCCTGCGATCGCGAATATTTTTTCGCTTTGCATCCACGAACGAACCTCGAACTGCTTCTGGACGCTCTCCCCGGATCGTCTGACTTTGTGTAGTCGCCAGAGTGACCCTAATATAGAGCAACGCGGTTCGGGACGCTTCGTATCATCGCCGGCACGTCCCGGTGCGATTCTGTTTTCCTTGCACAGGAGGTTGTTCCATGAGCGACGGCAAGCTGCACATCGATTCAGATTGGAAAGCGGAGGCCGCGAAGGAAAAAGAGCGACTGGCCGCGCAGGAGAAGGCGCAACCGCCAAAGGCCGCCGGCGATTCTCAAACGGCCCCGGCTTTTATCGAGTTGCTCAACTTGCTGGCCATGCAGGCGGTGATTTCGCTGGGAGGCTATCAAGGTCCCGGCGGGGAGCGCATTCCCGCCAATCCGGCGGCAGCCAAGCACCATATTGACCTGTTGGAAATCCTCGAAAAGAAGACCGCCGGGAACTTGAACGAAGAGGAGAAGCGTACGCTCGACAGCGTATTGTACGAGCTTCGCATGCAGTACGTGCAGACGATCAGCGCCCCGCGCGGGGGGGTTCCCAGGCCGCCCGTAGCCAGTGCCTGACATGGTGTTCATCGTTACGGAAGCGTGCCCTAAGGGCGTGAGAAGACTGTGATCCGAGGTCGGGCGTGCCCTTAGTTGTCATTCCTATTCGCACGGAAGCGGCGGTTCGCGGTTCGCCGCTGGTGAACTACTGGATCATCGCGATCAATATCGCGGCGTTTCTGGTGTTCGGCACGAGCTTCGCCGGGGAGGCCGTGCAGGAATTTGCCCGCCAGCATTTGTATTTCCGCTCCTACCCGACGCAGTTCCACCACTTTTTTACCTACCAGTTTCTGCACGGAGACGCGGGGCACCTTTTGGGAAACATGCTCTTCTTGTGGGTGTTTGGTAACAGCGTGTGCGGAAAGATGGGCGGCGGGCCATACCTGCTTTTTTATCTTGCCTGCGGGGTTTTCGCGGCCTGGGTCAACGCCATGCTGAAGACGGAGCCGTTCTTCCTCATCGGAGCCTCCGGTTCGATCGCAGGCGTGACCACCGCCTACCTGGCCCTTTTTCCGCGGAGCTACGTGACAGTTCTGGTGTGGGTGTTTTTCTTTATTCAGTTTTTCGAGTTTCCGGCCATGATCCTCATCGGCCTGAAGATCATCGTCTGGGACAATGTGCTTGCGCCGCGCTTCAGCGGCGGCGGGGATCAGGTGGCCTACCTCGCCCATTTGGGCGGCTACTTGTTCGGTTTCGTCGGGGCGCTCGCGATGCTCATGGTGCGGGGCATTGCCCGCGACCAGTTCGATATTCTCGCGTTGTGGGGTCGCTGGCGGCGGAGACAGGGTTGGGATGGCCCCGCAGTTGGCAAGGTCGAGCGGGTGGCGACCATCGACCCGGAGAAACAAAAGGCGGAGGCACTTTTCTTCGATCAGATTGCCGATCTGCGCAGTCGCATCGCGGAGGATATCGTTCAGCGCGCAACGGGTGCCGCCCTCGAGCAATACGAGAAGCTGCAAGCGATCAGCGCGGGACAGGTTTTGCCGGAGACCGTACAGCTTGAGATTGCCCGCGAGTATTATCGCCGCGGCCAATTTCCGGCCGCGGTCCAGGCGTTTGGGCGTTTCGTGGAGTGCTACCCGGAAGCGGGCGAGACCCCCAACATCCGCCTGCTGTCGGGGATCATTCACGCAAGGGATCTTCAGCAATACGAGGTCGCGGAACGGTTGCTGTCGGACTCGATGCGGGGCCTCCGCGACGACGAGCGCCGCGAGCAGTGTCTCCTCTGGTTGCGAAACGTCCGAACGGCACTTGGAAAGAACGAACCAGATTTGGCGCACTAATTGGAACCGCGGTTGGTTATCATCGGCGATATTGAACGGTCACGCGAGCGACATTCGAACTGTTGCGTCATTGGACCCTTGAAACCCTGTACCTTTGAACTCTTGAGCTTTCTATGCGCGACATCGCCTACGTAAACGGAGCTTTCAGCGCCCTCGCCGACGCGAAGGTATCCATCGAGGACCGCGGTTTTCAGTTCGGCGACGGCGTGTACGAAGTAATCGCGGTATATGGTGGGCGGCCATTCCTGCTCGACCGGCACATGCGACGGCTGCGAACCAGCGCCGCAGCCATCGGCATTCCGTACGATTTTGACGCAAACCCGCTGGATGCGGTCATTGCCGAGGGCCTGCGCAAGTCGGAGTACGCCAGCGCCCTGGTGTACATTCAGCTCACACGCGGTGCGGCCCCGCGGTCCCACGTCATCCCGGCCGGATTGCGCCCCACTGTGGTATTGACCTTCCGCCCGCTGCCCGAAGTATCCGCCGAGTATCGCGAGCGGGGAGCCGCCTTGATGACCGCCCCCGACGACCGTTGGGGCCGGTGCTACATCAAGGCGATCACTCTGCTTCCCAACATTCTGGCTCGTAACGAGGCCGTTCGGCAAGGCTTCGATGACGCGCTCTTCGTGGCTTCCGACGGCGAGGTCCGCGAGTGCACGTCGGCCAATATTTTTTTGGTTCGCGGCGATTCGATTGTGACTCCTCCGCGCGATGAATCGGTTCTCCACGGCGTTACCCAGGATTTTCTGCAAGAATGTGCGGTGGGAGTGGGAATGCACATGGTGGAAGAGCGATTCGATGTCGGAACGCTACGGGCTGCCGAAGAGGTGTTTATGTCCAGCACCTCGATCGAAGTTCTGGGCGTGAGCCGAGTCGATGAGCATGTAGTTGCCTCTGCCCCCGGGTCTAAGACTCGCAGGCTCTTCGACGAATTCCGCTCCCGCTCAAGAAGTAGTTAACTACGAAGGACACGAAGAGCACGAAGAAGAAATCAGAAGATTTTGGCAGAACCCCAAGCGCTAGTGTGGGGCCCAATTGCTGTTGCGAAAAAAGCTGAACCTGTCGCTGGGACTCGCGGAGTGATTCGGTGTTTTGATATTGGACAGTCCCTAATATCCCAATATCCATTACCATTCCGGGCCGCCGTCGTAGCGGCCAAAGGCGGAGGCCATGACGTCCATCATTTCGCCGACCGTAGCGTCGGCTTTGGCGGCGTCGATGAGGGCGGGCATCATGTTGACGTTGGCCGCTGCATCACGGCGAAGTCGTTCGAGGGCTGCGGCATGGCGCCTGGCGTCGCGGCGGCGCTTGAGGTCTTTGAGTCGTTCGGACTGGGCCTTCTCGGTTTCGTGGCTGATTTGCAAAATGTCGAATCCGTGCGGGCCGGTTTCAACGAAATCGGTGACGCCGACGATCTTGGTTTCGCCGCGATCGAGGCTGCGCTGCTGTTCGAGGGCGGATTCGGCGATGGAGCGACGGAAGTAACCGCGATCAACGGCCTTGACCACTCCGCCCATCGCGTCGATCTGGTCGAAAATGCCGTAGGCGGTGGCTTCGATTTCGTTGGTCATTTTCTCGACGAAGTAACTGCCGCCGAGCGGATCGACGGTCTGGGTTACGTTGGACTCGTGGGCGATGATCTGCTGCGTACGCAAAGCGAGCTTTGCCGACTCTTCGGTCGGCAGCGCAAGCGTTTCGTCCATGCTGTTGGTATGCAGAGACTGCGTGCCGCCCAGAACGCCGGCGAGCGCCTGCAAGGCCACGCGGACGACGTTGTTCATCGGCTGCTGCTCGGTGAGCGTGACGCCGGCCGTCTGGCAGTGCATGCGCAGCTTGAGGCTGCGTTCGTCTTTCGCCTTGAATCGATCGCGCATCACGTGGGCCCAGATGCGGCGGGCGGCGCGGAGCTTGGCGATTTCCTCGAAGAAATCGTTGTGCACGTCGAAGAAGAAACTCAATCGTGGAGCAAACTCTTCCACTTTCAGTCCGCGGGCGATGGATGCTTCGACGTAGGCGATGCCGTCGGCCAGCGTGAAGGCGAGTTCCTGTGCGGCCGTGGAGCCAGCCTCGCGAATGTGGTAGCCGCTGATGCTCACCGTATTCCATTGCGGGAGATGCTTCGTGCAGTATTCGATGGTATCGACCACCAGCTTGACGCTCGGCCCAGGCGGGAAAACGTATTCATTTTGGGCGTGAAATTCCTTCAGAATGTCGTTCTGCAACGTGCCGCGAAGATTGGCCAACGGTACGCCTTGTTCCTGCGCTACGGCAATGTAGAACGCGAGCAGGATCGCCGCCGGAGCGTTGATGGTCATGCTCGTGCTGACCTCACCCAGGTTAATGCCGTCAAACAGGGTACGCATGTCGGCGAGCGACGAGACGGCTACGCCGCAGCGGCCCACCTCGCCAAGCGACAGAGGATCATCACTGTCGCGGCCCATCAGTGTGGGCAGATCGAACGCGGTGCTGAGTCCGGTCTGACCATGTTCGAGCAGGAACTTGAAACGCTGGTTGGTGTCCGCCGCGGAGCCGAATCCCGCGAACTGCCGCATGGTCCAGAGCCGGTCGCGGTACATGGTGCGATGCACGCCGCGCGTAAAGGGAAACTCTCCCGGCTCGGATAGCTGCCGCGAAGGATCAAAGGCGCCTAAGTCCTCGGGTTTTACGAACGGTTGCGACGCCTTCTCCGAAGCCGCCGGATGTTTCTCTGTCTTCGTGCGAGTATTCATCAATTACTCCATCCAGCTTGCGAGGCGTTTTTCGGCGAAGGCGGCCATCCCCTCGCGGGAGTCTTTATTGCGGAAGCATTCGACAAACGCTCCCGTTTCGTCGTGATCGCGGGCGGCGCGCTTGGCCAACGCCACCGCGACGGGCGAAGCTCGCTGGAATGACTTGCAAAACGCAGCGATGCGATGGACCATATCTTCCGGCGAATTCACGATTTCATCCACCAGTCCCGAGCCCAGCGCATCCTCGCCTGAAACAGGGTTTGCACTCAAGTACATGCGTTTGGCCCGGGATGTGCCGATGAGTTGATTCAATCGTACCACGCCGCCCCAACCAGGGATCAGCCCCAGGGTCACCTCCGGAAGTCCGAGCTTGGCCGACTTGACCGCGATGCGAAAATCGCAAGCCAGCGCAACTTCGAGTCCTCCACCCAGCGCTGCGCCCTGCATGGCCGCCACCGTGATCGAAGGAAGGGAGGCGATATCGTTCATCACCGTTTGTCCGAGAGTGGCGTATTCATGGGCCTGGTCGGGCTTGAAGCCGGACATTTCCTTGATGTCGGCTCCGGCGACAAAAACCTTCCCTTTGGCCTGCAGGACCGTGGTTCGAACGAGCGGGTCCTTGCGCACTTTGGCGATGGCGGCGCCGAGTGCGTACAGCCCGTCGGTGGACAGGACGTTGAGTCCTTCTTCCGTGCCGAACGTAATGGTCGCGTGCGAGCCGTCGATGTTGGTCTGAACCTGTGTCTTAGTCATATTTGTAAAAACCCTGTTTGGTCTTTTTCCCCATCCGTCCAGCGGCCACCATCTTACGCAAAAGCGGGCACGGGCGGTATCGGTCCTCGCCCAGATCGCGGTGGAGCACTTCGAGGATGAACAGGCATACGTCCAGGCCGATCAGGTCGGCCAGTGCCAGCGGGCCCATGGGGTGGTTCATGCCGAGCTTCATGATGTCGTCGATGGCTTGCGGCTGGGCCACGCCGTCCTGAAGACAGAAAACCGCCTCGTTGATCATGGGCATGAGAATTCGATTCGAGACAAAGCCGGGGTGGTCGTTGCACTGGACGGGGGTCTTGCCGACAGCTTTGGCGTGTTCGATGGTGCGGGCGGTGGTTTCGTCGCTGGTCTGCAGGCCGCGAACGACCTCGACGAGCTTCATCAGGGGGACGGGGTTGAAAAAGTGCATGCCGATGAAGCGGTCGGGGCGGTCGGTGGCCGCGGCGAGTTGGGTGATGCTGATGCTGCTGGTGTTGGAGGCCAGGATGCCGTCGCTGGTGAGGCATTTTTGAACTTGCCTGAGGATTTCGATTTTGACATCGGGTTTCTCTGTGGCCGCCTCGACGATGAGTTCGCACTTTGGCAGTTCCGCGATCGACTTGGTCGGGCGAATGCGTTTCTTCGCCGCAGCCGCATCGTCAGGCTTGATGACACCCTTTTCCGCCGCGCGGTCGAGCATCTTGCCGATCTGCTTGACCCCGTCCTCCAGCGCCGCTGGAAACGCATCAAACAGCGCGACCTCATACCCCGCCTGTGCGAACACCTGCGCGATCCCCCGCCCCATTGTCCCCGCACCAATCACGGCTATTGCTTTGTTGGACATTGTATTTTCCCAATTAGGATTTTTTGTCTTGGTCAAAAAGAGAATGCTGTTGGATAAGAGTTTTCAATTCCGTGCGGAGCGGTGGCAGCTTCTGCGTGATCACCTCCCAAACATAATCAGGTCGGATGTCTTCGTAGCCGTGCACCAACACATGCCGGAATCGAATGATCTTTTCATATTCGAGAACTTTCGCGGCGGCTTCTGGATTGCGGAATTTTAGCTGCATGAGGGCCTCGCCAATGATCTGGAGTTCCCGCTCAATGGCACTTCGAAAAACCCGATCTCCTTTATAATCTTCAATTGACTTGCCCGTAGTCAGTTCCAGGACGAACTGGCAGGAATCAAGCATGTTCCAAAAGTATTTTTCGGGGTCACGCCTCATAGACCGTAGTCCGACTCTCGTTAACTGCACGGATGAAATAGGGGTTGCGCAAACATGTCGAATCCACCAAATCGACCTTGCGTCCAAAAAGCTTCTCAAGTTCTTCGAGCAAATCAAAGTACGTGTCGAAGGCCGTGCCGGGCTTGAAGGGGAAAAAGTCGACCAGAAAATCAATATCACTTCTTTGTGGATCAAACGTCCCGTCCACCGCAGAACCGAATACCTCCAGCCGCCGCACGCTATGTTTGCGACAAAGCATCTCAAGTTCGCTCAATCTTGAATCAATGATTGCGACCATCACGACAATTACGGCTCCTTCCATGCAACCAGGTTCTGTTCTTGGAATTTGGTGAATCCTCCCCGTTCAAAGCTCCACAATGTTGTCGCATTTTCGACCTGGATACTGCGAGGCTCGCCCAGAATAGAGCGTACTTCTTGCTGCGTCATTGCAGATCGGATTTTTCTCCAGCGTTCTCGGGTTTCCTTCTTTTTCCATTTATTTCTTTCTATTTGTTCCTTGAGGCAAGCTATGCCTAGAAAGCCAAAACATAAAATGGCAACAAAACCAAGAAGCGCTTCCATCTTGTAGACCCTAATTGTCCAAAAGAGTATTCTTAAGGAACAGAGTCAAGGTCGCCACAATAAATGCGCCAAATGCTATCCAGTTGGCGACTCTATTTTTGATATCAGAATTGCGTGCAATTACGACAGCCTGCTCTGCGGCTAGCGCTGATCGACCAGCAATATCGACCTCATGCTCTCTGGGTGTTGGAACATCGAGAAAACGGCAAACCTTCACCAAGAACTCTGGACTTCGATCCGCATTATTCAAGAGATTCCGAAACTGAAAGTCCAGTTTTTCAGCTTCGTTTCTTTGGCACTCTGGTCCGAAAAGCGGAAGATGTTGTGGATGACGCCGTAGCGCATCCTTGAATTGATCCAAACTCGAAAAACGCTCATTCATAACCTTATGTAGATCTGATCGTGTCATGGTTCATTCCATCCACAGACTTTGCTGTCCTTGAATTCCACGCGTGCGCTATAGGTCGAATCCGAATAGTACCAGTACGTCGTACGCCAATACGAGTAATCCTGAGTATCGATCTTACTTGGTTCTCCGAGGGTTGCTCGAACTTCGTTGAAGGTCATTCCCGGTCGAAGGCGCCGCCAACTCTCCTTGCCAAGCGGAATTCTTGAGGGTTGAACATCGACTGCGGGGCCGTTCGTTCCTGTCGTACGCAATCGCGTAACCTCCGCTTCAAGCTCGGCAATTCGGCGATCGGTTTCGAAGTCCTTCGGACTTTGGCTTGGGTTGTAGTGACTACCATTGCATGCAAACAAGGAGAGGCACATTACGGTGCATGGCAACGCATATACCTGCCTACGCGAGCGCATTCAAGAATCTCCAAGACTCCTAAGAACTTGCCAATCCTCGCGCAATGACGAGCCGGTGGATTTCGCTTGTACCCTCGTAGAGTTCGGTGATGCGGGCGTCGCGGAGGAAGCGTTCTACGGGGTAGTCGCAGATGTAGCCGTAGCCGCCGAATACCTGGATCGCGTGGTTGGCGGCTTTGGAGGCGGATTCGCTGGCCATGAGCTTGGCCATGGCGGCGGCCTGGCCGTACTCCTTGCCCGAGTCCTTTTGCCACGCGGCCCGGTACGTCAAAATCCGCGAAGCCTCCACGCCGACCGCGATGTCCGCGATCTTATTCTGAATCGCCTGGAACTTGGCGATGGGCTGATTAAACTGCACGCGAGTCTTGGCGTACTTGCTGGCCTCGTACAGGCAAGCCTGAGCGATCCCCAGCGCCTGCCCGGCGATGCCGATCCGCCCGCCGTCGAGCGTCGCCAGCGCCACGCGCATCCCGCGTCCACGCTCACCAAGAAGTGCGTCTCGCGGCACGACGCAGTCTTCAAACACGAACTCGGCCGTCGAGGAACACCTGATTCCGAGCTTCTTTTCGAGCTTTCCGATTCGCAGGCCCGGCGAAGGTTTTTCGATGATAAACGCGCTCAGCCGACGCTTCGGTTCGTCGGGATCGGTTACGGCAATGAGCACCATGACCCCGGCTTCCTTGCCGTTGGTGACGAAAATTTTGCCGCCGTCAATGTGCCACTGATCGCCCTTGAGCTCGGCCCGGCATGTGGCCGCTCCGGCGTCGCTGCCGCTACCCGCCTCGGTAAGCGACAGGCAGCCGATGAGTTCTCCGCTGGCCATGCGGGGCAGGTATTTCTTCTTCTGCGCCGCAGTGCCGAACCGCAGAATGGGATCGACGCAAAGCGAGGTGTGCGCACTCAGCAAGACGCCGGTGCCGCCGCAGGCTTTGGAGATTTCCTCGACCACCATGGTCGAGGCGACCGTGCCCATGTTTGCGCCGCCGAACTCTTCGGGAATGGCGATTCCGAACAGGCCAAGTTCGCGAAGCTGCTGCAACAGCTCCTCATTCATCGAAGCCGATTCGTCACGCGCGGCCGCGCCCTTGGCGACCTCGCGAAACGCGAAATCGCGAATCTGTTCCTGCAGCATCCGATGATCGTCGTCGAACGTGAAATCCATAGTTTTCGTGCTCGCGGAATCGGGTTCAACACCGCTCCTTAACGGTCGCGGTACTGATCGGACTTCTAATCGCGTATCACTACGATTCCAGATAGTGCCGCGCTATGATCATTCGCTGAATCTGACTGGACCCCTCGCCGATTTCGCACAACTTCGCGTCGCGCATGTACCGCTCGACGGGCACTTCCTTGGTATATCCATTACCCCCGTGAATCTGAATCGCGTTGAGGCATGCCCGCGTGGCCATCTCGCTGGTGAACAACTTCGCCACGGAAGCCTCGATGTTGCTTGGCTCTTTCGCGTCGGAAAGGATCGCGGCCTTGTGCGTCAGCAGGCGGCCCGCGTCGATTTCCATGGCCATGTCCGCGAGCATGAACTGGATCGACTGGTGATCGAAGATCGGCTTGCCAAACGCCGTCCGCTGCTTGGCATATGCCAGTGATTCTTCCAATGCTCCGCGCGCCAAGCCCACCGAAAGAGCGGAAATGGTGATGCGGCCTCGTTCGAGCACCTTCATTGCATCGATGAAGCCCTCGCCGAGCTTGCCGCACAAATTTTCTTTGGGAATCCGGCAGTTGTCGAACATCAGACCGACGGTATCCGAGCCCCTCATGCCGAGTTTGTCTTCCTTGGGGCCGCGCTCAAAGCCCTTGGTGTTGCGCTCGACGAAAAACGCGCTGATGCCCTTGGCGCCTTTCGCGGGATCGGTGCGGGCCATCACCACGAAGATTTCCGCATAGTGGCCATTGGTGATCCACTGCTTGGCGCCGTTGAGCACCCAGTGATCTCCATCCAGGGTTGCCGTCGTGGTCATCGCCGCCGCATCGCTGCCGCAGCCCGGTTCGGTCAGGGCCCAGGCGCCGAGGCAATCACCGGCGGCGAGGCGCGTGAGGTATTTCGTCTTTTGCGATTCGTTGGCCGCGCGGATGATGTGGGCCGAGCAAAGCGCGTTGTGCGCGTCGAGCAAGAGTGCCGTGGCGCCGCAGTGCCGGGCGATTTCCTCCATGATCACCGCGCCGCCCAGGTCGCCGAGTCCGGAGCCGCCGTACTCGGTGGGGGTGAAGATGCCCAGAAAGCCGAGGTCGGCCAGCTTGCGGACCAGGTCGCGCGGGATGTCGGCTTCGCGGTCCCACTGCCGTGCGTGCGGGGCGATGTGCTCGGCCGCAAAGTCGCGGGCCACGTCCTGCAAGGCCCGTAAGTCTTCGTTCAGTTCAAAGTCCATTAGTCACCGTGTAGTGAAACCGGTTCTCATCAGTCCACGGTGGGCATCATACCCCCTGTTATCGAAATCGTGAAACTGACCGTTTCGACGGTAAACGCCACCGCGAAGACGCGAGGAAGGCGCCGTGAAGGGTGGACGAAGGAGGTGGCGCAGACTCGCAATCTGCGTTTGGAGAGTGGAAACGCGGTTTTTCACAAAGACACTCTGAAAGATGAAGCTATGGAGAGGAGGTCGATCCGAGTGTTCAGACACGGTCTGTTTTGCGGGTCCGGGGTGTGCCACGGCTCGGTGAGTAATAATTCGGCCATGGAGCGTTCACCCGCAGGATTCGTCGTGTCTGTCCAGTAGATGCGGTTCAGAGGTGCACGGGTGCGATGTCAAGCGAGTCTCCGAATCCCATCCGGTCCTTGCACAGCATAAAGCCAACAGAGGCGTAAGAATTATGGGACATGTCCCGACTTTTGATGGTGGCCAGTTACAAAGTTTATCAGTCAGTAGAGTGAATCAAGGTTGATTTGATGATGGAATGCTGGTTTCGACAGCTTGCGAGGTCTAGAATGAGTGGTACTCATTGCCGAGGTTGGCGATGGGGTTGCCTCCAAACCAAATCCTGCACGAGGAAGAACGAATGGCTCGAAGAATCGCCGGGTTGATGTCCGCTATTTTCGCCCTGACAACCACAATGGGTCCCGCGAGAGCGGATGTGGTTGTCACGCTGGAGGCCTTCTCCACGACCGGCCAGCCAGTTACCGGCCCGGTCGCACCGGGGACTGATGTCACGGTGGATATTTTGCTTTCCGCGGACGTCGCCGACAGTCCGCTTGCAGACGTGCGATTGATTCAGTTTGATTTCGCGGCCACGAGTCCTGGGATTCAACTGGTTTCGTATACGTGGTCGGTTGATGCAAACGCATACTCGTTTCAGGACGCGGAGTTTCCCCTCACCAGCGTTACTTCCATCCTTTTCGGGAGCGGACCCGGGCTGCTCGCGTTGACGACCGAGCCGGTGAAAGTTGGGTCGGTGGACATTACGGTGGACGCGTCAGGAACGCTCGATGCAGTGAATCCTGAAAATACGGACGCGAATTTCGGCGCTGAAATTCGAGCAAGCTTTACAGCGAATAGAATCTACCGTAGCGACCTTGGCAACCTTCAGGGTGGATCGCTGGATTTTCCCGTGACCGGTGACGCTGGAGGCGGAGGCGGTGGTGGCATCGGCGGGATCCCGCAGCCAAACGATCTGGACGGTGATGGCGTGATTGACGCAATGGATGCGTTTCCCACCAATCCCGCCGAAGCGATCGACACGAACAACGACGGCGTGGGCAACAACGCCGACCCGGACGATGACAGCGACGGCGTGATGGACGAGGAGGACGCATTTCCCATCGACCCGGCGGAGACCACCGATACAAACGGCGACGGGGTGGGCGACAACGAAGACACCGACCGCGATGGGGACAACGTGGCCAATGACGGCGACGCGTTTCCCGACGATCCGACGGAAACAATGGATACAGACGACGACGGAACAGGCAATAACGCCGACACGGACGATGACAACGACGGCATCGAGGATGCAGATGATGCGTTTCCGCTGGACCCCAATCGCGGGGGTCCCGACGGAGAGAACACAGCGACCGGCTCGCAGCCGCGTATGTGCGGTGCAGGAATGCTTGGATCGTCCATGCTGATGCTGTTGAGTCTTGGGTTTGTGGCCTATCGGCCTCGGCTGCGGTTTTGATTTCAGTGATGAATCGGATGCTGATTACGGCCGGGCCTACGCATGAGGCCATCGACTCCGTTCGGTACATTTCGAATCGATCGAGCGGGCGGATGGGGATCGCCATTGCAGCGGCGGCGCGCGATGCGGGTTGGGACGTGACGCTTTTGCTGGGGCCGGTGTGCGCCGCGCCGCCGGAAGGCGTTCGAGTCGAGCATTTCAATTCTACGGACGATCTGGTGCGATTGCTCGATGTTCACTTCGCAACCTGCAATGTTTTGATCATGGCGGCGGCGGTGGCGGACTATCGGCCCGTTCGCGCCTCGTCCTCAAAACTATCCCGAGGGTCTGGCAATCTCACGCTTGAACTGACACCGACAGCGGACCTGGTGAAAGCCTGCGCGGAGAAGCGGAAACTGCATCAGCGGATTGTGGGGTTTGCGCTCGAAGACCCGAAACAGCTCGATGCACGAGCATTAGAAAAGCTGCGAAAGAAGAGTCTCGACGCCATCGTGGCCAACCCATTGGAGACCATGGGATCAGAGCGTATCAACGCGAAAGTATTCACGCCGGACGGAAGTACTCATACGCCAGAGCAAGCACGAACAATGGATAAGTCTGCGTTCGCCAGGTGGCTGGTGAATTGGATCGAGCACGAATTCCCGCCGCAACGCTGAATGCCGGCGGGCATAGCCCGCCCTATTGCAAATCGAAGTAGGTGTTGTCGTCGGAGTCACCGAACCAGCCGATGTTGTGGCGCTGCGGGTCGCCTTCGTAGAGTCCGCTCCAACAGGTAAAGGTGCGCCGCTCGGCGGATACATGTCCGTCGCACCAGCCTGTGTTGGCGTGGCCTCCGTGACGGAAGTGGATGGAAGGGTCGGCGCGGGTTTGGAACTGGGGATGGAATCGCGGCTCGGCGAAGCTGTATTCAATCAGCGACCCCGTGACAAATGCCGCATCGGAAAACATCAGCGTGTCGGCAGGCCGTTTGATCTGGTGCACGCGAGCACCCGCGAGAGTCGCTTCCCTGGGATCGGCGGCAATCAGCACGCCGACGTAAGCATTGTTGTAGCCGTATCCGCCATTTCCTTTCTCAAAGCCCAGTTTTTCGGGGATGAATGTCGGACAGGCGCGAATCTTTGCGTCGCCCTCAAGGTAGCCTGCAAGGGGACCTCGCGAAGGGTCAAACGACTCGTTCTTTTTTTTCCGCCCGCCGTGCCACCGCTGGAGATTGGGTCCTTGGATATCCGATGCGCCGGGTACGTACATGCCGCAAGAGTCCTGTGCGTACATCGTATTCACCAAAGCGAGTTGGCGGATATTGGAGCGGCAGACGGCGGATTTGGCCTGCTCGCGAGCGCGGCCCAGGCCCGGAAGAAGCAGACCCAGAAGGAGCACCATCGCGCCCGCAACAACGAGTAGTTCCAGGAGGGTCACGGCTCTCCTGCGGCGAAGTTCGAAGAAAGAAACTCTCATCTCGGGCCCGTCATCCGGTCAATCAGCAGCGCCGCGTCCCGAAGGCCGATGAATTCCACCGCGGGAAGTGCCACGCGATGACATTCAGGCAGTGAGATAGACGAAGCCCCGGTACATACTTGCAGGGAGGCTACATCCGCCAGGTCGATGTCGCCGTCGGCGTCCGTGTCGCCGAACGGATCTGGCGAAACATCCGCCACCGCGTCGATCTCAGCGGATTTCTCGCCGAGCGGAGGCATGATCACGTGCACGGGCGTGGTGAGCCGAATGAAGTCGAATCCGTCCAGCTCCGCCCGTACGCCGGTGGCCGCATCAACGGCCCAGGCGATATCGAATGCGTCCCCCCCTCCCGATCCGGGAGTCATTCCGACTTCGAACGGGTCGTCGGGAGTCGTATAAAACTCTTCAGCCGTAATCTCCTCGTTGTCGATTTGATCATCGCCATCCCGATCGCCGAGGAACAGGGTCGGTGAGTATTCGGCATATCCGTAGATCCCTTCGTTTTCCGTGCCGGCCACAGGGTTCACCACCACCATGGCCCCAAACGGATTGAGCGGAAGCTGATAGGCGTAGGTGGTTGAGCCGTCGCCCCATGATATTTGCGACCGCGCCAACGGCGCTGTCAGGTGCGAGCCGGTGATGAGATACCAAGGATCGTCAGCCAGGCCGTTGGCGTTTTCGTCGCGGCTGATTTCGATCGTGGCGCACTCCGCCCAATGGCGATCGGGGTTTCCGCCGACCCAGAAGGCATTGCTGAACACGATCGCGTCGAGTCCAAGCGGATTGAGCGGATCGTCGAGAACCGTATGGTCGAACCCAAGCACGATATATCCGCCGAATCCGCCAAGATTGACTACGGAAACATTATTTCCGTCAGAGGTCCCCATGCCTTCCGGCTGCCCCAAGGCTTCCGCCGGGTCGTTGAAGCTGGGATCACTCACGAATTGTCCCGGTGCAGGCGAGTACGCCACGACCCGCGTCGCAAAGGGCGAACCCGCGGATGCAGTGCTGCCTGCGAACACACCCGCCATCACGAATACGGCGATGTGGTGATGTGGCGATGGGGCGATATGAGTCATGGCGTGGCACTTACTGCGCGGCGATGAAGCGCAATCGAACCGACGATGGACATCAGCAATGCCAGGTTGACGGCACCCCACGTCGAAACCGCCGGGATGCCCGTCGTGTCGAGGTAGACGTGAACCGTGGTCTCACTCGAGTCCTTGACGTACAGCCGCGAAAGAGCGGGGATGGATGCCGCAAAAAAGAAGTTGAAGTCGTTGGCGGAATCGGGATCGAGCTTGCGTACCTGGGCCGGGTTGCCGGTGTTTGCAGGCCCCTGCCCAGCCAGCGCGGCGGCAATGGCCGACGCCCGGACCACCGCGACATAGTCGGTTTCGCTGGATTCCGAAAAGTCTCCGCCGCCGACCAGAAGGTTTCCTTCAGCGTCGAAATCGAGAGGTGACGCCGAGAGGACGTCTACAACAAGTGAGCCTTGGGTTTCGAAATTCACCGCCGGGCCGCTGGCGTAGGCGGTTTCCCAGAGCGGACTTGAGAACGCTCTGATCGCGCCGGTTCCGCTGGGCCCCGCGCCGGTGAATCCGTTGCCGGTGTAGAGATTTCCTTGGTCGTCAAAAGCGATGCCGCCGGATGCTCCGCCGATTCCGGTGATGACCGTGCGATTGTCGGGGTCGAGCGGATTGGGGCTGTTGGTGTCAAGCACGGTCACGAAAGCAGGACTTCCGAAATCACCTGCGGTGATGGCCAGCCGCTGGAGATCAATCCACGCGGCGTCGTAATGCGCTGCGGAAAACCAATTGCCTGCAAGATTGCTGACGTTGAATACGCCGATGCGGAAATCGCTGAATGAGGAGCCCCCGTTATTGCCGACCGCGAATCGAGTGCCATCGGGCGACACACGCAGTAAGGCGGCCCCAAAGGACGGAAAATCAGCGCCGATCAAGTTACCCACAGCGGCAAACGAGCCTGAAGCGGGCGCGGTTTCGAGGTAAACCGCGGACCCTGCAAGCGTGATCACCCGGCCGTCGGGCAGGGAATCGAACATCGCCGCGCCGGCTGGCAGGGACAATGTTCCGATCTTTTGATAACTGCTGAATGCTTCGCCTCTTACCCCCTTGGAAAGCACCGATATCCAGATTCCGGCCAGCATGGCGATGAGTCCGACCACTGTTTTTTTTGATCGAGCACGGCGGCGCTGCGCCGGAACAAACCCGACCACTCTCTTCCTCCCCGGAAAGCACTTTTTGAACCTGCAACGACTGGATCCTGGCGGCATGTGACCACTCCTCTCCCCGGAGCGGCGGGAGCCTCGCCCGCGACATCCGGTCAAAAAGAAAACCCGGCGCTCCGCGAAAGCGTGGCACCGGGTTCGTGGTCATCGTGCGGAGGCCAAAATACTGGAGCGGCCAAAGCCAAATGATCGATCCGGCGCCCCACTTTCGAAGGCACCACATCAACAAACAGCGATCATCGGCCGGTCTTCTGGCTTACGGGTTAGAACCTACTAGCCGCGCCTTCTCCGCCAGGATTGCTGCCTGAGGGCAGTTCCTTCGCGAATGGCGTTATGCGACGTTCGTCCCCGATTACAGCGGCGGGNNCGATTACAGCGGCGGGTCCGCGGTGGATTTGCACCACCTTCCTCGTGTCCGAACCAAATCGGACGCCGACGATCGCGACTATTTACTTGTCAATCCAGACGCTCACGAATGTACCGCTATCGCGGCATGTGTCAAGAAAAACCAGAACTTACCTGGAATTGGAGTCTGGCCAGGGATTCTGGCAGTGACCACGCTGCGGAGTAGGACTTCACGAGAATCAATGCACACATTTGCTTGTCCATCAGTACGTAGGCGTTTTCAGGCCCGCCGTGGACACTGACCGATTACGATCCTTTTCATTTCGGTGAAGCAATATTGCATTTTCTAGAGACTGCCCAAGGGAACGGCCAGACTCCGGATGCATGGGGTCCGTGACACTTCCGGCGGACAGAGAAACCGATGCCTCGCGAGGGCGTTGTCAGCATCGGAAGCCGGTGCGTTCACACCCTACGCCGAAGTCGTTAGGGCCTTCAGCCCGGAGTCGTCATGGGGTGGTGCCGCACCCAAATGCATGAAAGGGGATATCCCCATTGCATCAATCCCTTCTTGTTAAGGGGGAGGCGGGCGGGAAGGCAACGCAACGCGGCGTGGCCACGTTAGCCTCTAAAATACTTGGATAAGCGGTATGATTTCGATAAGCGGCTGCGCCTCGCGCCGCCAGGTTCCGGGGACAATCCCGACCGGGCCTGGCACGCCTTTCATGCTGACGTCGTCAATTTTGAATTCCTGCAAGGTGGTGGTTGTGGCCACCGCCAGGTCCGCCGATGTGAGGCTGCCGGTCCAGGTGGGCGTGACCTGGCCACTTACCTTGGTCCAACTCCCGGCTACGGCGTTCGCCGAGATCGGGTAGGAAGAGTTGCCCGTGCCTGCGACCGACAGTGTGACGGTCACGCCGTCGGGCAGGTCCTTCAGCCATATCCAGAGTTCAACGCTGTACGTTTTGCCGCTTTCGATACTGGCCATCACGCTCTGACTGGGCCCCGCACCCTGACTGTTGGGGTTGCCGGCCCAGAGGGAGGCCAGGCCGCCGTGCGGCCCAATGGCGTCCGAAGCGATATCGCATTGAAACCAAGTCCAGCCCGTGGTTCCCTTCTCGAAGTTGCCGTTGACGAGCAGGCTGGATGGAACCGATTCCGGTGGAGGTTGGACTTCCACGCTGTAGATCCAGGTTGAGTCACTGCGGACCCCCTTGCCATGCACTCGCAAGGGCGCGTTTCGATCCAGCGTCAGACTGTTGTTGACTTCATCGACGAGCTTCCATGCAAACGTCCCCGCGCCTATCGGTTGCATGGCCGACCAAGTGTAGTGCGCGTACGCGTCGCGCCAACTTGCGTTGCTGTAGATTGCCAGCAATCCCTGTTCGACAGCGGACTGAGCGTACATTCGTGCCGCGATGTGGTCATTGACGGCCTCGGCGCCCTGCCGCTTCACGCGTACGACGGTCAGGGCGGACAACCCGATGACCATCACGAGCATCGACGCGCCCAGGAAAAACACGTACGACGCGCCGCGGCGTCGAAAACGGGCAGCCGCGCCCATGGGCATTCTACTCCAGTTTCGCATCACGGTTCCCCACCGTTCATGACGTTGATGATCTGGTCGGCGGTCAGAACGACATCGAAGACTTGCAGGTCGTCAAGCGTGCCCGCGAAGTCCTCGCCCAGGCAGGTATTCCCAATATCGACATTGCGCTTATTGGTCAGCGGGGCGATCGGGGCGATCGCAGAGTAACGCTGCACGCCATCCACGTAAATGAGGATCGCACCCGTAGTTATGTCGTAGCTGACGGCTATGTGGTACCAGATGTTTCTTTTGAGATCCACACCGGTCGTATAAAAATCGTACCAGCCGGCGTTGTAGAAGCCGAAATCGACCTCGTCGGCGTAAATCGACACGAAGTAGTTGACCGCAGCCGGTGCGCATCCCTTGTTGATGAAGGTGTGAAAGCCCACCGCGACCGCGCTGGGCCTGATCCATGCCGAAATGGTGAGCGCCTTGGCCAGGGAGAGCGCGTCATTGTGCGGTACAGTCAGCAGGTCCCTGGTGAAGGCCAGCGCTTTGCCGTAGTGGCCCGGCACCCACGCCGCTCCAACGACCGCGGCATCGTGATCATTCGCTGAGTCGGCCGCGATGATTCCCGCTCCTTCGTCGAATGTCCAGTGCGCCACGGGCTTGATCGGCGTCTTGCAACTCGTGTTGAGCGTGTTCGAGCCGGGTCCGCCTGACGTGCCGGCCAGTTTGGTGCACTGTGCGGGAAGCATGTCCATGTTGCTTTTATCCGGCAGGCAGCACTCCTCGGTCGGCGGGGGGCCGAGCGTGCGCAGAGCAACCAGCGTCGCAACCGGAACGTCATTGTGCAGCACGGCGACGGTAATCAGCTTAGCGCCTTCGTCCTGCGTTTTGGTGTTGCCGACATCGTCGTTCTTGACGAACCCGACCGCCGCGGTTCGCCGCCAACCGGACAGCTCGGTCATCACCGTGCCGTCCTTCGCCTGCGGGGGCATGGCGGTCCAACCGTTGTAGTCGTCGACATCGTCGAACTTGCTGCGGGTCCCGTCCGTCTCCAGAAGCTCAGGCCCAAGAGTCTGACTGACCAAAGCCTTGGTCAGGAGGATTTGAGACTTGAGGTTCTCGATTTGCGATTCATCGGCGTAGGGCTGGGCGAGGATCTCGGCCATGAGCGCCTGGGCCAGTTCGTGACCCTGTCTGCGGTCGTAGAGATTACGCTGTCCGAGCTTGGAAGCCCCGGTTGTATTGAGGGCGGCGACCAGCATCCCGCCGACCAGCAGGATGGAAAAGAGCATTTCGACCAGCGTGAGTGCCGGGCGCTTTTGGATCAGACGGTGGCGGCCGTCATACCGGGTCATCACGGCACGGGTCCGTGACAGTTTCGGCGAGTCGTTTTTCCGCCTCGCAGAGGCGGCAGGAATGTAGCCACGGGTGCAGCGAAGCGGAACCCGTGGAAATGGAAGCAGGAGATCGGTCCGCCCCGGCGGGGCGGAGGAATCATACGAATCCCCAGAATTGCCTGCGCTTGGGCCAATCCGCGCCATCCACTGCTCACAGAGCAGTGGCACGCGACGGGAGCGTTTGCCAACCACGGGTTCCGCGATGTCCGCCGTTTTGCGAACATCGCTCCACCCGTGGCTACATTCCTTGACCCCTATCGGGGTCGAAAACCATCCGCCGGAAGTGTCACGCACCATCACGGCACCTCCGGCAGGTTTAGGAGTTGCGCATCCGAGCGCACGCGCCCGGATGTGCTTGTGCCGACCTGCACGACAATCGTGGCCCGTGCGATCACCTTGGGTGACGCGGCCCATACGATCGCGTTTCGTTCCAAGCGCGCCCCCTCGGTGGTCAATTTGGTGTAATCGAAGGAATTAATTCCGGACGGCGCCGCGATGCGACGGCCAACCGCGGCGGCGCCGGAGGTGAGCTTCCCGCCCCAGTCGACTGCAAACAGCGCGGGTTGAAGGATCCCCACCGTAGCCAGCGACGAGGCGGAGGGCGCTAGGGACGTCCCCTGGGAAACAATTTGCGAGGACGAGCAGATTCTGATCGATCCGGAAAGCCCTTCCGTTACCGGATGCCCGGTAGTGGTCACAGAAACAGTGTCGGTGTTGGTGGAGCCGCTACCGGATGCCATGCCGTAGTACGTGTACAGGCTGGTGCCGGCGATGACGACGCCTTGGGAGATATCCGCGGGCTTGTCACTGAACTTGCTCAGAGTCGTCTCCGGCAGAGTGTAGACGACGTCGGCGGACAGAAGTGCGGTTGTGAATTGCGCCGGTGTTGCGTCGTCCGCGATGCTCTGAACGGGGAAGCCCCAGGACTGCATCGCTGCGAGCGTCGCCGTCTTGCGGGGGCTCGAGCCCATTGAGGCCGCAGTCACCAGCAGGACGCTGGGAGGCGCTTGGAGCTCTCCGGCTTGCGTAGTGTAGGCGAGGGAGAAGGCCTCCACCGACTTGGCGATGGTGACGGGGAGGCCGGTGTTGTATCTCCGCGTGAGCGGGGCGCCGGGCACGCCCGACCAAGAGTATCGGATGGTCTCGGGTCCGGCCGTGCCGTGGCCGCGATCGGGTACGGTGAACTCGATGATGTTGGGCGCGGCCTGAATCACCGTAATGGCCGTCACCAGATCGGCGGTCAGCGATTCGGACACTTCCACGGCCAGAGCGGTTTTTTCGGATAGATCATCCTCGTCCGGGAGGGCATGGCCGGCAATCAGGATGGCGGAAGTCATGGCGCCAAGGAGGATCGTCATGATGGCCATGCTGGCCAGCATTTCGACGAGCGTAAAGCCCCGGACATGTCGCAGGCGATTGCGCATCAAGAGTCTACTGTAGAGCGACCAACTGACTGACGCTGGCGTCGAACATGGTACGACCGGTCTTGGCGTCGATGGCAATCGTCCGCGTATGAGCGCCAATCCGGATGACGAGTTGGCCGGCGCTGTCCGGTACTCCGTACATGTCAAAGACGAGTTCGAGGTCGCCGCCGACGTCATAGGATTCCAGACCGACACCGTAACAGTCTTTGGCGAGCGAAACGGTGTAGGGTTGCCGGGGATGGTTGGGGTGCGGAACACCGACCAGTGTGTAGTTCGCAAGTTTTCCGCTTTGCAGGCGCACCGTCTGTGAAGTGCTGGTGGTCAGGGCGTGACGACGTGCCAGCTCTATGTCTGCGGCGATGCGGCGGGCCGCGGCGTCCGCACTGTGCAGCGCGATGGAGTTTCCAAAGCGTGGAACCGCCATGGCGGAGAGGATTCCGATGATGACGACGACGCAAAACAGCTCCACCATACTGAAGCCGGGTCGCGCGCTGCGATTCCGATGCGAAATATCAACGATCATTTGTTGCGCACCTCCAGTCGCTCGGAGGGCTTCACAATTCCGACGATGTCGAGCTGGGTGTCGGTGGCGCTGACGGAGAAATCTCCCGTGGAGAGGACGGCCACCCATCCGACCGAGCCGTCCGCGGGGTCGGGTGAGGTGAGCAAGGGCTTTACGTGGACCGTGGCGAGCTTGTTTGCGGGATTCACCGGGAACGGCGCGCGGAGATAGGGGCCATAGACATACGTCGAGCTGTAGTTTCGATTGGTATTTCCTGCGCCGTCCGAGTAGAGAGTCAACTGCTTGATGAATTGATCGCCGTTCGGGACGCCGGTGGACGGGTCGTATCCGGGGAAGCGGTTGTGTTCGGCGTAATAGATGTCGATGGCCGAGCGGATGTTGGACAGGGTTGCTTTCAGAGCGCCGGCGCTCGATTGGTTGGCCGATGACGAGACGCGCGGAACGGCGATGGCGGAGATGATCGCTATGATTGTCACCACCATGACCAGCTCCACCAGAGTGAATCCGGATCGGACCATTCGATTTCGCGTCGAGCGAGCGGTCGAAAGTCTGATAAGCCGGGAACGATCAAAGGCCCGTGGCATGCACAGAATTTACGATACCTCCGGGCACAAAAAAGCCGCGCGAATGGTTCCGCGCGGCGAGATTATTTGTATCGTATGCCGCCCTCGGGGTGCCACTGCTCTGCGAGCAGTGTATTCCTTCGCGGAGTTCTCGGCCTTTGCGGCACTGCCGGCACGGCAGTGGCACACGGCACGGCAGTGGCACACTTGACCCCTGCTCTCTCCCTGATAGGGAGAGGGAGCAAAACAATCCCCCCTCGCAGGGGGGACTAAGGGGGGTGAAGTCTCAAGGTGCTTGAATGACACTCCTTGTGCGAGCGTCCCACCCTCACCCCAACCCTCTCCCTGATAGGGAGAGGGGGACTAGTATTTCAGGTCGTACTGGTCGCCGGCGGCATCCATCGTGTCGGTGTTCACGACGAGTTCACCGGTCTGATAATTGTAGACCCAGCCCTTGGTGGTCTGGAGCGGGACGGCAACAGGTGGCGTGGTGACAACCATTTCGACGCCGAAAGCCTTGCCTGCATTCGGACCTACTGGGACCGTCGGGAAGCCGCGTCGCAGATAGGGACCGAAATCAAAGCCTGCGCCTGTGCCCGTTGTGCCGGCGAAGTTTGTCTTCAGGGTGAGATGACCGATGAGCGTGGCTTCCAGGCCGTCGCCGCCCGGGAAAGTCCCACCGTGCTCGGCGGCAAACATGTCGATGGCGTTTCGAAGCGAAGCCAGACTGCCCCGCAAAGCCGAGTCGCCTGCGCCCTTGGCGCCGCGGCTGATCCGCGGAACGGCGATGGCCGCGATGATGCCGATAATCACCACGACGATGACCAACTCGACCAGACTGAACGCTCGTTTCTGTGACCGCATAATCATGTTTTCAACCTCTCTGCTTGCAGCCTGCGAACCAGGAAAACACCGACCCAGTTTTTAGTTCAAGTGACCTACTCGTCGTATCGTATTTGCACGCCCGGTTCTTTAGCCGGGAGGGTGTCTTCTTTTGCCTGACGGTGAAAGTACGGTGTCACCATCATGGCACTGGAAGACGGCGGAGTCTCCCTCGATACGGATTAACGTGCAGGTATCGACCGCGTCACCGACGCGCATCCAGCGACCATCCACGACGGCTATTCTCAGACTTTCCTGCACCATGACCGCGTCGATGCGGTGAGTGGTCTGAAAATCGTCGCGTCCGATAGCGTCGGTTGCGGCTTCTTTCTTAGCGGACCCACCCCTGCCGGGGTGGCCTGTGTCGGGAATCGAATGGTCCGGATCGGAGCGGGCAAAGATATCACGCATTTCGATAACCGGATCATAAGCGGGAAGGTTGCGCGGGAAATGCAGCTTGGGAACGCTGCGCTTTAACTGGCCGGCCTGGGGCGGAACGGGTCGAGAGTGCGGCGCGGGTTTGCTTTCGGCAACTTCACCTTCCGTATCGGGATCGACCTCGTTCGCCGCCGTGGAGGCCGGCGCGGATGCTCCAAAATAACATCGATCGACGACGAGCGCCGCGAAGCCCGTTGCAACCAATGCGAGATAGATTTTGGTTTTCGACGCCATCGCTATCCGCCCTGACCTGCCGAGGTCGGCTGGTTTTTTGCCATCGAAAAAACGCTGAAGGTCAGCGATGCGCTTCGATCCGTCGTGCTCCCCGTGCCCTTGCCCTGGTCGATCTTGAGATAACTGATGTCGGTCCAGCTCGGCGACGATTCCACCGCTTTGAAAAACCGCGCCAGGTCGGGCATCGTTCCGGTAACTTCATAGGCAAAACGCTGTTCCATGAGTCCGGGGTACTCGCGCGGAGACAAGGGAAGCTGGCGCACCACGCCCAAATGGTTTGCAGCCGCAAGGCCGGAGAGCGTTCGCAGGTGAGTTTCCTGAGGGGTCTGGCTGGGCATGGCCCCCGCGGCAGCCAATTCAGACTGGTAGCGGACTGCCAATGCCTTCTGTTCATCCAGCACCGATCGGAGATTTGCCAGGTCACTCTTCGCTCCGGCGATCACGCCGGCGAGTTGTTGCGCATCGTCCGCTCCGCCCCCTTGCTCTGGCAGAATGTACCACGCACCCAAACCCAGAATGAGCGCGGTGACGGCCCCGCCCACTGCGTCGATTGCCAGAAGAGACCACGCGCCGGTTTTCATGATTCACCACTCACAGACGATTTCAAACTGGTAAAGGGGTTCCTCACTTGCGTCTTTTCCGCCCGCTGCCCGCGTGGCCTTTTGCAGCGCCACCCGTGCAAAAGCCCCGGATTCCGTCAAGTTTCCCACGAAGACAAGCGGCTGGGAGTCACTCGTCGAATACCCGATCAAACGCATTTTTTGCGGGGCTTCGATGGTGACGGTTTCGTGTACAGCGGCAGTGCCTGGAACAGCCGGCACCGCCGCGGGGCGAGCGGCGCCCGCGCCCGGCGCCTCCGGATCCGTCGCCACCGAAAGCAACCAGCAATCGGCAGGCAGGCAGGTCGCGAGGAGCGAGAACATGCTCGACCACGCGCGTTTGGCGCGAAGGGCCTTGGAGCGTTCCAGCTCCGACAACAACTCCTGGGCCTGGCTGGTGGCCAATCGAAGCCGGCTTCGGACGCCCGTTGCCTCCTGATCCAGTCGATCGGCTTCCTCTCGCAACTCCGCAGCCTCCGCGTTTCGCGAAAGAGCCAGAGAATACGGAATGGCCGCGAGCACGCCCGCCAATGCCACAACAACGGCCCAGCGAACGAGCCGGACTCGCCGGACGGCGGCGCGATGGATCTCGGCAGGAATGAGATTGATGACTGTCATGGTTTCCCTATGGCTCGGTGACCGCCAGTCCCACGGCGGAGGCAAACTCTTCCAGAGAGTTTCGCCCCTGGGTCGTGAATCGAATCCGACATCGCGGGTCGTTCCAGTACGCGGAGCAGCGACGCACCGCGATACCCAGGATTCCGCTCAAAAACTCGGGCAAATGGGGCATGCCCGCTCCGCCCCCGACCAGGACGAGGTCGCCGGCGCGGCGGCCCGGATAGCTGCTGAGCACATACTCGTACGACCGTTTGATCTCGCCGGCCATCTCGTTGAGCTCGCTTCGCAGGGCACTCAAGAGCATCACGGCCACTTCATCGTGGGTGACAGGCTCCGCGCTTTCGCGTCCTTCGCGCCGACCCAGAACCGCGACTCCGTGGGACTTCTTTTGGATTTCGGCGGCGGAGAGACTGAGTTGCAAAACCTCCGCGATGCGCTCCGTCCAGGATTGCCCCCCGTCGCCAGTATGGCGAATCAGAATGGGCGCTTCGCCCATGCAGAGAATCAGACGAGACTGCCGAGAACCCAGGTCGAGCAGTCCCCAAACCTCGTCCTCACCCCACGAGCGAAGCAGTCGCCCGAAACGATGCAAGGCGGTGGCCCCGGTATCGACGCACGAGCAGTGAAGGCGTCCGCGATGGCACATGCCCAGGAGACCCGTTACGGCGTTGCGGCTGGTGGACACACCGATGGCGTTGGCGGCGCCTCCCGGACGCGAGGGCAAGAGCCAGTGCCGCGTTTCGACCTGCTCCGCCGAGAGGCTGGTCAGTCGCCCGATTTCCCAGTGGAGCATCTTGTCTGCATTTTCGCCGCCCTGCAGGGCCGCCTGCGGCACATCCAGGACGTGGAACTCCACCTCCGGCGGGTTCAGTGCGGCGATCACCGAGCGCCCCTTGAACGCCGAGTGAGAGAACAATCTGCGCAGGGCTTGTTCACACGACTCGGGCGGCCCTCCCGCGGGCAACGTTCGATCCACTTGCGTGAGCGCGGTGATGGTGAACCCGCTCCGGCTTCGCCGAAGCTGGGCGGCGCGTAGCGCCGTCTCGCCGATGTCGAGGCCGATCGGGGTCACCTTCGATCGGATGGTTTTCGCAAGCATGGACGCTCCTACTTGATTCCCGAGGTCAGATCGAACAACGGCATGAACAGAGAGATGGCAATGCCGCCCACCACAAACCCCATGCCAATCAGAATGACTGGTTCCATCAGCTTCATGACCATGTTGATCAGTTCTTCGTTGGTTTCGTCGAGCATGTCGGCTGCGAACGACATCGCTCCGCCCAGGTTGCCGGTGTCCTCGCCGGTATGGATGGCCTGACACAGGTACGCTTCCACCAGGCCGGAGGATTCGAATGTCGTGCTGAGCCGCCCGCCGGATTCCAGTGCGCCGGTCAGGTCGTGGAACAATCCCTGGAATTTCTGGTTTCGCGTGGAATGCCGAACGAGGTCCAATGCCTCCATGATGTTGACGCGGCTTTCCAACAGCGTGCCCAATGTGCGGAAAATCTGCCCTTGAATGAGGCGGGAGCGAAGACGGCCAACCAGCGGAATATAAAGCTGGATATTGCTGATCCAGTCTTTGCCGCGTTGGTTGGTACACAGCCAGTAGACCCCGCCCACCAACGCCGCCAGGCCCAACAAAAGAAATGGCCAGTAGGATCGGACGACCACTCCCGCGTCGAGCAACATGACCGTCGTGGCTGGCGGTTTGACTCCCAGTTGCGTAAACATGTCGGCAAAGCGGGGGATCACAAAGAGCAACAGCACGAAGAAAATTTTCGTGCACATGATGGTGAGCAGGCAGGGATAGGCGAAGGCGCCGAGGATTTTTTTGCGCATGGCGCGCGACTTGCCGACGATCACGGAAAGGCGATCGAACATTTCGGTCAGCGTTCCGCTGGCCTCGCCGGCCGCCACGATGGCGCAGTACACCGCGTCGAAGGTTTGCGGGTGTTTTCGCAGGGCGTCCGTAAGAGGGACGCCGTCTTCGAGGTCGGTGATGATCTGCCCGAGCAGGGCATTGTGTGAGGGCCGGGCGGTCTGGCGCTGAATGGCCATGAACGCCGGAACGATTCCGCTTCCCGAGCGCAGGAGCATGGCGATTTGCCGCGTCATGTGGGATAGCTTTTTGAGGGGGAGCCTGGCCGAGCCTTCCCCGGCGGCGTTCTGCGCAGCGGTTTCCTTGGCCTTTTTGCGGTGGGTCGATTCCGCGATGTTGGTGACGAACAAACCGCGCCGGCGGAGTTGCTCGACGGCATCGCGAATCGATCCGGCCTCGATCGAATCGTTGCTGGCGCGTCCTCCGGTGTCAACGGCGTTATACGTCAGGTGCATAGGGCGGCCTCCTCAACGCCGGCGCCGCTGGGATCGCCGGTATCCAACGCTTCGGAGCGGGTCACGCGCAGGATTTCCTCCAGGGTGGACTCGCCGCGCTGGACCAGGTCGAGAGCCTTATCGCGCAGCGTCCGCCACCCTGTCTGGGCGAGGTAGATGCGAATGTTCTGTTCGGTCGGCCGCTCCTGGATGATTTGCTTCAATTCGGGATCGAGGAGCATCACTTCGTACACTCCCATGCGTCCTCGAAAGCCCGTGTTGTTGCATTCGCGACAGCCCTCGCCGCGTTGGAAGAGTTCGTTGGTGCGGTTCTCCCAGCCGACGCTCTTGAGCAGGTTGCGCGGCGGGTAGTACGACGTTTTGCACGACGGGCAGATGGTGCGGGCCAGACGCTGGGCAACGAACCCCAGCACCGACGAGGTGATCAGGTACGGCTCGATGCCCATGTCGATCAGGCGCATCACGCCGCCGGGGCAGTCGTTGGTGTGCAGCGTGGACATGACCAGGTGGCCGGTGAGCGCGGCCTGAATGGCCACACGGGCCGTTTCCTCGTCGCGGATTTCTCCGACCATGATGACGTCGGGGTCCTGGCGCAGGATCGACCGCAAGGCGCGGACGAAGTTCAGGCCGACGCGTTCGGTCACCTGAATCTGATTCACGAGGGGTAACTGGTACTCCACGGGGTCTTCGATGGTGACGATGTTGGTGGCCTCGTTGCGAAGCAGATCGAGTGCCGAGTAGAGCGTGGTGGTCTTGCCGCTGCCGGTGGGGCCGGTGACGAGCATCAGGCCGTAGGGACTGTGCACCATGGCTTCGACGGCGCGGCGGTCGATTCCCTTGATGCCCAAAACCTCCAGGTCGAAGCTCAGGTTGGCCTTGTCGAGGATGCGCATCACAATCTTTTCGCCGAGCACCGTGGGCATGCTCGAAACGCGCAGGTCGATTTCGCGGCGATCGGCGACGAGGTGAACGCGGCCCTCCTGGGGCAGCCTTTTCTCCGCGATGTCCATGCGCCCGATGACCTTGATGCGCGATACGATGGCGGCGTGCAGCCCCTTGGGCGGCTTGAGCATTTCGCGGAGATGGCCGTCGATTCGATACCGAATGTGCGTTCCGTCGCGGTCGGGTTCAATGTGCACGTCGGACGCCCCGGCGCGCAGCGCGGTGAGAATCGCGAGATTGACGAGGTTCACCACCGGGCTGCCTTCGACCATTTTGTCGAGGTCGGTAACGGGGCCTTCGTCGATGGCTTCCGTGGCGTCGATGTGGATGTCTGCTTCCTCCATCGAAGCGAGGAAGGAGTCCACGGTGACTTCGGCCGCGAGATATTTTTGTTGAAACTCGGCCAGGTTTTCTTCGAGGACCAGTACGGGGCGGACGTTGCAGCCGGTCATCTTGCGGATGCGGTCGTGGCTGGGAAGCGACTGCGGATCGACCATCGCCACGGTCAGCTCGTCGCGCACGCGGAAGAGCGGAAGAACGCGCAGCCTCTCGGCCTCGTCCTTGGCGATCAACTTGGCGACTTTGGGATCGATCAGTCCGTGTCGAAGCACGCAGCCTTTGACGCCCAGTCGCGTCGAAAGCGCCTGCACCAGGGTGGCAGCCGAAATGGCGCCAACGTCGACCAGCGCGCGGCCGATGCGCACACCCGAACTTTGCTGTCGGACCAGAGCCTCGGCCAATTGCTCGGGAGTGACCAGCCCGTCACGAAGGAGCTGATCGCCGAGGCGCACACTTTGTTCGATCGCAAGCGTTGGCAAACGAAACTCCGTTAGTGTTTAGGGGCTCCTATCCGAACCCAGAGCGCAAGCGACGGGCGGCGCCGGTTCTCCACCGCCCCGCGCTGGCGCTTGGGGTTCGGACCCAAGTCCCTGGCTCCTATGTCAAAAAACTCTTGACGATATCTTCAACGTCCTTGAAAAAACGAAAACGCGACGAAAGCCCGGTCAGCTCAAAAATTTCCCTGCACGTGGGCGTGACACCGGCGAGCTTCAGGCACGTCGCCCGCTCGCCCAGGGTTTCCGTCGCGGTGAGCAAAGCACCGAGGGCCTGACTGTCCATGTAGGGCACTTCCTGCATGGCCACGCCAATGCGAGCGTTTCCCGCCTCGGAAGAGAGTCGAGACAGCAGCGCCTTGGAAAATGCCTCGGCATCCTGATCCGCCAGCGGACCCACGGGCGTGAAGATGTCCACCGTGCCGATCTTGCGCACCTCCATCTTCATGCGAAACTCTCCTGGGGTCCGCGCGGACTGAAGTCCTCGGCCCGCCCGTTTGCGGGTTCGACGATGTCGCTGCCGATCAGGCGATTTTGTTCGCGCGCTCGCTGCGCCTCGGAGAGAGCCCGCGATACCAGGTTGCGCAGGGTTGGCTGCCCGGTGCCGCTGCCCGCCAGGCCGCATCGCACTTTGATCGTCGCACCCCACCGGCCGACGTCCCCGCATACGATGGTGAGTTGGGCAATGAGCTGCCGGACGATCAGCGTGGCGAGCTCGGAGTCGACGCAGCGCAGCAGGATCACAAAGCGCGAGCCGTCGAAGCGGCCGATCCTGTCCTCGCCGCGCACCCTGGCGCGCATGAGCTTGCTGACCTCTCGCAGGAGTTCGTCGATAATTTCCCAACGACCCGAGTCGTTCACGCCGCGCAGGCCCTCCAGGGCCAGCACCGCCACCGCCACGGGGGCGCCCTGGTGATAGGATTCGCGGAGCGACTCCTGCGCAGTTTTCAGAAACGCCGGGCGCGAAAGCAGTTCGCATACGGGATCGAACTGCTCCAGAGTCCGTATGCGCTCCGCATCCGCGGCCATGAGCCAGAACTGAGCGATCATGCGTTCCGCGACCGAAAGGACAACCGGCCTCTCCGCGCACGTACCGGCAATGTGGCCCGCGGTGACCACACCAAGGCGCTGCGTGCCTCGCGGAATGACGAAACACCAGGAAATTGCTTTTTCCGCGTCACCGGCCAGCGAGTCGATGAGCGTACCGTGCGAAGATGCTCCGGCCACATAGGAGCGTCCCGTCGTCAATACGTGACCGACGATTCCCCGGCGAGCGCTGATGCAGTCTGTCTGCACGAGCGGGTTGGCGTCGCGCATGGCCCGCAATTCCCTGCCGCTGTCGGCGACTCGATAAGGCGTCACGAGTGTGGCCCCGCAGCACTCGTTCAACGTGCTCCGCACGAGTTCACCGAACGAAGGCCAGAAATCGACATCGCTGCCGTGTTCCACCAGCCATTGACTGAACCGCTCCATCGCCTCGCCCAGGCGACCCATCCACAACTCCACCGAATCGCGTTCGATCGAATCGAAGGAAGTCCCTGTCGGCGCCAATGGAGCCGTCGGGGCTTGCTGTTTGGGCCGCAGAGCCTCCTTGAAAAAGTTCGCGAGGCTCATGGGGAATCTCCGCCTTGAACGTCCGGTTGAATGGGCAGCGAGGCAATCACTGCGTTGTCCTCGCCACCAAAAGCGGAAGCAAAGTGATTCGCTTTCTCCAGCATCTTTTCCCAGGCCTGCGGCTCGCTTTGCATTCTTTGCCGAACGTGCCGGTCAAAAACTTCCTGCAAACGCGGATCGACCGTTTTTCCCGCTTCTTCCTCTAGAATCCCCAGTGCCTTCTGCCAGTCGAACGCGGGGCGATAGGAACGCGACGACGTGAGTGCGTCGAAGACATCCGCAATCTGGATGATTCTCGCCTGCAACGGAATCTCTTCCCCCTTCAGGCCCGAAGGATAGCCCGATCCGTCATATCGTTCGTGGTGATGGAGAACTCCGTCGAGCGCGTCAGAGAGTTGCGGAACCTGTTGAACGACGCGATGGCTCTTGACCGGGTGCTCCTGGATGTGCTGGAATTCCTCGGGAGTCAGCTTGCCCTTTTTATTGAGCACTTCGTCGCGGATTCCGATTTTGCCAACATCGTGCAGTAACGCGCTCCACTGGAGCATTTGCAACTCGATCTCAGGGAGATTCAACAGGCGACCCAGCGTCGTGGCGTAATAGCCCACCCGGAGCGAGTGCCCGCACGTGTATTGATCCTTTTGATCCACCGCGCTGACCAATGACCGCACCATGGCAACGGACATTTCGCGCATTTCGAGGACCAGGCGGTGATTGCGGATGAGGTCGCCGCAAAACGTCGCCAGGGATTCGACCAGGCTCATGTCGCTGGCGCGAAACTCCGGAACCCCGGCGGCGGAGTGTGGAACAGCGCGGCGAACGATGACCAGTGCGAAAACCAGAAGATCACCGGAGTACACGGGTCCGATCAGTACGTCCCCCCGGGCCGACTCGTTTTGAGTGGAATGCGGATCTTGAAGCGTTACGACGATGGTACGCGCCCGAGGTCCGCAGCAGACCTTGCGAAGGGCGGCGGAAATCGGCTCTTCCAGGAGTTGGTTCGCGTCTTCCTGTTCGCTGCGCGGGTGCGCGCGAATCCATTGGTCGGGCTGGCGCGGGCGGGCTACAAACACGTCGCGGCCTGCGAAACTCCTTTGCAGGCTTTTCCAGAACAGCCCGATCATCGCTTCTTCGTCGCGCACGACCGACAGCTTGCGCGTGACATCAAAGATGATTCCCAGTTGTTCGTAGACGCAGAGCAGCTCTTCGGCCAGGCCCCGATGCTCGGCCACGATCTTCTCGAATGCCAGGGAAACCATTTCTGAGGATTGATCCCCGGCGTCGCCCGTCGAGGCACCCGGATTCAGGAACACCTCAAGCAGTTTCGAGGACGATGGAAGCACATCGCCCGTCGATGGCGTCTGCCCGTGAAGGCACGGTTCGCCCAAAGTTGGTGCCGGAGCGGGTTGGTTCACGAAACGCCTCCCGCCTGAGTCACGTCTGCGTTTTCCAGCAGCCGGTGGATTTCCGCAACGATGTACGAGGGCAGAAAGGGTTTGGGATAGACCTTCACGCCGTACGAGGACAGTGCGTCCATCAGCTCTCGTTGATCGCATCGCGCGGACAAGACGATGACCGGCAGACGGTCTCCGGCGAACTCGCGAAGCGCCTTGACGAAGCCCAGACCATCCATCTCCGGCATGTTCATGTCGGAGATGACCATGTCCACCGGCTGCGCTTTGATCAGGTCGAGAGCCTGCCGGCCGTTGGAAACGCACAGGGTGGTGTGCCCGTGACGGCTAAGCCAGATCGACATGACCCGGGCGATGTGGGCGTCGTCGTCAGCGATCAAGATTTTAGCCATGCTCGCCTCCGGTCGGCGCGGTGGTCATGGCGCTGCCGCGCGATTCACGGTGCGGCAGCCGGGCCATGAAGGTCGAGCCGGCGCCTT
>CXWL01047532.1_pt1 | contig 37426 bp, 44 predicted proteins | sample 590931 | NCBI WGS metagenome assembly CXWL01 (sample SAMEA3498368, study PRJEB10139) | groundwater metagenome | biome: water well; material: biofilm material | place: Germany | collected 2015-04-27 | reverse complement strand
ATTTACGACCAGCTTTGATTTTTGAGTCTAATAACAGGGTGGTTTTGCTCTTAGCTGTCGTCATCGGTCAAAGAACAGACATCAAAAGCGAAACTAACAGAGGCTCACGTGTAACGAACGGGTTTGGACTAGACTGGAACAGAATGGACGCGATTCTATACGTTTTTAATTTCAGACGTTTTCAATCTTGGGAAGGCGAAGCGACAGGGGTGGAAGGATGCGACACTTACAGACACGAACAGATGACTTCTGACGATTGTCAAAGAAGCCAGACTCACGCGTGCGCGTCCAATCCCACTTGTGGACTGGACGCGACACTTGTAGATTAACTCTTCTTGCGGCGCAGGCTGTATAGCGTCAGAAGTGCGCGCAAAAAACAACTGTTCTTGCTGCTTCTTCTCAAGGGATCCTGCAACATTGCAGTAACAATACTATAACACAATGCGCAATCTACAACAAGTAATCTTAGCACTTATTTTGACGTAGATTTCATTTAAGCTATGCTGACATATAATTACATGAATCTACGTGCTTAAACGCTGTTTAAACAGCAACCAAAGCCAGATTTGATTAGACCATTACCACCAAACGCACACGTTTTGAATTCTATAAGTTTCTAGTCGCAATGAAGCGAACAAGACGGGAGTAATCTAAATTTCAGATGTTTTCAATTTCACACGTTTTAGTATCTGAGGAACAGGACAGGATAGTTAGTTAGCACTCACTCACAAGTTAGTTAGCACTCACTAACCATTTTACATAACGCTGGTTATGCGTGTAAGTAAACGCTTATTAAGTGATTGCTGATACAGCAAAGCAATAACCATGCCAACCAATAAAAATAGCGTTATAATTCAATGAGTTATACCAAGTGACAATTTTGGTCACTTTAGCACGTAAAATAGTGTTGTAAATCAGTCACTTACAAAGCAAGTGACCAAAATTGTCACAAAGTGACAAAAAACGTCACTTTTTGCTACTTTTGCTATGCCACAATATAAGCAAACACTAATGCTTAAATTGAAATAACGCTTTACAATCAGTTACTTACAACTATTTGCGCAGTAATGAGCAACATTGGCACGCTTAATGCAACTATATACATGCGCAATAGTGCGCAACCAACTAACTAAATGAAAGTGAGTAAAATCATGGCTACTAAATCAAAAAACAAATCAGCACCAACAGCACCAGTTAGCACTGAAATGACCAGCTTGCTTGCGCAAGTGATTGGCAACGCAACGCCAGCACCATTGGCAAGCGTGGTAAGTGCAAAAGCGTATATACGCAACGCGTTGAGCGTTGATGGTGTTGAAAAAACCATTGAGCAAATGACTGTTGAAAGCGGTAAAAAAGCAGTTAATATCCGCACCATGCTCAGTGACTTGCGCAGTGCCAAGTATGCTGGCAAACCTGGCGTGTTTGTAACTGTTGGTATTAAGCGCGCTGATGGTAAAACGTACTATAGCAAAGCACCACTGCCAGCCAACGCGCAGTAAATGAAGCTAGTGGCATAGCATACGCTATGCCACAACTAACAATTGAAAGTGAGTAGCCATGGCACAACAATTTGACGCGGACCAAGCAAAGTTGCTGATTGAAATGCAGTTTGATGACTTTTTTGAAAGCATCAACAGCACTGAGCAATTACTTGATGCGCTACGCACGTGCATCAATGCCACGGAGTGGCTACGTAGTGACACAGTGTATGCGCAAGCACAACATATCACGCTAGTTGCGCGTGCNNTGCCAACGTTGAAGTGACTATTATGGCTTACGCGTGGCAACAAGCAAACGTGCTACAACTACTTGAACAATTAAAAACAAATGAAAGTGAGTAAAGCCATGCAGCAACTGACCATACTTGAGCTACACATATTGAGCCAAGCACTAAGCAAAGCACCAAGCAAGCCATATATGGCATACGTGCCACAACTGCAAAAAAAGCTTGATGTAGCACTAGCACTAGCTGACGCGCAGCGCAAAGCCACAACTGACATATAATCAATAGCTTGGCACACAGCGCACCAAATTGGTGCGTAAGTGCCAAGGGCACGTCTGACCCACCTCTCACCCGACCCAGTCCACCAACGTTTGCGCAAGAATGCGCATCCTAGAAAATAAATCTTAAGACCTAAGCCGATAGTAAGAACCGTCAAAAGACAACCCACCTCCTTCCCATATCAACGCACCCTACCAATCCACACTACCAATCTCACCTGCAAGGTGTTACATTAAGCACCACTATGGCTCTCCATTTAATGTTAAACAAAGACGAACTCGCAGAAATAGCCAGTCGTCACGACTTAGAAGAAGCTCGTTCCAATTGGCGCGAGCCTACGCCCGAATCAGTCTTGAGGCATTGTAAACGCTCTAGGTCAGCCGGCTTCTCACCATCTACAATCCAAGCTCGCCAAGTGGCATCCATGATAGGGCTGGGCTTGACTGTAAAAGAAATCTCCGCCGCCCTCTTTATTGAAGTGCCGATTCTTAAATTCTACTACAAACACGAAATTGACGCAGGCGCTGCTCTTGTTAATGCGCAGGTAGGCCATGTTGCACTTAAAATGGCGCTATCTGGCGACAGTCCGACAATGACGCAATACTGGCTAACCCGCCGCGCCAACTGGAAAGAAACGCAGGTCATAGAGCAAACAATAGATGTACGCGAGGTAGGACAAGCTCGTGAGAAATTACTCGGGACGAAAAAAGCAATCGAAGGTGATTACGAAGTTATGCCACAAGAAAAGGTAGTGAACTAATGCCCTGGAAACTAAACCCCGTAGAATTCACGCGCGACAGCTTGGTAAAAAACCTCAAGCCGGGTGATTGCTTCTACGCGCCGGAGTCAGAAGACGACATCGGCTTATGGCCTTTCTTCTACGCGCAGGAAAACCTGTTGACAGACCATTATAAGCGCGAAAATTATACGCGCAGGCCGCTACTCGTTTGGATGCCTGGGCAGATTATGTATTGCGTAGACGCCAAATTTGGGTCGGCTCCTGGTTTGGTAGATGGGCACGTGGTAACGGGCGGCGTAGATAACCTAACGTGTTCAAAAGAGATTCTTTTTAAAACCGTTTATCGTGGAAGAATCGAGAACGGAGTGATTTCTGACGATTTAGACGGTAAAACGTTCCATCCAGACGGTGAAAGAACAGTTTATGGGAGCACCTGATGTTGCAACGCCTCAAGAAATGCTTAGTGAGGCTGAGATCTTCCATAAATTACCTTTTGCAGAAAAGGAAAAACTTATCGACCAGCTCTCAGACGACGAAATCCTTGAGCTTCAGCACGATTGGGACTGGTTCTCGCGACCGAACCAGCGACCACCTGCAGAATTCGTTTCTGGGCTCAAATCGACTTGGGTCGTTATGGCAGGACGAGGGTTCGGGAAGACACGATGTGGGGCGGAATGGGTAAGAGGTGAGGTAAAAACAGCAGAATTTGTTAACCTGATAGGCGCAACTGCTTCTGACGCACGAGATATTATGATTGAAGGGGAAGCACTCGCACTAGATACGCCAATACCTACCCCAACCGGATGGAAGACGATGGGCGAGCTACAGGTAGGTGATAGCGTCTTCGACGAAAACGGAGAAGCGACAGAGATTGAGTGGGTCTCACCAATCGCTGAAGGCAGACCTTGCTTTGAAGTTACGTTTTCTGATGAAGAAACAATAGTCGCGGACGCAGAGCACAAGTGGCTAACGCACTCTTTTAACGAGAGGCAGTACAAAAAAGCGGGTTCCGTAAGAACAACAACAGAAATCGCAGAAAAAGTAATAATTTATAACCAAAGAAATCACGCTATCCGTCGTCCGGGCCCTTTAGACTACTCAGAGAAGCAGCTACCTATAGACCCCTACGTTCTAGGCTGCTGGCTAGGTGACGGCACATCAAGCGGCGCAGGCTACACAACCGCAGACCAAGAGATATTAGATGAAATCTCAGATGCAGGCTACACTGTAACTACTTGGAAGCAGAAATTTCAGTACAACATACTCGGTTTAGGTAAACCTCTACGAGAATTGAACTTGATAGATAACAAGCATATACCACGTATGTACCTAGAAGCGTCTATCGACCAGAGAAGAGCACTACTTCAAGGTCTTATGGACACAGACGGTTACATCGACGATACGGGACACTGCGAATTCGACCAAAACAAAGAGCAATTCGTAATCGCATTTTGGGAACTATTACGCAGCTTAGGTATGACATGCAGAAAGAGTCTATCGAAGACATACAGTAAGGATTTACCTAACGCTGCGCCCATGTACCGCGTGCAGTTCGCACCAAACTACCCGTGTTTTAGGCTACCAAGAAAATTAGAGCGAATAAAGCCGCTAAGTAAGAAGTCGTCATGGGTGACAATAACAAAAGTAGTGCCTGTAGATTCCGTAAGCGTGAAATGTATAGCTGTTAAAAATGAGTCGCACTTATACCTCGCAGGAAAAGGTTGCACACCGACGCACAATAGCGGAATACTTCGCTTATGCCCAAAAGATGAAAGGCCTATTTACGTCGCGTCCAAACGCCAATTACAATGGCCTAACGGCGCGATTAGCTTAGTTTTCACCGCAGATGAGCCGGAACGCTTGCGCGGAAAGCAGCATATGAAGATTTGGGCGGACGAATTAGGTGCTTGGCGTTACGCAGAAGCCTGGGACCAAGCGATGATGGGCTTGCGTTTAGGTAAAAACCCTCAAGCAGTCGTAACAACTACACCGAGACCGACAAAATTAGTAAAAGACCTGATAAAAGAGGAGACAACAATCGTCACTCGCGGGTCTACATACCAGAATCGCTCAAACTTAGCTGAATCGTTCTTCAACAAGATTATCAAGAAGTACGAAGGGACGCGATTAGGGAGACAAGAACTAATGGCGGAGCTCTTATTGGATAACCCAGGCGCTCTGTGGCATCAAGAAATGATAGATACGCTGCGCGTCCTTCGCGCACCTCCGTTGGTTCGCATTATCACAGCCATTGACCCATCCGTAGACGACGAGGGTGATAAGGATGAAGCAGGAATCGTAGTCGCAGGCTTAGCGATGGATGGGCACATCTACGTTATGGACGACTTAAGTTTACATGCGTCACCTGACGGTTGGGCGACTGAGGCAGTTAATAAAGGGCATCATAAGCACCTAGGCGACAGAATAGTGGCTGAGATAAATAACGGAGGCGCTTTAGTTGAAGCTGTCTTGCGTACAGTTGACCCAACAATACCTTATACTGCGGTTCACGCATCAAGGGGTAAGCGCACACGTGCAGAGCCTATCTCAGCATTATACGAACAAGGGAAGGTACACCATGTAGGTATGTTTTCTGACTTAGAAGATGAGTTGTGCAATTGGGACCCGTTGATAGACACAAAATCACCGAACCGCCTAGACGCTTTGGTTTGGGCATGTACAGCGTTAGTAGATCCAGAAATGAATGCAACATTATCCTTCGGTTCTTTAGGACGTAAAAGATGAAACCAAATTTCTTTGTACGCCTTCTCGCAGCAGCGATGAAGGAAAATCGTCAGTCTACAATTTACCCTCGCCTAATGGGTATGTTTACCAATAAGAAACCTCTTCCCAAAAATAGTCCAATAAGATTACGCAACTTGGCACGCTCAGTTTATGCTCGCAGAGGCATAGCAGCCATTAAAGACCCAATAAAGCAGATGCAGTGGGATATTCGTCCTAAGAAGGGAATCGAGCTTAATAGCGAACTTAAACGTCAGATAGACGCAGCAACATGTGTGTTCCAAGAGCCAAACATGGACGATGATTTTATGTCGTTCGTTGAGCAGATACTAGAGGATTACTTGGTGGTTAGCGCAGGGACATACGAGCAGCAACCAACAGGCGATAAGAACAGGCCACTCAACCTGTTCCCAACCGACGGGCAGTCAATACAAGTCGTACCTGCTTGGAAAGGCGGGCTTAAAGAGATACACTACGTTCAGCAAGCAGCACTCTCGGCAGGCTCAGGCGACGCCGGGATTCCGTTCACGGACGAAGAGATTGTCTACATAAGACCAAATCCAACGACAGAATCACCTTACGGGTTTGGGCCGTTGGAAATTATCGCGAAAAACATATCGCGCCAACTAGGTGTAAGCGAATTTGCAGGGGAAGCAGCGTCAAACGCGTCTCCGCCTAATATGCTCTGGCTAGGGCCTGCAGATGATGTAGGTATAGGTAAGTTCCGTCGCTATTGGGAAGATGAGGTAGAAGGGATGGGCCTTACACCTATCATAGGCGGCGCGGTAGAGCCTAAAGCAATCAAGTTGCATTCTGCGGATGACAAAGCGCTCTACTTGGAATGGCAACAGTTCCTTATACACGAGTGTGCTACAGGCTTCAATCTGTCTGTACTAAACTTCAATCCTATGATTAACGTAAACGGCGACATTGCTGACATATCGCAGAAGCAAGACTGGCAACATGCAATACGTCCTACCGCAAAAAGCTTGCAATCTTACTTTACTCGTCATACAATAAACAAGGGGATGGGGTTTTACAGTCTTGAATTCCATTTCGACGGTCTTGACCGCGAGGATGAAAGAGACTTGGCAGAAATCTACAAGATTTACTACCAAAACAATCTTACAACCCCGAATGATTTTAGAGTTAACAAGCTCGGCATAGACAGATCTGACAATGACTGGGCGGACAAAACTTACGGCGATATGCAAATCGCAATAGGTTCAGCACGTAGAGGTTCAGATGCAGGAAGCGCAGGTTTACTAGATAACCCAGCAGATGTAAAAAAGAAGGACGCAGCACCCAATAGAACTTATCCAGGTCGTGGTTAACACTTTAGGAGAATAGAAATGTCAGCATACACAAACTTACTCGCTCTGCAATTGACAGCAGGAGAACAAGCATTACTTTCAGCAGTCGGCATGACAGGCGCAGATGGTAATGGTCAATTGTCAACTATAACGAACGAGTTGAAAGAAGTTCTTATCAAACTCAATCGCATGACAGCAAATATCGGCGCAGGCGCCAACAAGACAGCAATTGACGCGTACATCACTGCCGCGTTGACTTAATTTAACAGCATTACTTTCGCAACACTTTAAGGAGCGCAGACATGCAAAACGTCCACACCGTTGGAATCATAACAGGTTCCAACAATTCTGCCGATGACCAGTTGCTCGTCGGCGTTCAATCAGGGGTTGCGAACGGCGCAGGCGGCGCAGGTGCTGTTGTCGCTACCGTAGTAACGTTCTCGAAAGAGTTGCCTGCGAAGTACGCAGTAGTCGTAACTCCTTCACAAGACGCAATGCACTACATCACGGCGCGTACATCGACAGGCTTCACCGTCAACTTAGCTCCACACTTGTCTGCAAGTTCGCTCGCAGCAGGCACTTTTGATGTCGTTGTTTTAGGCTAAACGCTATGCAAATCACACCATTTCCACCCTTAGTACGCGCAGCAACAAACTCTGTTGAGATGTCGGGCAATGGTGTGTCAGCAGCGCACATCGTAATAAATATGACTGCTGTACCCGGCGTAGCAACAGTTACGCCCACGATTGAGGGTAAAGACGCGCTGGGGAACTACTACCCAATACTAACAGGCCCGGCAATAGCTACCACAGGCATCACAGTGCTGCGCATTGCGCCCGGTTTGCTGGCTGTTGCTAACTTAACGGCCAATGACGTTCTTCCCGATACATGGCGCATTAACTGCGTCCACTCAGCAGGGACGAACTTCACGTACTCCGTTTGCACCAACCTAAACTCTAAATACTAGAGCGAACATGAAGAAGCGAGGGCTCTTGCTTATCTTCATGTTAATCGGCGTTATCGGCTGCGTAATTGCGACACTGTGGCTGACCTGTGCGATAATCGCATCGCCACAAGGAAAAAGAGCTTGGACAATCGTACTCGCTTTCGACCAGCTGGGTAATGCAACTACAGGCGGGAGCGAGGACGAAACAATAAGCAGCAGAACATACAGGCTATCTTTAGAACGCGTTCGGTGGGCAGTCAAGTTACGCTCTCTACTCGACTGGCTAGATGAAGGTCACTGCAAGCGGAGCTCAGGTATATGAACACCTACCACATCCAAAAATCAGGTAGTAACAAAGACTACCTTGAGCTAGTGGAGGGCTTGGCTTGGACTGGCTTAACCTTTCTGAACATAGACTATGCCTCATCACTTGTCCTCACTGACGGCACAACAACAGACCCGCGTGCTGAACTACAAATAGTGCCTAGTCGTAAAGACGAATTCATAACTCAGCTCGATACGGATTGCGATGATACTTTATTGGGTATCGCGTTTGGTGCGAAAGTAGCGCAGACATTTGGCGAGAAGCCTTCTTTGGCGGAAAAATAATTTAACTGAAAGGAAGTAAAAAATGAAATTTGAGAAAGGACAGGTAGTAAAGCAAAAGGTTGTTGTTGCTCAAGGGAAGGTGGCTGCACGCCGCATAAATCCAGACACCGATGCTATTGAATACTTGATGCGATGGCAGGATGCCGAGAGAAATGACCATGAGCGTTGGTGGACAGAAACAGAGCTTGAGGCAGCCTAACTTACAAAAGGAAATAACAATGAAAAATTTAGATACGATTAAAGTAATGGAAATATCTGGTGTGAAATCAGCAATTCGTAGTGAAGTCTTAGATTCGTTATGTATTAAGAACGAATATCATATTGTTGCTACTGAACCTGTCCCAGAACAGCGTGAACGATTTATCAAATTACGCGAACAGATTGCATCAATTGAGGCGAGTAATTTTATCCTGCGTGCGATGCGCTCTGCAAAATTAGACTCACTAAAAATTGAATTAGAAGCAATCCCGCAAGAAAAAATATGGGAAGAAACTGTTTGCAACTTAATGCCTACTGTTGGTAAAAACAACATGCTTGACAACCACTGGGCTGCGTCAGCATATACAGCGGCATGGTATTGTGGGCTGATAAATACTACCGCTTACACTGGATTGGTAGTCGGCGACACGATGGCCTCACACGGTGGCTGGACTGAAGACACTAATTACACGCAAGCAAACCGTGTTGCGCCTTCGTTTTCAGCATCTGCGGCGGGCAGCAAAGCGACAAGCGCGGCAATGGTATTTACCATGAATGCCGCAACGACAATTAAGGGCTTGTTCATGTGTTCGGTAAGCACCAAGGGCGGCATCACAGGCGTGCTTGCTTCGGAAGTTTTATTTAGTGGCGGCGATAATGTTTGTACCGCAGCAACCACCCTGAGCGTGAGCTTCTCTTCAAGCCTAACTTAATGCGCACTCAAAAAACAACTCGCCCGCCGTCGGTAGTTCTGCCTCCGGTGATACCGACGTTGTATGATCGTTATCAGGTCATGCCGAACAAGACGATTCGCGGTCTAAACGGTGAACGGTTTATCGTGCGCGGGGTCAATGCTTTTCAGTATTTATTTTTTGCCTCTGCGTACACATCCGCTAATTACACGTATCGCAAGGGCTATAATAATATAGCCGGAAAGCAGGAGTTCGACCCTGCGTCCGATATTAGCGAACCCTCGTATCAGGCACGTCTACGCTACAGGTCATCTGCGTGGCGTGAGTCGGAATACTTGGCAATGCAGAATATAGGTGTAAATTTTATACGCATTGTGGTTGAACCAGCGGTAATAAAATCCACGGTGAGTTACATTGACCCGATGGATGGTCAGACTTACCCAAGCGACTTGGATATGCTGGACACCATTATTGCCGAGACAGCGAGCTACGGAATAGTATGCCAACTTATCAACGGGCAGGACACTTCCACAGTAGCACTCAATCTCAGCCTAATTCGTTGGCTAAAAAATCGGTACTGGAATCATCCTAATGTGTGGCTGGGACTGACGAACGAGCCACATGGCTTCGCCAATGGGGGGGCTGATGTAAACAACGCAACGCTATGGGCAAATGAACAGACGCAGTACTTAAATGCCGCGCGGGAGGATGTGGTGGGGCAAGCTGTCGGCACTAAGTTCACCAATCCAGTATGCGTAGACCCTTGCGGGTGGTCGTTTAACTTAAATTTGAATGTTAATACCCTCAATGCCGCACCATTTTCAACAGATCCAAATTTAATCATCAACACCCACTATTACCCACAGTCTCAAACTAACACTAACTTCCGGAGTAGTTCCGAATATACAACAACCAATTCTGCATGGCTAACGTATAAAAACAGCTACTGCTTAATTGCGAACGAGGTGGGGTATGCGGCAGACAGCTTAAGTTATGACCCAAGTTTGACTGGTACTTCGGTGAACTTGTCCGCGTGGAACAACTACGTACTGGTTTTGAAAGACTTCCTTGCCTACGCTGATGAAATGAGTCGGTATAGTGCGTTTAGTGGTGTGTCGTTCCAGTCATGGGGAGAGCGTGTAGGGTATCGCCCCTCGCTTAATGCAGCGTACAATAATCCCACCCCCAACTCCTTGCGCATCTACGATGCGAATGGTGATTTTACGGGGTGGTCGTTGTGGGGCGAATTGGTCAAAGGACATTTTTTCTCCCGCAGCAACACTAATCAACCTTACCCGTTGACCTAATATGTCAGAAAACCTACTCAGTTACACCATCGTTGGTACGAAAATTAGTGCCGACAGCACGACAGCGACGGCAACAGGTTTACTTTTCAACGAAACCTCTCGTATCGGGCTAGATTTCGGGCTAGATTATTTTTCCGATTCTGCCTACCTTGAGGGAGAGTTTGTTGCAACTGCGGTAACTGGCGCAACTGCGGCAGAACTAGCGTTTGCCTTTACAGACACCGACGCTCCCCGAATTGGCACACAAAATGGCGCGTTCTTTCGTATGTTCCACGGCACTGGCTGGACGTGCGGCGTAGTCGAGCTTAATAATACAGTCGGCACAGCATTTAGCTCTTTTGCTCCGGTACTAGGTACGATTTACTATTATCGCGCTGGGTTTTTCTCATCGCTCGGCCAGTTTGGCGCAATCACTTTAGAGCTTTACTCCAATTCAACAAGAGTTACTCACATCGCAACTTTGTTGCTGCAACGTACAGCAGCGAGGGCGTATCGGTATTTTTATCCAATTATCGGTGCGAACAGCACCGCTTCGGCGGACAGTATCGACGGGTCCAATGCTAACATCACGAAGTTTATCCCCACGCCGGGTGTTAATCTGACGCTTGCGGTAGAGACAGATGCCAGCGCACGGCTGGTCCCTTATGCCAACGTTGTTTCAGCCACCACATTAAATATCAGCAGTGCCAGCAACGCGGCCACCCACATCGCGCAGGATGATGGAGCAGGGTACTACACCGATTATAAGCTTTCTGGTGTGCTTAACATAACTGCATTTGCCACCCCACTCGCAGGTGCGAGGATGTTCAACATCCTGTCTGTTACAAATGGGGCGGCTGATGCGTTGGCGGCACTTGATCTGCAAGGCATTTCGATTAAATGTTCGAGCAGTACAGCATACACGTGCAGCATTCATCAGGCCGCTGGGGGTGTGGATAGTTATAGTGCCGACAGCGTAGGACTAAGTACCTCCAAGCCCTACTCATTAACTTTGGAACGAGTAGGTGCAACAGTTACGCTTAAAATATGGAACGACGTAATTCTTATAAATCATGTCGGCACAAGTCAGGTTGGTACAACCGTTACACTTACCTCCGCCACCACTGCTTACCGTTATCTAATGCCCGTCACTACAAGCTTAAACGGGGCAACCAGCAGAAGTTCGACATTCACCATTGGCGGAGTTAAGCGCACCAGTGCCAGTACGCCTGTTGACTTGATAGCAACAGAATCCGCGATGACAGGCGATTCTGCGGCCACTACCGCTCTTGTCGTGGCGACCGCCACCGAAACCACTGTCACAGGTGAGGCAGCGACACGTACTGAAACGATTTCGGTTGGTGCTATTGATACTGCCATTATTACTGATTCTACCGACGCTACTGGCTTTACACCAGGAGCAACGGATGGTTACGAATCTGCGGCTACCAATGATTCTGCGACTGCTGTTGCAGCCGACCATAGTACACAGGTTGCTGCGGCAGAAATTACTACTACCAGCGATTTCTCGACCGCTGTTGCGACAGTAGCGGTATACTCCAAACGATACTGGCGGTTAGTAAAATATGATGCTACTGTTGCAAAGGATGTTCCTGTTACTGGGTTAGTGGTTACGCCAAAATACAAACTGATGAATGCTGATTCAGGACTGACTCGTGACTTTGGTGACACAATCAATTTATTCAAAGATGCCGCAACTTGCGTGGACTACACGGCAGACTTTATGGAGAAGGACGCAACGCACTGGCAGGGCGTTTATTTTTACCCATTACGGGTTGATGCGTTGCCGAATGGCAGGTACGTCGAATTAGCCGAAGCCCCCGATACGCCCGGATTTTTTACAGAGGTGGCAGAATTTTATGTGCTAAACGGTAAAATTGTTGATGTATCTTTTGAACAGATAGCTGCAATCCCAACCAACCCACTCCTAACCACCGACCCGCGCATTGACACTATCGAATCAATCTACACCGAGATGGTGCGCGTAACAGGTAATGCAGGCGGTTTGACATTTGAACAATGGAAGCTAACCTTAGTAGCGTTGCCAACAGCAGAGGAAAACGCAGCAGCAGTATGGGCTGACGTAAACGCAATCAAGATGATTAAACTGGGTACGAATAAGCACGTACTCAACCCAGCAGATGGTACAGTAACTATTTATGACAACGATGGTACTACAGTCATCTACGCAGGCCTTGCGTATATGGACGCTGCTGGTACGCAACTGTACAATGGAACCTCTTCAGTACACCACACAACGAGGTTATTGTGATTGTAGGCAAAGGATACGGATATGGACGCGCTATCGGTGCAGGCGGATACGGCTACGCAGTAACTGTAACACAAGTCTTACGTACATTTTCTATAAGGCTAAAGAGCACTGTTGTCCGTTTGGTACACTTAGTCAGCCATAGAACCTAAGACTAATGCGCATACGCTGTGCGCAGTAGTCTTAACACAGTGTGTAGTAGTCGTACTATAATACGCGTATGCCGACAAGCACTATTTTTCTAGCATCACGTATAACGCAGCGCGTACTTGGGAAAAGTGCTGTGCTACGTAACGTCAAGCTCGCATCAGTCGTCACACGTAGCGCACGCGTCGCGTCAATAGTAACAGCCCGTGCATACCTAATATCAAAGACAGGGCTTATTTAATGGCAACTCAAGAGATAGTAGCACCAGCGGAAGGCGTAACACTCGACGTAGATACAGGCTTAGATTTAACAGGGCTTACCAGCGCAGTTATAGCAGCAAGACGCCCGGGTGGCTCTGAAGTCGTGTGGAGCGCAACACGCGTAGGCGTAACAAGTCGTATAGCATATACACTCACAGCGACTGACATACAGCCGGGTCGAGAAGGAGATATAGGCGTCTACACCATCGTAACGGGTGTGGCTTTCGGTGGAGCAATAATCTACGGAAAACCAGACTTACTTTCAGTTACAAAAAAGTTTGGGTAAAGTATGGACCATTGTGGAGAACGTAAATGAGTGAGCCGACAGGACGACACGCGGAATTCAAAGATGACGACGATAGTGAGAAGTCTTCTCCGTGGATTGACCATAGCAAACCGAACCAATGGCACTTGGATAAAACATTCTCGATTAGCCACCTCATATCGACCTTGGCAATCGTGATAGGCTTGTTTTCGTGGGGGTCAAAGATGGATAACCGCGTGTCAATCGCTGAAGTCGAACAACGGCACTTGACGAAAGATGCGGAAAAGGGCGGCGAGGTGATTAAGGATAACTTCCGCCAGATGCAGGCGGCATTATTGAGAATCGAAACAAAGTTGGACACTAAGGCGGATAGGAAATGATATTCACCGTAGAGTCTATCTACATCACCCTGACGGACTACTGGATGGGGCGCGATAGCAAATACGCTGATGAGTGTACTCCTGCGATAATTGGTAACGCCAAGCGGTTGCTTGTGAAGATAAACAAGCTGCTTGCTTACGCATCTGCGGACGGCATTACCCGAAAAAAACTCGCAAGCGGTTGGCGACCTATATGTGTAAACGATGTAACCAGCAACGCCGCAAAGTTAAGCGCGCATATTGATGGGCGCGGGGGCGACATTAGTGATGAAGATAGAGCATTCGCTCAGTGGTGTTTAAACAATCTTGACCTCGTGGCTGAATGCGGCTTGTATATGGAAGACCCGCGCTGGACACCGACATGGGTACACTTACAAGACAGACCACCAAAGAGCGGAAAGCGTGTGTATATTCCAAGTAGCGCACCGCCTAAAGCTCCCGCGCTGGTTGGTCAAAAGCCGATACCAAACACTGCTAAAATATGAAAGGACGATTATGGCAAAATTTTTACAAGATGCTCAAGGAAACAATAGCTCTGTGCGCCTTGGGTATTTTCTTTGGGTTATCGGTGTTCTTCTTGCTTGGATGGGTGCTCACGCAGAGGTGTAAACATGAAAATTTTACTTTCGCAAATTGGCTTAATCTTAGTGATGGTCAGTCTCATTGGAATGGTTGCTCACGCGCTAAAAAAGTGGGTAACAGGTGAGATTGAGGGAAGCTTTGTTAGTTGGTACACAACACATCCACGCGCATCTGTAGGCGCACTCATGGGGTGTCTCGGCGGGGTGCTTACGGCAGTTCTGACTGGCACGCTGATGGATTTGTCGGATGCGTCAATCATGGCGGCATTTTTGACTGGATTCTCTGCCGACACATTCAATAATCAGGGTGCGAAGAAGTGATTTTTATATTGGCTACAGCAACCACACCATTGGCTATTGCTGATTGCGTTTTTGCTATGGATGGCATATTTATTGGGGAGTAAAAATTGAAAATCGCAAAAGATAAGTTGCAGCACATGGTAGGCGGAGCTGTTATCGCCATTATCGTGCTTGGGGTTGGCTATCACTACCACATGGAGTTCTACGGCGCGTATGCGATTATTTCTGCGCTTGGGGCGGGGTTGGCAAAGGAGTATATCTGGGATGCGTCGCACCCGGAGACGCACACCGTTGATATTTTCGATGCTGGGGCAACATTTGTCGGTGGCGTACTTGCGGTGGTCGCATGGAAGCTAAGTTACGCCTTTGTTGTTGCGATGTTGGTAAGTTATGGAGTGCAGTTATGAAGCCGTTTATCACTGGATTATTACTGGGGCTATTTGTCGTCGTGATGATTTGGGCTTTCCCCTCACACGGTGCGACGCTCGACACATTGGTTGAATATCGCTACATCAACCCTGCTGCGGGTGAGGTAGTTAAGCGTAATAAAAAAGGGGACATCACAAGAAGCGGCGCAGTAATTAACGCTGCTTGGGGTGTTATGTGGTGTCCGACACTTGGCAGGTTTGGCGTAAAGTCCTGCCCAGATTTTGAGCTAAACCACATCAGGTCGCTTGCGTGCGGCGGGGTAGATGCTGTTTCAAATTTAATACCTGTGCATGTTGCATATAAGCACGGTTACTACAAGCCCACTGGAGATAAGTTTTCCCACCCTATAGGGTATATCGGAAGCGATGGGAAGTTTGTCGATTTGAGTAGATTTGCATTAGATAGGCTGGAGAGAAAAATTAACGCACTTACTCCGCCAATACCCGACACCGCGAACTGCGTAAATAAGATTGTTCGGTAGGAAAATGATACCCTTCATCGACACAATTAGGACCTACGCCAACCTAATCATTAACGTGGTGCTTGCGGTAAGCTGTTTTATGTTCGGCTGGAATCTCGCAAGCTACTTTGATGCCATTGAAGCCGAGAAAGTCGCTGCAATCGCTCTACACGATAAACTAGAGCGGGATAATGTAGTCATCAAACAGCAAGCCGATTTAATTTTAGCAAAAGAGCGCGAAGCCGAGATTGCGCGTAACGCAGCAGAAGGGGAACGAAATGCACAAATTATTATTGATAATCTCATGCGTGACGCTGATAACCGTAGTGGGGTGCGCGTCGTCTCCGTCGGTAGAATATGTGCCAGCGATAGATTGCCCGAAAGTGGAGCGGCAGCCAGTTCAGTCAGCCCCGCCAGCACAGTATTTGAAAGATACGATGCAAGCGTGGCAGAACTGGAAAGACGTACAATCGAAGCTATCCGAGCCTGCGAAGTAGATAGAGAGAATGTTGTGGAGCAAGCAGGTGGGCGATAGCTTTACACGTCCTGCTTGACGTAGACATAACCAACACTATAATGGAATAATCATGCCACAAACACAGCAAGCATTCGCAGACGTAAGCTCTCTGGCAGACGACCAGTTCGCGTTATCAGGACGTAGATTACGCATAGACGACCGTCAACACGTGTTAATGGCAGCTAATGCCATTAACGATATACGGGGCGTTACAGACGAAGAGAGAGTAAAAGGTAGGATAGCAATCGCAGTAATCGCGGACCGCATGGGCATAAAGAACAAGAGTATCAAAGCAGCGAATAAGACACACCTGCACTTTGAGAGCATGGCTATAGAAATGCCTGACGTGGTTGACCACCCGAACAGACATCCATTTTCTGGAATAATGACGCGCCTGGATATAGCAAGTGACTTTCCGGTCGGAGGAGCGAAGCGTAAGGTAATCATCCCTATGGCAGTCGCAGAAGCGGGTTTGGCTTCGTTACTAGGCATGGCGATAGACTACAAAGAGGACTTCGACGGTCACGACAGGAAGTCCAAAATCGGCATAATAACATCAGCGTACATCGGGGAAGTCGACTACAATCATGGTACTCCGCTACACATAGAAGGTTTTTTTTACGCAGCAGACTTTCCTAAGGAAGTTAGTTTTATTCAAGCTGAACGAGACGCGCTCGGTTTCTCTTACGAAGCCGAAGCAACTGTTGAGAATCTGAGTAGCGACCCTTGGACATGTTCTACTTGCAGTTTCACAGGTGCTGCGGTTCTTTATAAGAATAAGGCAGCGTTTACAAAAACCTCAATCGAAGCATCTAAACAAGGAGATTCAATCATGCCACTCACACAAGCAGAAATCGAAGCAATGCAAAAGCAGAACGCGGAACTCGCCGCTTCTGTAGCTAAGTTAACAGACGATGTTGCTAAAGCAGCACTGGCTGCGGAACAAGCTGCAAAAGAACGCCAAACAGTAGAAGCAGCAAGTCTGCAAATGCTGGTAAAGCCTCACGCGGACGCTCTTCGCACATGCGCAACTAACATGCAAGCAGCAGGTATCGGCGCAGCAGCAGAATATGGTCACGCCATGATTCTTAACAAGATGGCAGACCAAATGGAAGCGCAATCAATCTTAGGTAAGGTACCAAGCACGTTTGATAGCTACTTTTACGGTAGCGCCGACGAAAAAGCAAAGCTTACAGCAGCCGCAGCAGACGCGTCAATCGCAGCAGATAAAATCGCTTCCCAAGCAACAGTTATTAAGGACCTCGAAACAAAGGTCACTGCCTTGGAAGCTAGTTCGGCAACTGCACCTAAAGGTGGTCGTCAGTCTTTATCCGCTTCCGCAATCGCAACATTGAAGAAAATCGGCATCGATAACACAGGCGCAGGTATCTCTGTTGTTGACTTAGACGCAGCCTGCCAAAAAGCAGGTTTACGCCGTGAGGACTCAATCGCACTGAAACTGAATCTCCGTGCAGCGGGTGCGTTGTCTTAAGCTACGCGCCCCAAACGGCTAGAACCTGCCATTAAAACATTAAACCATTAAACTAGGAGCAAAACATGAAACTCTCATTAGACGCACAAGCAATCACGATGGACGCAGCTGCCGACTACTTAGGTAACGGTGCGATTGAAACTCCGGATTTCGAGACAGAAATCACGGACGTCGTACGTCGCTCAACACCTGCACTACAGCGTTTCGTTGCTGTACCAGCAACAGGTCACCCACACCGTTATTTTGAGCAGATCTTAATCGCTCAAGCTGCCGCAGTGGACCCACGTAACATCGCTGCAACACCTTCGAGCCCAACTCGCGTTGAGCGCCCTGCGTTCATTAAAGCGATTGCAGCACAAACAAACTTCGGCTTGTTTGATAAAGAGGTGACAGAACAGCAAGGTCGTTTCACAAGCGTTATCGCAAAAGACATTAGCGATATCCTGACTGCTGTACAGATTAAGTCCGCCAAGATGATTTGGAACGGTAGCGATACAAGTATGACTATGCCAACAACCGTAGAATACATGGGCGCCTTTGCACAGGTAACGAATCAAGCAACGATCGGCTTAGGTGCTTCAATTATCGACGCATTTAAGACCCAAATCGCTGCAATGGTTGCGAACCCTAACTTCACTGTTATGCCTACGGCGATTTACATGAGCCCTGTTTTGGCAGATTTTATCGACCAAGAAGCAAAAGCAGCACACATAAACCTGAAAGAAGTAGAGGTTGTTGCGGGCGTTAAAGTGTCCGCAATCAGCACACAAGCCGGCGTAATCCCACTTATTATGGACCCTTACATGCCAAAAACAACCGACACATCTTTCGGCTTCGCAGCTCCAGGCGCTGGAAACAGCAACTACTGCGCGATGATTTGCACGGAGTCAATGGTAGAACGCCCAGTTATCTCAGGTGCAAGCCATAACCCTAATCCACGTTTGTTCCAGTTGGGTTTAATCGGTAACTTGTCAGGTCAATACGTTGGCTTGAAGTTCGACACAGTTATCTTTAAAGGTCCAACCTACGCGCACGTGGCAGTCGCAGTCGTACGTCCAACCTAAACACTAGCTGATTAGGTTTGTTGGCTGGGGTTGATACCCCAGCCAGCTTTATAAAATGCAGTAAACGCACGCACAACGTGTCTATAATGGGGGAAAATCATGGTATTATGGCGCGTAGGCGGTAACTATAACACAAAGACGTATTCCGTATTCGTAGCACCGGGTGCTGAATTTCCTAATTCAAACTTTTTAGATGAATTAGGAAATCCAATACAGTTCAAAGTAGATTTTACATACGGTAAAACAGATGACTTACCGAGCAGCCTAGCAGCGTATTTATTAGCTAAAGGTCTGGCTCAGGAAACAAGGATTATACTGTAATGGCTAACGTAGACAAGTCTTACTTAAAAGCAGCCGAGTACGCAAGTAACGGCCTGCCCGTATCAACAACAGCAGACCAAGTAGCGCAAGCATCAGACATCGTAGATGCTTATTTACAACGCGTAGAAGGGCTCCTTTGGACACCAGACCAGAACGGAAGCCCATTGTGCATGACGCGTAAATCGCCAGAAAGTGCATGTACGCTAACAAACCCAATCGTAGCAGGACTTAGCGTACCTGTCGTAATATCAGGCGGCCCTACACGTGCGCCGGGCGAAGCTTTGGTGCTTAACAGAGCAGGCACCACGAACGCAGAAACATGCTACATACTGTCCGTTCAAGATAGCACACACTTTACTCTTGCATCCGTTGTGAACGACCATGCTGCAGGTGAGCTAGTAGAGTCAGGCTTGGTGATAGAGCAGATTATCCGCTTACCAAAAGACAGAAGCGTTGCAACAGTGAGTAAAGGACCTATCGTAAAACTGGTATCAGCACTCGGTAGAATATCTTACAGTCGACGTGGACGCTCAAACAATCGTATGCAGGACTATACGATGCTAAATGCTGCAAACGCGTTCGGCGGAGCGCCTGTCTGGCAAGTAATGCAGGTTACAGACAACTCAATCGACCGCGCAACGAACCAGATTTGGTGCCCTATAGGAATACTGATGGTGCCCTATTCGGAGGTAAAGTTCAACTATATCGCAGGCTTTCAAGATAGCGGACTGCCCTATCAGATAAAGCAGGCAACAGCAAACATTGTTAAAGCGATTGCGGAGTCTCCCGCATCGGCAGGAATTAAGTTCTTTAAAGCAGGCGAAACACAGATGACACGATTCTTAGACACTGTAATAGATGCTGATACGCGTAATCTCCTTGCACCTTATATGGGCCGTTCGTATGGCTGATTTGATTTACAATCGTTTAGCAACCTTTAGTCGCGCAACGAAAGTAAACGACATACCTAACGGCGCACGGATGGAAAACACCGTGCTATACAGCAACGTACCTTGCTCTATCCAACCTTCAAGAAGCAGACACATAAACTCATTAGCGATGCCTGCAGGTTTGAGTTCCGCAACAACAAACGACATGTCTGCGTGGACACTACTAACTCGCCAGATTATTGATGTTAAGAATGGGGACACAGTGCTTGATGACCTCGGTAGAACGACTATAGTCGTAACAGCCTACCCAACAGGACACGGCATGCTTGTAACGCTTAACCCACTAACGCCATGATTGTACTCGACACATCCGCCATACAAGCAGAGTTGCTACAAGTCTTACGTAGGGCAGAAGATTTTGTGCCTGTATTCGATTACGTCGCAGACCACGTGATGCGTGAAGTCAAAAACAGAATAGAACACACGAAGCTATCCCCTGATGGAGCTCCGTTCGCAGCATGGCGACCCTTCACAGAAGATGTTCGCCATACGAAAGGTAACGAGGCTCAAGGCATTTTGTGGGACACAGGCGAGCTATTAAACTCATTCTACGTAGAAATAGACGGCTCGTTTGAGATGTCTCTAGGGACAGACGTTGAGTACGCTATCGACGTACAAGAAGGTATCGAAGGTAAGCAAGAAGCACGACCATACTTAGGTTGGTCTGAAGATGATATTTTTACAGTAGGACGTGCTTCCTTTACCTACCTAACAACAGGTATTCCAGCATGATAGTAGACGAACTAACGGAACTCTTGGCGCGAATCAACACGGTGGCAGTGCTATCGCAAAGTACAGGTACGTCCGTGGCAAGTGTATTCCCAGACCCATCCGCTGTAGATATACCTTTACCTGCGGCGTGGGTAGCTTACGCAGGAAAGATACCTACCGAGAAAGTAAAGAACGGGATGGTTCCTAGAAATGTACCTACCAAAAGTCTTTATGTTGTCATGCTATACTTACGCAATGACACTGGGCAGGCAGACTTGCTACTTACGCAACTACCTATAACGGAAGCAGTTATAACCGCCATCGTAGGCGGAACTCTTCCGAGCGAACCAACAGGATTTAGGTTCGCTTTTGAGGGAGAAAGACTGCACTCGATAACACCGGCGAGACTCGTTTACGAACAGAGATATACCCTGATTTCGGTACACTAAGGAGAGCAGAATGCGCACAGTAACGTTAAAGCAAGACCACAAACAAGGCGAAGTACAGCACTACGCTGGGCAGACTGTTCAGCTTCCAGACGATGTAGCAGAGTACCTCATCGCTGTAGGCTTAGAGCAACGCGCAGCGAAACTGCAAATCGTTGAAGAAGCACCTGTAGTAGAACAGAGCAAGCCTGCTGTAAAAGACAACACAATTTAACTAAACAAGGAGAACTATCATGGCTTTTAACGACCAGGCTTACGGCCTCTATCAAGGTGTACTTTTCATGCAGCGTCGTCTAATGAATAGCGTTGCAGAAGGACCCATGTACTCGATTGGGGACGCGGACAAGTTCGAGATTACACCTACGCAACAGTTTGACGACATAAAAGAAAGTCAAACAGGATTGCGTTTAACCTCTGCGCATAACGTAATTGGAACAGAGCTGAAGGTTAAAATCAATGCTTTGATTAACTCCAAGGCGAACTTCGCAGCCGCCCTCTGGGGTACGGACACGGGTGCAATCGCAGCGGGTACAGTCGCCGCAGAAATCGTAAGCGCATGGAACAGCGGCCTTGTTCCCCTCGCGAATATCGGCGTTTCATCAGTTGTGGTAAAACTCGCAGGTACTGCAACTCACATCGCGAGCATTGGCGTAACAGCGCCCGGCACAGGTTACGCACCTAACACACGTTTTCCAATGACGCTTACAACAGGTGTAGGTCAAACCGCTTACGCGATTTCGAACGCGGCGGGTAACATTATCGGTGTAGACGTTAGTGGTACTGGTACAACTCTTGCAACAGCAACATCAATCACAACGCCTGGCGGCGGCACAGGTGCAACATTCGCTATCCATGCGGGGCAAGTACCGTTGGTACTCAATACAGACTACACACTGGACGCAATTAACGGCGCACTAACGATTCTTCCAGGCTCGGTACTCGTACCAGCAGTAACCGACATTACTGGCGTAGGCGAACCAGATGCTGGTGCAACACTGATTACTGTGGCGTACTCTTACGCAGCTTCGGCAGGACGTGTTGAAGCGTTCACAACAGGTATGCAGTATTTCGCGCTTCGCTTACAAGGCATTAACGTAGCAAACAGCAACCAGCCCACAATCGTTACCTGCTATCAAGTTGCGTTGGATATGGCTAAAATGCTCGCGTTTATCGAGTCTAAGCACAACAGCCTGGAACTGGACGGTATGCTGTTACAAGACACTACACGCGCTCTACCAACAGTAGCATCGCCACTGTCACAGTTCATAACTGTAACGAAAGCGTAATCTAGAGGAACGCATATAACATGAACGACCTAGATGTACTATATCCAGAAGGAAAGACAGTCATAGCGAAGGGCGAAATCATAACGATTTTGCCTTTCGGCTTTGGTATGCTCCCCACTGTCACAAAAAAGCTGATACCCTTAGTAGAGCTATGGACAGAAGCAGAACTCGTGTCGCTTACACGCGAAGGCGAAACAGTTTCATTTAAAATAAGCGACGACATAGCTACTCGTGTACTGCCCTTCATGGAAGCAGGTGGTGAGCAATTCATGGACTTGGTCGCGTATCTCGCAAAAAAGAGTCGTGTATGGCTTGATACAGTGCCTCCACACGAAGGTGTTGAACTCGTAAAGGCGCTCTTTGAGGTTAATGCGGACTATTTCACAAAAAAGATTCTTCCGATGCTGCCAGGTCAAGTGCCTACTCTGGCGACGTCGGATGGGGTAATATCGTCTGTAGGCTCATCGCAGCAGGTCACAGACGTGCCGATATCGACAGCTACACTTTAGCGCAGATAAAGCTATATCTTCGTATAGGCTATGAAGAGCAGAATCAAGAATCAGCAAGACTGCTTTCGTATGTTCGCGCAGCGATGTGGGGAAAAGAAGAAGACGTAAGCAAAATTCTAAAGGGACTTAGCAAATGAGCGAGATGTTGCTTAAGATGACACTGACACTGACGGATGGCGCGTCAGGTCCTCTCGCTAAATTCATACAGAGTATCAGAAGCATTGACACTGCTGTAACTAAGCTCAACCCGAAATTAACACAACTAAACGACAACCTCGCACTTGTAACGCAAACGGGCGCTACAGCAGCGACTAGCTTCGGTGCGTTCGAAATGGCGCTAAAAGCTATTGCTGCATCACTCGCAGGTGTCGAGCAGCGCGTTGCAGGGGTAACAGCGCGTTTTGAGGGGCTTACTGCCAGTACACTAGCAGCAACAAATTCTATGACTGCTATGCAACCCGCACTGAATAGTGCAGGGCAAGGCGTCACGAATGTAACAAACCAAGTTACAGGTCTTTCCTCAGCTTTAAAAGGCATGGCGCAGCTATGGGGCGCAATGGAGGTTAAGAAAGGCTTAGGCGCTAGTGTAAGCGCAGCAGCAGAGTATCAGGTTTCAAAGACAGAGCTGACCGCGTTTAATATGAAGCCTGAGGACGAAGCTTATGCGCTACAGAAGTCACGGGACTTGTCAGACGCATCGTCATACCTCGACTATGGTGCTGCGCTAGACGCGAGAATCTCGATTTTAGCAGGTCTTGCTAAGTTTAACGCGGAAGGGAATAAACTCGCAGATGAGGTAACAGGTACGTTTACGACGGTTGCGAACAACCTTATGCGCCTGAACATGGGCGGCACAATGAAAGATAACGTGCGTAACATAACAGCGGTAATGGAAGCACGCCAGATAACAGGCGACACCCCTGCTATGCTACGTACAGCGGAACTGCTACAGAAGGTCATAGTAGGTTCAGGCATGAAACTGAACGTGCAGGACATGGAAACAGTTTTTCGTCAGATGAAGTATGGTTCATCGCAGAATATCTCCGATGAAGGCATTCTGAAGTTAATGGCTTACGTAGAACAATTAAAGGTATCAGGCGGAGGCAGCGGCGGAGCGCGTGGCGTATCCATGGCAGGAACAGCGATTACATCCATGGAGCGATGGGGGCTCGGTGGGAAGATGAATAAGCAGTCAGCAGACATGCTCGCAGAAATGGGTCTACTAGACCGCCAGAAGATAAGAGGCGGGACAAGCACAACAGAAACAAACGTAGGTGCTGGGGCGCTTATAAACGCAGGCTTAATGTCAACCGACCCTATCGGATGGCTGCAGAAATACGGTCCAGTTTTTCTTAAGTACACGAAAGACCACCGTTCGCAGTTTTACGGCAAGAATGACCCAGAAAACGAAAAAGCGCAGGAAGCAGCACTGCAGAAACTGGCTGTTGTATTAACTTCTGCGCAAGGCGGACAGAACGTTGGCGACATGATAGTACGTGCATTAACACCGCGTTCCTCAGAACGTATTTTAAATACGTCTGCTGCGATGAGCAACGTGCTAGACTCAAAGCCGCTTTCAGAAAAACTAGATGACGCATACAAGCAGAAATTAGCTGACTTCGATAAGTCGTTAACGAACCTAGGGATAACTGTAGGCACTGCTGTCCTGCCTGCACTAACGCACTTAATGGACACGCTGGCGAAGATAGTATCTAACATAGCTTCCTTTGCTGGCAATCACGAATTTCTTACGCAGTTAGGTTTCTGGACAGTCGCGATAACAGGCGTGGTGCTCGCACTAAAAGGTCTCGGGAACATGTTCGGACTCGTTTTCGGTTCGTTATTTGCACGTGCGCCAGTGCTTGCGGGGACTGGAGCTGCTGTAACAACACTCGCGAGCTCTCTTAAAGGTGCGGGTCTCGCGATAGAGTCGTTCTTACTTTTCTCGGGTAAAATACCTTCAGCCGCAACATTGATAGGTCTTGCGATAACTGGTCTATCGAAAGCCGTACTACGCGCCGTACCGATAATCGGCGGATTCATGCTCGCATGGGACCTAACTGAGATTGTTGCCAATTTTAAGATAGGCGGCGTGAAAATAATTGACTACATCTTTTCGTGGATAGAACGACTCGGTGTATTCTTAGGGTTGCTAGATGAGGCTCGCGCCAAAGCTGCGCGTGTTGCAGCTGGAATAGATACAGCGGAAAAACCAGTCGTACCTATGCTCGGAAAGCCGAGTAAATTCGTAATGCCTCTTTCACTACAAGGCGGGCTACCCCACGCGCCTAAAGATATACCAGAGGACCCGATAAACCCTACAAAGAAAGAGGCTAACATAAAGCACGCTACGAAAATGGAGCAGTACCATGAAGAGCTCGCATCGCAGAAAGCTAATCAGGTATTTACCGAAAAAACGGACGAGTTAGCTTTCGAAAAAGCATTCTGGGACAAGAAAATAGCACTCGAAGGCGTTAACGAAAAAACCATGCTCGCAATGAAGCGTCGTGCGAGCGACTTAGCGCATCAGATAGCGACCATAGCTTACAAAAAAGAAGAAGAACAGTGGAAAGAAAACACGCTGGCTAAAATAGATTTACAAGAGCAAGCAGATATAGAAGCTATAGACGAACAGATACGTTTGTCTGAACACGAGCTCGCGCTGGGTAAGAAAACGCACTTAGAGCAATTACACGAACTACGCGACTTCGAGGCGAAGAAACTAGCTATTAAATTAAAAGCGGAAGAAAAGAGAGGCTTCGCAAACGAGATTGTAGGCGACACAAAAGCTTCTGGTAAATCTACACTTAAACAAGGCGCGTTAACGAACGACGGAGAGAAGGAGCGTGCAAAGCTCGCGCTAAAAGCAGCATTGGAAGTACAAAAAACTTGGATAAGCGCGTTTAGCGGGATAGAGTCAGCGATCGCAAACACGTTTATGAAGTTAAAGACGCATGCTTTTAGCTGGAAAATGGGTATGCGCGATATCGCGCAAGGCGTAAAAGACTACATGCTTAAATCGTCAGCAGAATGGCTAGCGAAGTACATGACGGATAAGCTAAGAGCACTCGCTTTTGACATGGCGATGGCTGCTGCGAAGAAAAGCGTCATAGTAACGTCCATTCTTACAGAGTTAGGCTTGATGGAAGCCGCGAGCGACACAACAAAAACAGTTAAGATAACAGAAGCAGGCGTCGTTGTATCTGCAGCCGCTGCGAAAACAGCGGCAGAAGGCGCAAGTGCTGTTGCACCAATTCCAGTCGCAGGTCCGAGTCTGGCTGTCGCAGCTTTTGCAATGTTACTTGGTATGGTCATGGGTGCGAAGGGTTTGATTCCTTCGTTTGACGTAGGTACTGATTACGTACCTCACGACATGCTCGCCATGATTCATAAAGGTGAGAAAATCGTCCCAGCAGCGTACAACGTTAAAGCGAATCAGCAAGCAGGTGGAAGACAAACGATAAACAATAACAATTTCGTTATGGGCGCAGCTACAGACTATAGAACCCAAAATCAAATCGCAACAGAAGTAGCTCATAAAACAAGGCGGGCGGCGGAGAGGAACCTATGATAACATTCTCAGAACAGCGATTAGATACAGGGTACATAATCTACAACACAGACGGTGGACCTGAGTTCTCCACGGACGTTGTGGCGTTCAACAGCGGCTTTGAGCAGCGCAATGTGAACTGGGCGTTCGGTCGTGGAGCATGGGACTACGGCGACAGAAACCTGCCTGACGTAGAGCTCGCTGTAATAGAAAAATTCTTCAGAGCGCGTAAAGGTCGCGCCCAAGGATTTAGATTCAAAGACTACGGCGACTACAAGGTCGTGGCGGGTGAAGGCATCCTTGGTGCATCAGGCTACGGTACGGGCGTGCCAACGTACCAGATGATAAAACAGTACGCCAGTGGCGTGGACGTAGACTATCGCGTAATCGCAAAACCTGTATCTGGTACGTGTACAGTGTTCGGTTCGGGTACGCCTTCAGTAGACTACACAACGGGTATTGTATCTTTCGCGCCTACCAAATCAGCAACGATAACAGGTATAACGCAAGCAGCAAACGGCGTCGTAACAACACCCGCAGCGCATGGGTTCGTTACAGGTGAACAGATTTACCACAGCGGTATCGTAGGCATGACGCAACTAAATAACATCGTAGTAACGATAACTGTACTTACGACCACAACATACCAACTCAACATCAACACCGCCGCATACGCAGTTTATACGAGCGCAGGTGCAGCAGGGAAGTATCCACAACTAACGGATGCGTTAACGTGGACAGGTGAGTTCGACGTACCAGTGCGTTTCGAAACAGACAAATTGAAGCGCCGTTTCGACGGAGCGGACGTCGTACGCCCCGGTGTTCTAGGCGCGAAGTATTTCTATCTCGCACCACTACCTATCGTTGAGATACGTGTATGAAGTCAGTATTAAATTCAGTCGATAACGGTGCTGCGTTTATGGAGCACATCGCCGGTGAGGTAACAACTATCGCTACATGTTGGCGAATAGAGCAACAACCAGCTAAGGGGGTAGTCTTACAGGCAGGAACAGCACAGGCAGGAACAGCACGAACGCTCACATTAAATGCCAGTGCTGTCACGCTCAACGACAATTACGCGGGGTACACAGCGACGCTAAACTCTGGCTCAGGTGCATCGCAATCGCGCAATGTGGTAACGAGTCGGAAAAATCTTTTGTCTTACTCGAAAGTCTTGTCGAACGCTGCGTACTCTGTAGTCAACGGTGCGACAAAAGTCTCGTTCAATAGCCAATTAGCCTCCGACGGTACGATGACTGCCGACGTACTAGAGTTTGCTGCACAAACAAACTCTAGCACGCTACGAATTGTCACGAGTTCCGAGGATGGCATTACCAGCTACACCTACTCAGTTGAGGTTAAGGTTGCCACCGGCACATATTCGTTTACGTTAGACTCGTACAATGTCACTGGCGGACACATGGAATCTCCCGCGCTAGTTGCCACGACAGTGTGGCAGACTTTCACTTGGTCATGGACTCGTCCCGCGAGTGCCACGGGTACAGATATACGTATTCGCAACGGCATCACTGGCGCAGCACAGCAGCTAATTATCGGTGAGCAGCAACTAGAAATCGGTCTAGTACCTACCGCGCTGATACACACCGAAGCAACCCCAGCAGTCGGTATCGCAGTCGATACGCCTTGGTCTAGTAATCTTGCACTAAACTCAAACGATTTTACAATTGGTTCGGGGTGGGCAAAAAACAATTGCATAATTGACAATACTTCCGTGATTGCGCCAGACGGTTCAGCTACTGCGAGCCACATCAAGTCTTACGTGTTCACTGGACGCATAGCAGTATCAAGAGATGTTGCGGTGGTAGCAAACACAAAAAATACCGCATCCATTTACTTGAAAGCTGCTGAGTGGGATAAAGCGGTGCTTTTCATCGACCAAACAACTGTTGCGGAAGGCGCGTATTACGGGAACGTGGCGTTAAATCTCGCTACGGGCGTATCAAGCAATCCTGCCGTAGTCACGCTTGAGAGTGCTGGGGATGGTTGGTATCGAGCCGCACTAGCTGCCACGCCAACAGTAGCAACTTACAGAATGGAGGTTGTACCGATTGACCCTGCGGCAGGCGGCGTAAACGCAGTCGTCGGCGATGGCGTGTCAGGTATCTATATATGGCACGCGCAGTTAAATATCGGCGCAGTCGCCGCCCCCTACATCGCTACTGGCGCAACACCTGCATTACTACCTGATGCGACGAGTTCTTACGCAATCACCCCAACAACAAAAACCGTGTGCTTTACTAACGCATCGCAGGACATTACGTACCAAGGCTTAGTTTACGAATCATCGCTGGGAGCGGATCCATCGTCAATAAACTCAACAGCGCAACTGAACGTAGACAATCTCAATATAACAGGTAGTCTAGTTGCGCCCGCTATAACCCACGTAGACTTAGACAACGGGCTCTGGGACTACGCTAGAGTGCTTGTGTTCGCAGTTAATTACGCGGATTTAACGATGGGGCACATGGTTCTAAGGTCAGGCTACCTCGGTCAAACCACAACTGGTCGCACCATCTACGACGCTGAGATTCGTGGGCTTACCCAAGCACTCCAGCAAGACCAAGGTAGACTCTGCGAGGAGCGTTGCGACGCAGCGTTTGGAGATAGTCGTTGCGGCGTAACAAAAGCGAGCTATACGTTCGCAGGTACCGTTACCTCTGTCGCTGACGGAAGAACATTCGGCATTAGCTTGATGCAAGCGAACACTTACTTCACCGGAGGCGAACTAATTTTCGTCTCAGGACTGAATAGAGGTGCAGTGTTCGACATTAGAACGTCCACAGTGGGTAACGTAGTTCTTTACGAGGCAGCAAACCATCAGATAGCAGTTGGGGACAACATACTTGTTGTCGCAGGTTGTGATAAGTTGCGTACGACCTGTTTTACAAAGTACAATAACGTTATTAACCATCGTGGCTTTCCCGACATCCCAGGCGTTGATAAAATGATAAGCGGAACATGACGATACGCGAAGACATCGTAGCTGAGGCGCGTGAGTGGTTAGGGACACCCTTCCACCACCAAGCACGTGCGAAAAGCGCAGGCGTTGACTGCATCGGTCTAATCGTGGCAATCGCGAAGAAATTCGGTTTCGCGCATACAGATATCGCTGCTTACCCGCATCAACCTATACACGGTATTTTCATTAACGCGATAAACGCACAGACACTACCTGTCACACTCGATGACGTGCAGATTGGGGACATGCTACTATTTAAATTCGAAGCAGAACCGCAGCATATCGCACTCGTGTCAGAGACCTATCCCCTAACGATGATACACGCTTACGCACAGGCGCGCCGTTGTGTTGAACACGAGGTAGACCTTCCTTGGAAAGCGCGCCTGTGCGGTTCCCGTCGCTTTAAGGAGCTTGCGTAATGGCGATATACGCAGCGGCAGTAGGCGTAGGTACTGTTGTAGGTTGGGCAGTGGGGCAACTCGCACAAAAAGGTGTAGATAGCCAACCACTAGACACGAAAGTACAAGGCGCAAGTATAGGTCAACCTTTACCGCTGGCTTACGGGATGGTACGTTTGGCAGGAAACGTGATTTGGTCAACACCTTTCGTAGCACACGCATCCTCCGGGGGAGGTGGAGGCAAAGGAGGTGGAGGTGGCTCAACTGTAACGAATTATACTTACACGATTAGCTTGGCGGTCGCCATTTGTGCGAACCCAATACTGGGTGTTCGCCGCATTTGGGCAAACAGCAAGCTCGTCTATTCCGTACCGAATATCGCAAGCGGGAATAACCTTTCAGTACCGATCGGTGGAATTACAGTCGCCTACGATGCGGGTACTGCGTTCACAACGATACCTACCGTTACTGCGAACATTAACGGTATCACAACAGATAGAACAGTAGAGATCACAGCGATAACGCTAACAACATTCCACATAGCCATAAACCGGGTTACACCCTCTAATACCAACGACGGTAGCTACAGCCCCCCAACTATAGTAGACGTGGGTGGCTCTGTTAACTGGTCAGCATCAGCAGACCTCGCTCCCGATACAGCAACAGTCGTCGCGCACAATGCAGCGCAGATAGACAAAACAATCCATCTAGGCTCGGAAACGCAAGGCGTTGATACCTTCATCCAGTCCTATGTCGGAGTAGGGCACACGCCAGCGTATCGTGGAACAAGTTACGTCGTATTCCAGAACTTCAACTTAGATGTGAGCGGTAACACGCTACCCAACTTTGAATTCGAGGTAATAGAAGCAACGACAGCACTGTCCGCTGTCGTAGCAGACACGTGTTTACGTTGCGGCTTAACGGCAGACGAAATCGACGTTACACAGCTAACAGATATAATAAAAGGTTATGTTGTAGCTGGGCGTACCGCCCCACGTGCAGCACTCGAACCCCTCGCAGCAGCGTATTTTTTCGATGCCCTCGAGGTAGATGGGCTACTGCGCTTCGTAAAACGGGGTACGCACGGCTTGGCAGCAGTTATCCCAGAGGACGACTTAGCAGCTGTCTCCTACGGCGGAACGCTTCCCAACCAACTCGACACCACGCGAAAATCTGAGCTTGAGTTACCTCAGGAGGTGTCGGTACAGTACCAGTCTTCCGATTCAAACTACGAGCAGGGTTCTCAATACGACCGCAAAGTAGGTACAAGGTCTACTGTAAAAACCTCAACCAGCATCCCTGTCGTGCTCTCAAATAGCGAGGCACATCGCATTGCGTCAACAGCACTCCATGCTATGTGGACGGAGCGTATGTCGTTCAGCTTCACTGTAGGCAGGAAGTATATGTACCTAGACCCAACGGATATCGTAGCTGTATCGCGTGGAGAAGACATATATGAAATAAGGTTAGACAGCATGGACGCAGCACATGGTGTAATCAAGTTCTCTGGCGTTCAGGAGGACGTAGGTTTGTACGGAACAACGCTGAACACATTACTGGACACGCTTCGCACACCAGCGCAGTATAAAATCGACCCAGGCTACGTATCGACACCTCTACTTGTACCTGCACCGCCATTGATGACAGTAGGCGGGCATGAGATTTTAATAGGTGTAAGCAGCACTAACCCGAACTATGGCGGCTGTGACGTATTCGTGTCATTAGACAATCTGAATTTTGAGCATGTCGGACGACTAACGCAATCCAGCACGATCGGCGTAGCAACGACAGCACTAGGTCAAATCGTCGATCCAGATATAAGCAGCACTTTAGGTGTTAACCTAACACAGTGTAGCGGAGCTCTTTATAGCGTAAGTCGTGCCGCTGCGGATGCCAAAGACTCCGTTTTCTATTTCGATGGAGAATTCATCTCGTACCAAACAGCGACCTTGACATCGGCTTTTAACTACGATCTCACGTACCTTCGTAGAGGTGCGTTTAATACGCTAGATAGTGCGCACGCAAGCGGAGCTAGCTTCATGCTCGTAGATGACAAGGTCTTGCGTTACCCGTACCTGGAATCGTTAGAAGGTCAAACAATTTATTTCAAATTCCCCGCGTTTAATAAGTACGGACAAGGCGGACAATCACTCGCCAACGTACCCTCTTACTCGCACCTCGTAGGCGAAGCTATAGCTTATCCATCAGATGTGACGGGTTTCTTGGCAACGAATATCTATGACGGGGTGATACTGACCTGGAATCCGATAGCGAACGAGAACGTCCTTGAGTACGAGATTAGAGTAGGCGGTACGACATGGGAAACCGCGACTTTCCTCGCGAGTGCGAAAGCAACACAACTTAAAGTAGCACCGACAACCATAGGTACGACAACATGGTGGATAAAGGCGACGAACGATGAGCGCGTTTACTCGACAAACGCGGGAACCGCGAGCACTGTTGTTACAGCTGCCGCTGCTCCAATCGTGACGCAACAAGTGGTGGACAACAACGTACTGCTCTACTGGAATGAGCCTCTGCATATACAGCCTATCCAAACGTACCAGACAAGCAGAAACGGTGTCGTTGTAGGTACGAAGGCTGGCTTGTTTACGTCACTTTTTGAAACGACAGCGGGAACATATACTTACGCAGTCGCAGCGGTTGATATCGCTGGGAACGTAGGTGCAGCAGGCACTGTCGTTGCAACAGTTAACCAGCCACCGGACTACGTACTAAACGCGACCTCTGTAAGCCAGTTTAAGGTCGCAGGGCTCGTAACGAGTATAGCAGTTACGAATGCGCTCCAATACGTAGGCGGTGTTGTGCTTCCTGTGAATCTGACAGAAACCTTTGCTCAACACTTTACAGTAGGTCACACGTGGGCTGGACCCTCAGCACAAATCGCCGCAGGCTTCCCGCTGTTTATGCAGCCTGCACTCGCATCAGGATCGTATGCTGAGGTACACGACTTTGGCGCAACGATTGCAGGAAGTAAAATATCACTCGCACTACTCAAAACAGTTACGGGTACGCCTACTGTCACAGTGACGATTAGTACAGCGACGGCGGCCGCGCCCACAGTGTGGACGAACTACGTCGGCGTAACGGAAGTGTACGCGACTGACTTTAGGTATGTTAAAATAACTGTGGCAGTGGCAGCAGCAACTACGGATTTAGTAACCGTAGACGCAATAACAGTGCGCCTAGACGTGAAGCTGAAGAACGACGCTGGTTCGCTCACCTGCACAACAGTGGCAGGCGGCGACGTTGTTTCGTTCAATGTTCCGTTTAGCGCAGTAACGTCAATAACAGTATCGCCGCAAGGAACAGGTGTAGTGATTCCAGTGTATGATTTCGCTGGCGGTGCTAACCCAACATCATTTAAGATTTTACTTTTTAACGCAGCCGGAACCAGACTAGCTGGGGCTGCAAGCTGGAGCGCAAAGGGGTACTAACATGACAAATTGGGCAAATCCACTTGTAGGTTCTTCCTACGTAAATTACACCGCGGAAATAACGAACCGCGATCTGTCAGCAGTTAAGATGATGGATAGCGCAACCGTTTCTGACACAAACGTACCCATAGGTGCGAAGCGTTGGAACTCTGGAACATCGCTTTGGGAGAAATGGAACGGAACAGCTTGGGTGATAATGGCTGCAAGTTACGGAATCAGTATTACAGGTAGTGCAGGTTCCGTTCCTTGGAGTGGTGTAACAAGCAGGCCCACCACACTTGCAGGGTACGGCATTACAGATGCTGCTCCTGCTACGGGTTCTACAGCGTATCTCGCAACATCAGGCAATGCAGTAACTGCAACGACTGCAACGACCGCAACCAACTTATCTGGCGGGGCAGTCGCAGCGACAACAATATCAGCAAGTGGACTGATTTCTGCAACAGGGGGGCAGGTTAAATTTCCAGCCACGCAAGTGCCGAGTGCTGATGTGAACACGTTGGATGATTATGAAGAGGGGACATGGACACCTGCATTCGCGTTATCTTTTCCGGGTACGTCGAGTTTTGGTACTTACGTGCTTCAGGCGGGAACATACACTAAGATAGGTAGGCAAGTAACTGCCACGTTTAGCTTAAAGGCCGGCACTTTCGCGTTAGGCACGGGGTTTGGTACCTTAACGATAGCAGGGCTCCCTTTTACTGTTGGCGGTACAGCTTACTTTATCGGCGCAGTGTTTAGCCAGGTATTTTCTACACTCAATCCGTCCATCACCTTCGCCGCAGGGGGCACTAGCGCCCTAACTTTACATGCTTACGTTCAAGCAACAGGGCAAACCCAACTTACCCAGGCACACTGCGCAACTAACATGGAAGTGACTGGAACGGTGGTGTATTTTGTTTAACTTCGCAAAGTACCTGACGATCATCATTGCTTGCTCGTATGCTCAAATATCGCACTCCGACACTTGGGTAAAAGCTGACAAGCAACGAGAGGTTCTCTGCCTCACGCTAATCGCAGTCGATGTTGCTCAAGCAAGAAACGCCTCACACCATTACGACAAGTACCATGAGTCCAACCCGCTATTAGGCAACGCACCGAGTGCTAACAAATTACGCAATGTGGGTGCCGCAACCGCCATAGCCCATGTGTTGATAGCCGACGCGCTACCATCCAACTATCGAAAAGTTTTCCAGTACGTTACAATCGGCATAGAGAGCGCAGTCGTGGCGCGTAACTATCAGATTGGTATTCGAGTAGGGTTTTAGGGGCTATATGTCAGTATCAGCGCACCAAAACAAACCCGCCAAACGTGCATTAAACGCACCTGTTTTGGTGGGTTTAACGCTAAAGCAACCAGTTTAAGCGCCTGCTTGCGCTAAAGCGTGGCCTTCACTACAATGCACAGCATACAGTTATAACTAGGTAAGTCATGCTTTCTTCATACACATTCAAATCAGCGCCTTTCAGCCACCAACGAGAAGTTCTCGAGATTTCATGCGAGCGCGAATACTACGCGCTGTTAATGGAGCAAGGTACAGGGAAAACAAAACCTACAATCGACAATGCAGCCATGCTGTACAAAGCAGGAAAGATTGACTGTTTCGTAGTCGTTGCGCCAAACGGTGTGCATAGAAAATGGCTACGCGAAGACCTTCCGCTAAGTTTACCTGACGACATTAAATACAAAGCAGTGGTCTGGCAGTCCGCCTCACCGAAAGCACTCAAAGCGGTGGACACCTTATTAGAGCCCGGACCTTACTTGCGCATACTGTGCATCAACGTAGAGTCGTTCAGTGGTGACGCAACAAAGAAATCTAAACGTTTACCGAAGGGTGTCGAGATACTGCGTAAGCTGCTCCCCTTGTTTAGATGCTTTATAGCGATTGACGAGTCTTCTTACATTAAGGCGCACGATAGTTCAAGAACACAGAACCTAGTTGCACTAAGCGAACACAAGAACGCTGTCTACCGTCGAATACTATCGGGCACAGCATCGCCTGAATCGCCAATGAACCTATTTAGTCAGTTCCAGTTCCTAAGCGAGTCTATACTTGGCAAGAGCTTCTATGGCTTCAAGACGCAGTACGCAGTTATATTGCCTCCTACATCTCCTCTAGTACAGAACATCGTTCGTAAACATAACTTGCGCTTCGCACCCCAGCTTATAGCGGAAGACCCCACAACGGGGCGCCCTCAGTACCGCAATCTAGACATGCTTAAAGAGCTTATTGCGCCTCACTCATACCGTAAATTGAAGACGGAGTGTTTTGACTTGCCTCCTAAACTATACAAGCGACGTTATTTCGAGATGGAAAAGCAGCAAGCTCGTATGTATAATGACTTAAAGCAACGTCAGAAAGCAGAATTCATGGGTGGCACTACAACCGTCATTCAGAAAATAACACTACTTATGCGCTTATCGCAGCTAGTGCGGGGTTATATGCTGGACATGGACGACAAACTGGTGCGCTTGTTTGAACCTAGCAAGAATCCCGCAATTGTAGAAATGCTAGAGGCATTGGACGGACGTACTGAGCGCACGATTATCTGGTGTAGATTTAAGCACGAGATTGAAGACGTACTGTCTGTTTTAGGAAACAAAGCGGTTCCCTATTACGGAGATACAACTGACGATGATCGTGAAACTAACCTAGGTGCGTTTAAGCGAGGCGAAAAGCAGTTTCTTGTCGGTACAGTAGACGCAGGCGGCATTGGCTTGAATATGTTTGAGTGCTCTTACACATTCTTCTATAGNNATAGAAGAATGTGTAAGAGCACTCAAACAGCTTGAATATGTTTGAGTGCTCTTACACATTCTTCTATAGCAACCAATTTTCTAGCGGAAAGCGTTTACAAGCAGAGGACAGAAACCATCGTTGGGGGTCAGAGGGCACTCTGATAGATGGCGAGTTGCGCGTGCTTTACGAGGACTTAGTCTGCCCTGATACGATTGACGAGTACATATTAGACAGCTTACAGTCTAAGAAAGAGTTGTCTGAATACATAATGAATTTTGAGGTAGTATATGGCTAAAAGAGTATTTGTAGTTTGCGAGCCTACTCGCGGTGAGAATGGTAAAACAGTGAAGGTTATTGACGTTACACCTGCGGCGAAATGGGGCGATTTAATCGTTGTATTGCCTTCAAATCAAAGCCTAATTTCACCTGTCGCCACCTCACGTACAATTAACGACGTTTTACGGGATTTCGATGACAGCGACTATATTGTCCCTGTGGGAGACCCGATACTAATGTGTGCTGTCGCAGCTGTCGCAGCACGAACGAACAAGGGCAGAATCAAGTTCTTGAAGTGGGACCGTCGGAACATCGACTATATGGTGGTACAAGTGGATCTTAACATACTCGGAGGCAATGATGGAAATAAATAATGAAGCACTGAAAGAACTCAGCACACTCGCTGAACGTCACATTAAGGCTGAGGCTCGTATGAAAGAGCTAACGCAGTCTCTTAAGGAAAGCACAGAGGCGTTTAACTACATCTCTGAGGTATTGCTTCCAAACGCAATGCAGGAAGTCGGTATGTCCAGCTTTACGCTTGAGAGCGGCGCAGCTATCGAGATTAAACGTTCGATACACACAAGCGTTTCTGAAGAACGCTTCCCAGCCGCAAAGCATTGGCTTGTTGAGCATGGCTACGACGGTATTATCAAGCATAACGTCGGTGTCACGTTCGGTAAAGGTGAGGACGACAGTGCTGTTCGTGCTGTAGAAGCACTTGTTGAAGCAGGTTTCGCACCTACAGACAAAGAGTCAATCCATGCCAGTACGCTTAAAGCGACGGTAAAGAAAATCATGGAATCCGGCGAAGACATTCCGTTTGATGTTTTCGGTATCCACGAATCAGTTTCATCAAAAGTAACACTCAAGTAGCTTAATCTAATCTAAGGGGCAATAACATGAGTAAGAAAACAGAAGTGGCAGTTAAGGCAGAAACAGGCGTCGCAGCACTCACACCCGCACAAATCGCGATTCAGCAAGCGATGGCGGACAATTCTGCATCGGGTTTTGAGGAAGCGGGTTCTGGTAGCTATGCTGTACCATTCATCTCGATTCTACAGGCGCTCTCGCCACAGTGCAAAAAG
>CXWL01005320.1_pt1 | contig 37430 bp, 34 predicted proteins | sample 590931 | NCBI WGS metagenome assembly CXWL01 (sample SAMEA3498368, study PRJEB10139) | groundwater metagenome | biome: water well; material: biofilm material | place: Germany | collected 2015-04-27 | reverse complement strand
TGTCGTGAGTGCCATTACGGAGCGAGGAATCATCGTGCAAGAACGGTTTACCGATGTCTATGGAAAAAAACAGGAGCGGGAATACGTGAAGCTTCTTCACCCGAAAGAGGGCGCAGAATGAAAACACTAGCGGCAGTGCCAAGTACTTCGTTTCGTCGGGCATGGTGGTTGGGGATGGTGGGCGTCCTGTTGAGCGCTCAGACCGTTCAAGCTGAGCCATTGTTTACTCAAGCGGCTGGCTCTGAAGAGAGGGCGCATGATCAGGCAGCCATCGCGTCGGATGCTATTGATGCTCCAGCCCAAATGGTCACCAAGATTGAAGTCCGTCCGGAAGGGGATGAGGTCACAGTCGTTGTGAAGGGCGATGGAAAATTGTTTTCTTCAGCTCGATTATTGGATGATGCTCGGCTTGTTGTCGATCTCATCTCGGTGTCGTCGGCGCTCAAATCCCCCCTTGTGTCTGGGCAGCATCAGCTTCTTAGGAAAGTCAGGGTTGGATATCATGCTGATAAGGTTCGCCTTGTTCTCGAGCTACTTGGCCGTCCCTCATTTTCGGTCACGCCCATTGGACATGACGTTCTGGTTTCGCTAAAGCCGAGAACGGTGGGGGCGAATGCTATTCCGGTGAAGGTGGCCTCGTCAACGGCAGGAAGTATTATCGATCCAGTTGGAATAGGCGCGAGTGATTTTTNNAAAGTCCGAACCATTCAGATGGCTACGGAGAACGCAACTCCGGAGAGCGATGCAAGAGGGGATGATCTTGTTGCCGGTCAGACGCGTTTTGCTGGGCGCCGGATCTCGCTAGATTTTCAGCAGGCCGATATCACCAACATTCTTCGTCTCATCGCTGAGGTCAGCGGATTCAATATCGTGGTGGGCGAAGGGGTCAAGGCCAAGGTGACCATGAAGCTTGTCAGCGTGCCCTGGGATCAAGCCCTGGATATGCTGCTCAAGATGAATGGGCTGGGTATGATTCGTCAGGGAACAATCGTTTGGGTTGATACACTGACAAACATAGCCAAGCAACAGGATGAAGAGGCCCGTGCAAAAGAAGCAAAGACAAAAGCTGAAGAGCTGGTTGATCGCGTGTTCTACATTAGGAACATTCAGGCGCAGGAGCTTCAAACGGCATTGCGGCAGTATTTGAGCCCTCGTGGAGTCATGAATATCAGCGCCGGAAGCAACGCACTGATTGTGCGAGATACCGAAACCAAGCTTGCAGTGATGAAGCAATTGGTGGATGGCTTGGATCTCCAGGTCCCTCAGGTCCAAATCGAAGCGCGCATTGTTCAAGCTGATACGGTGTACGCTCGTGGTATGGGTATTCAATGGGGAATTCAGAACGGTGACTTTGGTCCCAATTCATTCAACTTCTTGGGAAATTCGACGGGCGCATTTGCTCCAACCGGAGGTACTGGCGCAACGACTATTCCACGTGATTTCATTGTCAATCTTCCCGCGCAGGTCGGCGGACTTCCGGCGGTTCCGGCGATCGGGTACCAGTTTGGCAAGTTAGCTCCTGGCTTTGCCTTGGATTTACGGCTGTCTGCCGGAGAGTTGTTGGGGTTGAGCAAAGTGATCGCGGCTCCAAAAATAACAACATTGGATAAACGTGAGGCGAAGATTTCGCAGGGTGAATCAATTCCGTTCCAAACCACTTCGCTCCAGGGAACGCAGACTACATTTGTGGATGCGAATCTTGAGCTTAACGTGACCCCACAAATTACGTCGCGTGATCCGAAGGAAGCGGGAAAGCAGATTCTCATGAAGGTTCGCGCCACTCGGAATGCGGTCGGCGCAAGAAGCAATCCGGCCGGTCCGAGCATTGATCGTCGTGAGGCCACCACTCAGGTCATCGTCCGGGACGGAGAGACGATGGTGATCGGTGGTGTGTTTGTTGATACCCAGAATAACAACGTGCAGGGTGTTCCGTACCTGTCACGAATTCCCGTCTTGGGGTGGTTGTTTAAAAACAAGTCGGAGAGTGTCTCGAAGCAAGAACTCCTGATTTTCATGACCCCGACTATTATTCGCACGACATAGTCGGTTGTCAGCGGTGTTCGATTCGGCCCGTACTCGTTGCTGAAAGGCAATGGGTACGGGCCGAACTATTTTGGCGTCGCCTTTCGTTACGGTGGGAAGTAGCGTGCGCATTCCATGAACCGGTGGGCGTCACCTTTTAGTTCACTCAAGGCTATGCTACCATCGCACGCGGTTTCGCATCAGCGATGCTGTTGGTTGTGGTGCGCCGATCGGCAGGGTGAGTTATCGCGAGCTTTCGGGAGGTCGTGTTTGGAGAGCATGGGATGCATGAGTCGTGCAGAGCAGCGGGTGGCGGTATCGCTCGGCTCGCGAAGCTACGACATTGTCATTAAGGCCGGCTTGATGAGCGAGCTGGCCGCACGTCTTCATGCCGTCACCGCGACGAAGCAAGTCGGGATCGTGACTGACCGGCATGTCGCCAAACATTATCTTCATGCGGTCCTCACTCAATGTAAGCGCGCTGGATTCCACCCGGTTTCCGTGGTGCTGTCGCCGGGGGAAAAGAACAAGACCCTTGCGACTGTCGGGAAGATTCTCGATGTGCTGGCGAAGGAACGTTTCGAGCGGAAGTCGTTGCTGCTGGCGTTGGGGGGAGGAGTCGTAGGGGATTTAACGGGGTTTGCCGCGGCGATTTACCAGCGGGGGATTCCGTTCGTTCAGGTGCCGACGACATTGGTGGCGCAGGTGGATTCGAGTGTCGGAGGGAAAACCGGTGTCGATCACCGGTTGGGGAAGAATCTGATCGGTGCGTTCCATCAGCCGAAAGCCGTGTGGATCGATCCGATACTGTTGCGCACGTTGCCGAAGCGGGAATGGATTGCAGGTCTCGCCGAAGTGATCAAATACGGCATCATTGCCGACAAGTCGTTCTTCGGCTATCTCGAACGAACGATGCCGTCCCTTCTGACGCTTGATGCGCAGGCCGTCATGCAGATTGTCAAACGCTCGTGTGAAATCAAGGCTCAGGTCGTGGCTGAGGATGAACAGGAGTCGGATCGCCGGAGGATTTTGAATTACGGTCACACGATCGGACATGCGCTGGAGTCGCTGGGCGGCTATCGTTCATTGATCCATGGCGAGGCCGTGGGCATCGGGCTGGTGCTGGAAGCGGATCTGGCCAGGTACCAGGGATACTGCGATTCTGAGACGGTCGATCGAATCAGGTCGGTGGTGCTTGCTGCGGGTTTGTCCGATCGGGTGACAACTCGTTCTTCCGGAAAGGTCTGGACGGCGATGCAGCACGATAAGAAAGTTTCGCAGGGGAAAGTCGTGGGTGTGTGGCCGGAATCGATCGGGCAAGTCAGGATCGCGCCGCTGGAGCGCGCCGCGTTTACGGAGTGGTTTCAAACGGTGTCTGTCGGAGCCTGAGGGCGTTCGAGGCGAGGAGGAACACGGTGACCGTGCGGGACGTGCTCTTTCGGGGTCTATAGGCATGGAATCAAAAAAACTGTCCTCTGCGCAGCTGGAACAAGCCTTGCGGGAAAAAACCCGCGAGGTGGACGTATTGCACCGGATTAGTGAGTCGATCAGCAATACGCTCGATCTTGAAGCGGTGTTGCGGCATATCGTCGATGTTGTCGTCGAAGTGACGAAAGCGGATGCCTGTCTCCTGTATCTGCTGTCCGATGGACGTGACGAACTCATCCTGCGGGCATCAAAGAATCCGCATCCCAGACTGATCGGGCGCATTACGATCGGATTAGGCGAAGGTATCACCGGCTGGGTGGCCCGCGAGCGGACCCGTGTCGTTATTCCCAGCAACGCCAGTGAGGATCCTCGGTTCAAGTTTTTCAACAACCTTCCGGAGGATCGGTACCAGGCGTTTGTGTCCGTGCCGATTCTCGCCAAGAAAGAGGTCAGCGGCGTCATCAATGTGCAGCATAAACGCTCGCGCCGTTATCGGGAGGACGAACTGGCGCTGCTTACGACCATCGCCAATCAGGTCGGCGGGGCGATCGAGAACGCGCGGCTCTACGAGCAGATGCGCCGGAAGGCGCTGCAGTTGGAAACACTGTCGCAAGTCTCCGAAACGGTCGCATCCAACCGGATTACCGACGATGTGTTGCAGCTCATCGTGACCATGACCGCGCAGATGTTGGGGTCGAAAATCTGTTCGATCATGCTGCTGGACGAAGCCAGCGGGGAGCTGCGGATTGCGGCTACGCAAAGCTTGAGCGAAGAGTACCGGCGAAAACCCAATCTCAAGGTCGGGCAGAGTATCAGCGGCCGGGCCGTCCAGGAGCGACGGTCGATCATCGTTCCCGAGGTGATGAAAGAACGGGACTATATGTATCCGGATATGGCGGCAAAAGAGGGGCTCTGTTCCCTGCTGTCGGTGCCGATGATGATGCGGGAGAAGTGCGTGGGGGTGATCAATAGTTACACGTCGGTTCCCCATACTTTTACGTCGGAGGAAGTGCGGCTGATGCAGGCCATTGCCAATCAGGCGGCGATCTCAATCGAACACACCACCTTGTTGGAAAAGTCGTTCGAGATGCAGGAGGCCCTGGCGGTGCGGAAGTTACTGGATCGTGCGAAGGGATACCTCATGCGATCCAAGCGGCTGTCGGAGGAGGAGGCTTTCAAGCTCATCCAGCGGCAGAGCATGGATTTACGGAAATCCATGAGAGAGATCGCCGAGGCCATTCTGCTTGCCGGGGATATCGACGAACGAGCTGAAAAACGAAAAGTCTGATCTGCGCCTGAGTCATCGAATCCGATCCGTGGTCGGAGCGGTGGGCTCCGGAGACTGGCGGTTCAGCTGCCGGCGGATTTCCTGTAGTTCCTTCCTCACGCGTTCCAGTTCACGATCTTTCTCCTGCATCTGTTCCTGAAGCGTGCGCACGTCGGCATCCCGTCTGGTGTCCGGGACAACGGGAGTCGTGCCGGGCCGGGTTTGGGGGGGCGCGGGGGCCGCGATCGGCAGGGGAATCAGCCTCAATCCGGCGATCAGTTCGTAGTCGAGTACGAGCGTGGCGTCGGCATCGCCTCGGATGACATACGACGCGGGGCGTCTGGCAGACGGGAGCGCAAACGACAGCGCGTGGTCGGTCAACCCGGTGCGATCGGGGAGCTGCCGGTTTGGCATACTCGCCGCATCAGGCCGTTCTGGTTTGACGCGGAGCTGATGAAACTCGATATGCAAGGATCGTCCGTGTACGAAGACCGATCCGGAACTTGTTTCGGGGATTGCCGGTGCGGGTTCGCCGGCCGTCGATCCGACTCCTGCCCCCGCTGTGTCACGGTGAGAGAAGAGATTGTTCTGATGAATCAGGGTAAAGCCGACTTGCTGATCCCAGGCGGCCTGCCGCAGCCCGTCGCTGAAAAGAGGAGCGAGAAATGCCGCCTCGGTGTCGGTGAATGCCCGCAAGGGATGTGGTTTGTCCGACAGCAGCGAACTCATCGAGACATGGGTGTCTTCAACCAGAATACTTTCCAGGGTTGTCTGTAGAGTGACGGCCTCAAGCGTTGTCGGGTGGGCGGCGTGAAACGACCGATCGGAACTTCGCTCGAGAAAAACGGACCCGAGCGAAGATGTTCCCACGGGAGCATCGAATTCCAGTGCGGTGGCGCATGCTGCCAGAGCAGCGAGAGTTGCAGCCGTCGCCAGAACTGCGAGAAAAAGGTGCCCAGGCGTTTGTCGGTGCACAGGATGGCTCCGGGTGAGTGGTGGCAGTGTAGCACAGCTCGGCGGAGTAGAAGGAGGGGGCGCGGTCCGGTCGCCGAACGCTCGACAAAAAGGCGCTTGACAGGATAGCCGGTGACACGTACAAGTGCAGCCGTCGTGACGACGAGCGAAGGAGGGCGAAGACGTCTTCCTCACCAGTACGAACAGGATTGCTGAAGGACAATGACGTCCTTCCGGACCCGCTGACGGGCCGGAGGACGTTTTTTTTTCCTCGCGCGAATCATGCAGGCCTGCAGACCGCAGACATTGGCCTCAGGCATACCGGGAGGAAAGCGTGTCTGCTGAAAGCATGACAACAGGGAGTCCAATGGAGCGGCTGTCAGGTTCTGTCTCTCCCGGCCGGAGTTACAAAGCGGAGAAGCGGGTGAAACACGGTCTCGGATGGATTCACAGCGTAGTCGGACTTGCTCTCTTGATACCGGCCTTGGCACGGGGAGCGTCGCCGACGCCAGCGCTTCAGGAATCCCTGTTTGTCCAGACAGAGACCGCGCCGGCTGCGGCTGGTGCAGGGCAACTTTCCGCAGCGTCTGCCGAACCGGAAGAGCGGCCCTGGTTTTTCAGGCGGTTCTTCAATGCCTACGTCGATGAGTTCAATCCTCCTCCCGCCATTGCGTCAACTGAGCCGGAGCCGGCCCGGCGCGCCCTGCCTGCGCCCTGGGATTCGCCGCCCTATCCGGGTTCCGAGTATCAAGGATCTCCGTTGATCGGTGTTCCGGTCAGCACCAAGGAATACCCGCTGATGAAGGCGCTGGGAGGCACATCGCTCGGTGAATGGATGCGCGACTCTCGCATCAAGACCTACGGCTGGGTGAACGCGTCCTATAACTGGAGCAATTCCAACAACTCGAATCAGCCGACTTCCTACTGGATTATTCCCAAATCCGTTGTGCTGGAGCAGGCCCTCCTCAGGATCGAGCGCGAAGCCGACACCGTGCAGACCGATCATGTCGATTGGGGGTTCCGGTTCAGCAATTTGTACGGCAGCAACTACCGGTACATGACGTCAGGGGGCTGGTTCAGCAATCAATTGCTGAAGGGAAACCAGCGCTACGGATACGATCCCACCGAGGTGTATGCCGACGTGTATGTGCCCTGGGTTGCCCAGGGCCTGATTCTTCGAATCGGACGGTGGGTGGCGACACCGGATATCGAGATTCAGTTCGCTCCGGACAACTATATGGCCACCCATTCGCTCCAGTTTACCTTCGATACCTATACGCAAACGGGCGCCATGGCGACGGTCATGCTCGATAAGCAGTGGACGGTTCAAGGCGCCGTGCATGCGGGGACGGATATGGCGCCCTGGTATAAAGGTGCGACCCCCACCGGCATGGTGGGAGTGCGGTGGGTGTCGCTCGACAACAACGATTCGGCCTACGTGGTGTTGAACAACGTCAACTCGGCCAAGTTCCGTCACTTCGACGTGAACGGACAGCCTGCCGGGCACGACAATTTCAATTATGTCGTCGGAACCTGGCAGCACCGGTTCACCAAAGAAATCCATTCGAAACTGGCGGGCATATATATGTGGCAGCGGGATGCGGTCCTCGGCGGCACCCCGATCATCGGGCCGGTCCAGTCGTTCGGCGGCGGGGGCGGCCGCGGGGCGGTCCTGCCGGGATTGTCGCAGACCTACGGCATCCTGAATTACACCATGATTCAAGTCGCTCCGCGCGATTTCGTGACGGTCAGGAACGAATGGTGGCGGGACGATCGGGGCATGCGCTCGGGCATCGCCGGGCATTACTCGACCCATGCGATCGGCCTGACGCATCAGTTCAACGATATCGTGATGATCCGTCCCGAAGCGGGATTCTATCGCTGTTACACGCGACCGGCGTTCGATCAGGCCACGGAAAAGAATCTCTACATGGTCGGAGCCGACATGATTGTTCGTTTTTAGCAGGGCCTGAAGCGGGCGAGGGCCGCGCAACGGGCTTCTCCGGGCGCTTGACAGGATAGCCGACGCCGACGTATAAGGGCCGCATCGTGCACGAGGAGAAGGGGGACGATGAAGTCTCTTTTCGACGCACGAGCAGCATTGTTCGAAGGACAAAGACGTCTTTCTGGTTCCACTACGGAACCGGAGGACGTTTTTTTTTGCCTGTACGTCGCTCCGGACTCTGTCTCACGCATTCACGGTGGATAGACCGAGAGGAAGGAGCGTCTGATGAAATCGTTGAGGCAAGGAATTCGAGTCGGCACAGTCCTCGTGCTGGCCCTGCTCGCCGGCCACGGACCGGCGACCGCGGAAGAGAAGAAAGAAGAAGTACCCAGTGTGATCTGTGGTGGATGCGTGAGCGCCACCCACACCACCCAGGGGAAGGGCAGCATCACCCCGTACGGACGGATCGAACTGGACGGGATCTACACATTCGGAATACCAACCCGCTCGATCCCGGCCAGTTCAACGGGTATGCCACGGCGGCCGGCAAGACGAGCGAATTGAGCGCCGAGGAGGTCAAGCGGCATCTGGTGGTGTGAGAGATGGGGCTGCGGGTGTGTTCTCTTTGCTCGCTGCTTGCGCACACGGAATCCATCAGATTGCAAGATGATGGGCTGTGCTCGATCAATGCGCGCAGGAGAGAATACGCCCGCAGCTTTTAGAGGGTGGCGGTCGAGAGTTGAAATGAGGGGATCATGCATCTGACACCGAGAGAACAAGAAAAGCTGCTGATCTACGTCGCGGCCAATCTGGCGAAGGAACGGAAGGCGCGGGGGTTGAAATTGAATCACCCGGAGGCGATGGCCTATCTCACTGCGGCGATTCTGGAGGGGATCCGGGATGGACGCTCCGTGTCGGATCTGATGAGTTACGGTGCAACGCTGTTGAAGAAAAGCGACGTCATGTCCGGTGTTGCAGAGATGATTCCCGAGCTGCAGATCGAAGGCACGTTTCCTGACGGGACAAAACTCGTGACGGTTCACGAACCGATTCGATAGGTGGTGCCACATGAAGACGTCGTCGAAGGTCAAGAAGAAGCCGGCCAAGCGGACAGCCGGTACGAAGGCGGTGAAGAAAGGTTCGCTTCAGCCGGCCACGGTGATTCCCGGTGAAGTGGTTCTCGGGGAAGGCGACATCATCGCGCTCAACGGTCGGCAGCTCGTCGAATTGACGGTCGCAAACACCGGCGACCGGCCGATTCAGGTGGGGTCGCACTGTCATTTTTTTGAAGCGAATCGAGCGCTCCGGTTCGATCGTGAGAAGGCCTATGGATTCCGGCTGCAAGTGCCGGCCGGGACGGCGGTGCGATTTGAACCGGGCGAAGACAAGCGCGTCACATTGGTGGCGATCGGCGGCAATCGCGTAGTTTACGGGATCAATGGGCTTACGAATGGCCGGCTGGACGATCCGAGCGTAAAGCAACAGGCTTTGGCCAGGGCCAGGGAGTCGGGCTTTATCGGGAAAGGGGGCTGACGATGAAGCTCACTCGACGGCAATACAATGACCTGTATGGTCCAACAGCAGGGGACCGGATCAGACTCGCTGACACAGATCTCCTGATTGAAATCACCCGCGATCTGACGGTGCCAGGCGAAGAAGCCAAGTTCGGCGGCGGTAAAGTGATCCGCGACGGCATGGGCCAATCGCCTGCTGCCACACGCGCGAAGGGCGCGCTCGATCTCGTCATTACCAACGCCATCATCATCGACTGGTGGGGTGTCGTGAAGGCCGACATCGGGATCCGCGATGGCCGCATTGTCGGCATCGGCAAGGCCGGCAATTCGGATCTCATGGACGGGGTCACCAGGGGGATGGAAATCGGTCCCGGGACGGAAGTTCTATCTGCCGAGGGGGAGATCATCACGGCGGGCGGGATCGACACGCACATCCACTTCATCTGCCCGCAAATTATTACGGAAGCGATTGCGAACGGACTGACCACCTTGATCGGTGGCGGGACCGGTCCCGCGACGGGGACGAACGCGACGACCTGTACGCCGGGCGCGTGGAATCTGCATCGCATGCTGGAAGCGGCTGATGGCTTCCCGATCAACCTCGGTTTTCTGGGGAAAGGCAATGCATCGCTGCCCGATGGATTGCGCGAACAGGTCGAAGCTGGCGCCATCGGGCTCAAACTGCACGAAGACTGGGGGACGACGCCGGCGGCGATTTCGACTTGTCTCGATGTCGCGGAAGAATATGATGTGCAGGTGGCCATCCATACCGACACGTTGAACGAAGCCGGATTTGTCGAAGACACGATCAAGGCATTCAAAGGCCGCACGATCCACTCCTTCCACACGGAAGGGGCGGGCGGCGGGCATGCGCCGGACATCATCAAGGTGTGCGGCGAGGCCAACGTGTTGCCCTCGTCTACAAATCCGACGATGCCCTTTACGGTCAATACAATGGATGAGCATCTCGACATGCTCATGGTCTGTCACCATTTGAACCCGCGCGTGCCGGAGGACATTGCGTTCGCCGAGTCGCGTATTCGCCGCGAAACGATCGCCGCCGAAGACATTCTGCATGACATGGGCGCGATCAGCATCATGTCTTCTGATTCGCAGGCGATGGGGCGGGTGGGCGAGGTCATCATCCGCACCTGGCAGACAGCGCATAAGATGAAAGTGCAACGGGGGCATCTGTCGCAGACCGCGGCGGAGAAGCTGTCCGGCAGCAACGATAATTTCCGCGTGCGGCGCTATGTGGCCAAGTACACGATCAATCCCGCGATCGCGCACGGGATCGCGCACGAGGTCGGATCGATCGAAGTCGGCAAACTGGCGGATCTCGTTTTGTGGAAGCCGGCCTTCTTCGGCGTGAAGCCTGAAATTGTTTTGAAGGGCGGGTTCCCGATGTCGGCTGCGATGGGCGATCCGAACGCGTCGATCCCTACTCCGCAGCCGGTCCTGACGAGGCCGATGTTCGGCAGCTTCGGGCGCGCGCTTTTTTCGACGAGTCTGACGTTTCTCTCGAAGGCAGCCGTAGACCGTGACGTCCATAAGCAGCTCGGCTTGCAGAAGCGCGTGGCGGCCGTGAAGAAATGCCGCGGCATCGGCAAGCGAGATATGAAGCTCAACGATGCGTTGCCGCACATTGAAGTCGATCCGGAAACCTATGTAGTGCGGGCTGACGGCCAGATTCTAAAGTGCGATCCTATGGCGGTGTTGCCGATGGCGCAACGGTATTTCCTCTTTTAATCGGATGCTGAAAAAGGCTTCCAACGTCGTTCTCGGCTCGTCAAAGTCCTCAACGTACCCCAGAGGGTACGCCTCCGGCTTTGCCTGTGCCTGCGGCCTAGTTGGTAAGCCTTTTTGAGCATCCGCCAAGGAGAGATTCGAAAAGAAACTCATGAATACTCGCTCTCTTCTCACCGGCCTTCGCTTCGTTGACAGCTTTTTTCCATCGGGAGGCTATGCCTATTCGTCTGGATTGGAGGCGGCGGTGCAGGGTGGTGCGGTGAAGAACCCGGAAGAGTTGTCGCGCTTTGTATTGGAGTCGCTGACCGGCGGGATGGGAGAGCGGGACGCGGTCGCGGCAGGATTGGCCCATGGCGCCATCGTATCCGGGATTCTTGAAATCGCGCTGAAGGCTGACCGGGAGTTGGAGGCGATGAAGCTCGGGCGGGAATCGCGGGTTGCTAGCCGGCAGATGGGGCGACAGGTGATTCGCCTGGCGGCGGAACAGAGCAATCGGCATCCATTGATCGAGGAATATTTGACTGCGGTCGAGTCGGATCAGACACCGGGACATGTTGCAGTTACCATGGGACTTACGCTGGCGGCGGCCGGTTGGTCGAAAACAGACTCGATCGCCGTCTTTCTCTACCAGGTCGCGACAGGGTATGTCGCCGCCGCCATGAAGCTGCTGCCTGTTGGACAGCGTGAAGGCCAACGGTTGCTGGACAGCTGGCTTGAAGTCATCGAACGTGTGAGCCGGCAAGCGGCGGAGCGACGAGAGATGCGCTCCTGGTCGCCGGTCCAGGATATCTACGCGATGCGGCATAGTCGGTTGGAGTCGCGGTTGTTCCGCTCGTAACGAATAGAGAGACAGCTATGCATCGTGAAGATGAACATTTCTGCGGCAGCGGGCGGGTAACGGCGGCGCGGGCGCGGCACATTCCGGTCATCGGCGTCGGCGGGCCGGTGGGGTCGGGGAAGACGGCGCTGGTGGAGGCGCTGTGTCTGACACTGCGGGATCGTTACAGTCTGGCGGTGGTGACGAACGATATTTTCACGAAGGAAGACGCCGAGTTTCTCACCAAACGCGGCGCGCTCCCGCAAGACCGGATCCTCGGCGTCGAAACCGGCGGCTGTCCGCACACGGCGATTCGCGAAGATGCGTCACACAATCAGGAGGCGCTGGACGATTTGCTGAAGCGCCATCCCGAAGTCGAACTGATGTTCGTCGAGAGCGGGGGAGACAATTTAGCCGCCACCTTCAGCCCGGAGCTGGCGGATAAAGTCATCTACGTCATCGATGTCGCCGCCGGCGACAAGATCCCGCGCAAGGGCGGGCCCGGCATCACGCGTTCCGACCTGCTCGTGATCAACAAGATCGATCTCGCCCCGTATGTCGGCGCCGATCTTGATGTCATGGATCGCGACAGTCGTAAGATGCGCGGCGAGTTGCCCTTCATATTCACCAATCTCAAGACCGGACTGGGTCTGGATCAGGTCGTTGCCTGGGTTGAGCAGTTCATTCCGCGCCCCGCCCATCGCCACTGACGAAAGGCTTGCTGTGATCTCACCGGTTGCGCATGATCCGGTTCTGGATGCTATTGGACGGCGCGGTGCGCTGAGTTATGTCTTCGAGCGGCAAGGGCCACGTACGGTCCTTACCCGGTCGTCCTGTTCAAGCCCCTGGCACTACTTTCCTCCTTCCTCTCTCGACGACAGCGGTTGCGCCTACACCTGGCTGGTGAATCCGTCTGGCGGTCTGGTCGGCGGCGATCAGGTGACGGTCGCCGCGCAGCTGCAGGACGACACGCATGTGTTGATGACGAGTCCCTCGGCCAATCGGGTGTACCGGAGCGAGGGCGAACCGGCGGTGCAAGAGGTCCGGCTGACAGCCGGCGCCGGTGCGCGACTGGAATGGTTGCCGGAAGTGACGATCCCCTTTGCCGGTTCCCGGTTCCGCCAATCGATCCATGTCGAACTGGCGTCGGGGGCGACGGTGGTGCTGTGGGATGCGATGGCCTCCGGGCGCGTGGCGAGGAATGAACGCTGGGCGTTTGCGAGCTACGAGAATGAGATTGTGATCCGGACGGCTTCAGGGCAGTCGGCCGTCGAGCGGCTGTCGGTGACGCCCGATTCCGTCGGCGCCACGGTGAAAAGCTGGGACTATGTCGGGTCGCTCTTTGTGATCGGGGATGCGATTGAGCAGGAGCGGCTGGCTGTTTTGGAGGCTGGGCTCGTTGAGTTGTGCGAACAACGGCCAGGAGGGTGGCTCGGCGGGTTGTCTCGGCCGGCGGTTCCGGGACTGGCCGTCAAAGTGGTGGCGCGATCCGCACCGGCCCTCACGACGTTTTTAGAAGTGGCCTGGAATCAAATCAGATTGAGCCTATGGGACCTGCCCGCTGCGGTGTTGCGGCGGTACTGACCGCGGCGGTTATTTGGACGAGGGATGAGGTGTTGCGGGGGCCGTGCGGTTGCCGAGCTGCTTTTTGAGTGCGTCGAGTTCCGCCTTCAACGCTTCCAGCTCCTGCGCTTGCTTGTTCACCGCGTCTTTCACGCTGTGTGTTTCAGTCCCTGGAACCGGTCCGGCCGGTTTCTGCGGGGAAGAGGCGAGAGGAAGCGAGGCCGGAGCCGGCAGCTGAGCCAGCGCGTCGAGGGCAATGGAAAGCCGCGGCTGATCCGGTTCGATTTCCATCCAGCTCTGTGGCCCGCCGACGGGAAGCTGCGCCTGTTCCGGCTTGAAGGACAGGGCATAGATCGAGAGCTGCTCGTCCCTGCTCTGGGCGGAGGCATGATAGCGCCCCAGGGCGATTCTCATTGCCGCCCCGTCCACATAGAGCGTGCCCTCGGTCCGGTCGGTCTCAGGACCGACCTGGAATTTCACCCGTTGATCCGAGGCGGCCTGTTGGAGCGCGCCTGCAATCGCCGGTGCCAGAAAGGCGATTTCTTGAGCGGTGAGCAACGGTGTGGGCTTGATCCCTTCCGAACGGCCGGTTTGATCGGCCGGCAGGATGCCGACATGGATGCCGGCCAGGGCTTTCGCCAGACTTTCGGGAGCGAGGGCGACGGGATGGCTTGCTTTGAACGTCTTGAGGGGACCGCTGTAGCGGGCCGTGGCTCCTCTATTTGAGAGCCTCTGCAGGTAGACGCCTCCCTCCGGGCTGTCTTTGACCAGAGTCTGGTCCGAGAACATCCCGCATCCGGAAAGCAGCAGAAACCCTCCCAGCGCGAGGGCGGTCAGGTTGCGGGTCTTATGAGACGGACGGATCAGCATTGAATTGAGGGCAGTCTAGCATAGGCGTCCGGTCGGAATCTCCTGTCGGCTCTTGGCAAAAGCATCGTTTTGCCATTGACAGATGAGAAGGGCGATTGCTATAACTCGCCCTGTAATTTTCGGAGACAACGGAGTCTCCGGGTGCACTGATCGAATTAGGCGGACAATGACGTCCTCCGGCATTTCCCCCCACGGTGATGGGATGAAAGGCCAGAGGACGTTTTTTTTTGGCTAGGCTGGTGAAAATGGCCCCCAACTTTGTTCTCGGCCCGCAAACATCCTCGACGTACCCCCGAGGGTACGCCTGTGGTTTTTGCGTTGCCTGCGGCCTCGTTGGATGACCATTTTGACCAGCCTGGAATAATCGATGCGCATTCTTCGAATTGCGATGGCTCAGATGAACCCCACGGTCGGCGACATTGCCGGGAATACCCGTGCGATCAAGCGCTGGATCAAGGAAGCCCGCAAAGCCAAGGCCGATGTGGTGGCCTTTCCGGAGCTGGCGGTCACCGGCTATCCCCCTGAAGATCTGTTGTTGAAGCCGCGGTTCGTGGCGGACAATCTGCGGGCGTTGGATGAGATTGCGAAGGACTGTAAAGGCGTGCTGGCCGTGGTCGGCCACGTCGGCCAGGGGCGGGCGGCCAACGGGAAGTCCAGGCAGTCGGTGGTCGCCGCCGGACAGCATGAATTGACCAACGCCGCGGCTCTCATCGGCGAGCGTGGCGTATTGTGCCGGTACAGCAAGTGGCTTCTCCCGAACTACGGAGTGTTCGACGAGAGCCGGTACTTCCACCCCGGTCGAACCCTGCCGGTCATCACCTTTCGCGGCGCGACGGTCGGCCTCAATATCTGCGAAGACATCTGGTTTCCGGACGGTCCGACGCGGCTGCAGGCCGCCGCCGGTGCCGATGTCATCATCAACATCAACGCGTCCCCTTTCCAGATCGGCAAGAGCCGGATTCGCGAGCAGATGCTGGCCACGCGCGCCCGCGAGAACGGCGTGATTGTGACGTATACGAATACCGTGGGCGGGCAGGACGAACTGGTCTTCGACGGCAACAGCCTGGTGCTCGATCAGACCGGTGCGGTCGTCGCGCGGGCCAACGCCTTCCAGGAGGATTTCCTCCTCGCGGATTTGAACGTCGATGCCGTGGCGCGGCATCGCATGGCACAGCGGCGGACGAAGGCGCTGAGCGCCAGGCTGGCGGGCGCGGTCGAGCGGCTGACCGTGAAGCTTACCGCCGCGCCGAAACGCGCGCGCGTGGTGTCCGGGCTGGAGTCGCTGCGGGATGAGCTGGACGAGGTCTATGCCGCGCTGGTGCTCGGGGTGCGGGACTATGTGCGGAAAAACGGATTCAAAAAAGTCGTCATCGGACTGAGCGGCGGGATCGATTCGGCCATCACCGCGGTGATCGCGGTCGATGCGCTGGGCGCGGACAACGTGCTCGGTCTCTTCATGCCCTCGCCCTATACGTCGCAGGAAAGCGGTGAGGATGTGGCGGAGCTGGCTCGGCGGCTGCGAATTGCCTGTGACACGATCGCCATCACCCCGGCGTTCGACGCCTACCGGCAATCCCTCTCCGCGTCGTTTGCCGGACGGCCCGTCGATACCACCGAGGAGAATCTGCAGGCGCGCATTCGAGGGAATCTGTTGATGGCCTACTCGAACAAGTTCGGCCATCTCGTGCTGACCACCGGCAACAAGAGCGAGATGAGCGTGGGGTACGCGACGCTCTACGGCGATATGGCCGGCGGATTTGCCGTGATCAAGGATGTGCCGAAGACCATGGTTTACGACCTGTCGCACCTGCGCAATGCGGCCGGCAAGTCGTCGGTGATTCCGAAGCGCATTCTCGATCGCGCGCCGACCGCCGAATTGCGGCCGAATCAAAAAGACGAAGACAGTCTGCCGCCGTATCCCGTGTTGGATCCGATCCTCAAGGCCTATGTGGAGGAGGACCGGTCCCTGGAGGAAATCGTGGCGATGGGGTTCGACCGGGCGGTAGCGGCCAGGGTCATCGGTCTGGTGGACCGCAGCGAATACAAACGGCGTCAGGCGCCGATCGGCATCAAGATTTCGCATCGGGCGTTTGGGAAGGATCGGCGGATGCCGATCACCAACGGATATCGATAGGTCTGGTTCTGCCGGGAGCCGGAGCGGGAAGGCTCGGGATCGAGCCTGGTCGGTGGGCAGGGAATGAGCCGCCGATTGTCATGGGCGTCTTTTTTATTCACTCAGGAGGGGGGACAGATGAGAAGAGGACAATGGGGTTTTGCAGCAGTGGCGGCTGCCGTATTGCTGTGCGTATCGGGAGGGCAATCAGCCCGCGCCGGTATCACGGACGACTTGATGGATACGACGAAACATCCGGTCTCCGTTACCATGGCGATGCAGGCGGACAGCTTCTTCGGGTTCAATCCATCGGTGTACGGAACCTATGGATTGACCAAAGATATTGCCCTGGCCTTCAGTACAACCTACTGGACGGATGTCAACAGTCCGGGGGTGCATGACGCCAATCCCTGGCTGGAGTTGGACCTCGGGTTGAATTTTACGTTCTTCGACAAGCGCTTGAGCGTGACCCCGATGCTGGGTACGGTGCACGGCAGCCTGCTCTCTTCACGCGGCGGGACATTCCCCAAAGGGGGCGGCAGCCGTAATGAACGTAGCACCGCCTTTGACGGATGGGTGCCGAACCTGATCGTGAACTATCTGGACGATCGCTTCGAGGGCGAATTCTACATGGGCTATTACAAGGCAGGCCGGAACGAAGGCGGCAGCGGCGGAACCGGGACGGCCTGTACGTCCGATTTCCCCGATTGCCAAACGGGTCGCCGCGGGACCTGGGACTTCCTCCACTGGTGGGCCAATGCGGGCTACCGTGTGAACAGCATGTTCTCCGTGGGTGCGCACTATGAGCACTTGCTGAGCACGCGCGACAGCAGCGGGCCGGGGGCACAGCAGGATTACTACCGGTGGTTCGGACCCTATGTGGAAATGAAATTGGCGGGCGGCATGGCCTTCCGGTTCACGGCCGGTCATGATTTTGCCGACAACGAAGATTTCTACAAGTTGAAGTTCACCAAGACGTTCTAGTGCCGGAACGGGGATGAATCGGGAGCGGGGCGGGGGACGTGTCTCCTGCTCCGCTCGCGGGTGTGTGACAATCCGATGCGAAGGAGGCAGATCGTGACCATGTCCAGACGTTTTGCGGTCGTGCTGGGGGCCGGACTGGGGGTGCTCTGTGCATCGCTGGCCGGTATGCCCGAGGCGGGCGCGCAGGCCGCGGCATTGAAGGTCGATTCGGGGGACACGGCCTGGGTGCTGATGTCGTCGGCGTTGGTGCTGGTCATGCTGGTCCCCGGACTGGCGCTGTTTTACGGGGGGCTGGTGCGGAGCAAGAATGTGCTGGGCACGATCATGCAGAGCTTCATCATCCTGAGCGTGGTGAGTCTGTTATGGATTCTCATCGGGTACAGTCTGGCGTTCGGGCCGGACAAAGGCGGCGTGATCGGCGGGTTGGACTGGGCCGGCTTGAACGGCGTCGGGGCGGAGCCGCATCCGGTGTACGGGCCGACGATTCCGCATCAAGCCTTCATGTTTTTTCAGATGATGTTTGCCGCCATTACGCCGGCCCTCATTGCGGGCGCGTTTGCCGAGCGGAAGCGGTTCAGCGCGATGGTGCTGTTTTCGGCCTTGTGGTCGCTGCTCGTCTATGCGCCGCTCGCGCATTGGATCTGGGGCGGCGGGTGGCTGGCGAAGATGGGCGCTCTGGATTTTGCCGGCGGCGCCGTGGTGCACATCAGCTCCGGTGCAGCGGCGCTGGTGTGCGCGCTCGTATTGGGGAAGCGCCGCGGTTACGGCACCGACTATATGGCGCCGCATAATCTTCCCATGACGCTCTTAGGGACGGGCTTGCTCTGGTTCGGGTGGTTTGGATTCAACGGAGGAAGCGCGCTGGGGGCCAACGGGGTGGCGATCTCGGCCATCGTGGCGACCCATACCGCGGCATCGATGGGAGCACTCGTGTGGTGTATTGCGGAATGGACGCATCGGGGGAAACCGACCGTCCTCGGAGTGGCGAGCGGCGCCATCGCCGGATTGGCGACTGTCACGCCCGCATCCGGGTATATCGGCCCGTTTGCGGCGCTGTTGATCGGTGCGGCGGCCGGACTGGCCTGCTATTTCGCAATTGTCTGGAAGGGGCGATTCGGCTATGATGACTCGCTTGACGTCGTGGGCATCCACGGGGTCGGCGGGGTGCTGGGTATTCTCGCGACAGGGCTGTTCGCCAGTAAGGCGATCAATTCCGGGGGAGCCGACGGGCTCCTGTACGGCAATCCGGCATTTTTCGGGGTGCAGATGCTGACGGTGATCGTGGCCGTGGTCTTTTCCGCGGTTGTGACGTTCCTTCTGCTCAAGCTGGTCGACGGCATGACGAAACTGCGCATCGAACCGGAAGAAGAAGCGACGGGATTGGATCTGAGCCAACACAACGAGCGCGCCTACTCATAGGAGATCGAGCATGAAATTGATTGAAGCCATCATCAAGCCGTTCAAACTCGATGAGGTCAAGGACGCCCTGCTGGAGATCGGCATACAGGGGATGACCGTGACGGAAGTCAAAGGGTTTGGTCGCCAGAAGGGGCACAAGGAGACCTACCGCGGACAGGAATATACGATTGAGTTTGTGCCGAAAGTGAAAGTCGAAGTCGCCGTGCAGGACAGCCAGGTACAGCGTGTGCTCGATACGATTACCCGGACGGCCAAGACCGGCAGTATCGGGGACGGGAAGATCTTCGTGCGCGATCTCGGCATGGCCGTCCGGATTCGAACGGGGGAAACGGGGGACACTGCGTTGTGAGTCTCTCGTCCGATCAACGGGTGCTCGCTCAGGCCGACCTCGACGGGGCGGCGGTGGGTGCCATGCTGGCCGAACAACGGCAGGCCATTGCCCAACGTCTGATGGACGGAGCGTCCGGGGCTGAGGTGGTCGCCGCCCAGACCGATCTGGCGGATGGATTGATCATCGGCCGCTATCGTAATGCCGCGCGGCAGGGCGGCGAGGCCATGATGACGGCCGGATTCCAGCACTGCTGTCTGGTCGCGATCGGGGGCTATGGACGCCGCGAGCTCTCGCCCTATTCGGACATCGATTTGATGGTGCTGTTCCGTCCCGAAGCGGCGAAGATTGTGCCGGATTTTGTGCGGCAGGTGCTCCATCCCCTCTGGGACATCGGCTTTCAGGTGGGCCATAGCGTGCGCACGATTCCGGATTGCATCAGTCTGGGACTGAGCGATGCCACCGTCCGCACGTCGATGATGGAAGCCCGATTTCTCACCGGGAATTCCCAGCTCTTTCAGGAGTTCCATTCGCTGTATTCGCGCAAAGTGGCCTCGGTCACGGTCGACAAATATCTGGAGCAGAAGCTGGTCGAGCGGCGCCGGGAATACGAGAAGTTCGGCGAAACCGTCTATCTGCTCGAGCCGAATGTGAAGAAAAGCCAGGGCGGATTGCGCGATCTCCATCTGCTGCAATGGGCCGGGATCGCCCGGTACCAGGCCCCGACGATTCGCGAACTGTCGGATCGGGGGATTCTCTCGCGACAGGATTATGCGGTCGTGAGCGAAGCCCGGGAGTTTTTGCTCCGTGTGCGCGGGTTGTTGCACATTCATGCGGGTATGGCGCAGGAAATTCTCTCGTTCGACGAGCAGGTCTGGTTGGCCGCGCGGTTTGGATTTGAAGACCGCCCGCATCTCCTGGCCGTCGAGCAGTTCATGCAACAGTACTATCGCCATACTATGGGGCTGCACGAAGCAACGGTGCGGTTTGTCCGGCGGTGCAAGCCGCGCTCGATCTGGGCGCGCCTTTCCGGCTGGCTGCCGTCGGCCAAGCTGGAGCAGTATTTTGTGCTCGGCGGTGAGACGTTGACGGTGCCGGTCGAGTTGCGGCCGCGAGTCATTGAAAGCCCGGCCTTGCTGATGCGGTTGTTCGATCTGGCCCGTTCGAAGCGTGTCGCCATCGAGCCGGCATTGGTTGAAGACATCCATCGCCATATGGAAGGGCTCACGGACGAAGGCTTCCGCACTCCTGAAGTCAGCCGGATCTTTCTGAATATTCTCGCCGGACCGGGAACCGCCGCCACCTTGGATGCGATGCACCGCGCGCATTTGTTGGAGAAACTGATTCCCGTCTGCTCGTCCGTGCGGGGGCTGATGCAGTTCAATCAGTACCATAAATACACGGTCGACGAGCACAGTCTGCTGGCGGTCGCGAAAGTCGAATCTTTCGGGCAGGATCAGGGGATGCTGGGCGAAGTGTATCGGGAAGTGAAACGGAAAGATCTGCTCCATCTCGCGGTGTTTCTCCATGATATGGGGAAGGGGCAGGAGGAAGATCACAGCGAGGTAGGGCGTCGGATTGCCGAAGAGATGGCGACGCGATTGGGCCTGGATGATGCGGAGCGCCGGACCGTCGCGTTCCTCGTCCATCGGCATCTCATGATGGCCCATACCGCCTTTCGCCGGGATCCGAACGATGAAAAGGTCGTGCTGCCGTTCGCCCGTGAAGTGGGCACTCCGGAAGTGCTGCGCAAACTTCTGGCGCTCACGGCGGCCGACATTGCGGCGGTGGGGCCCGGTGTATTGACGAAATGGAAAGAGTCGCTGTTGATCGAGCTGTATGTACGCGCCATGCAGGAAGTGTCGGGAGAGCGGGAAGCCGCCGATGCGCCGGAGCGCCTCAAGAATATTGCCGCTGAAGTCATGCAACAGCCGGTCTTTCTCGGGCAGGCGGAGGTCTCTCAGTCCTGGGTAGAGGCGCAGTTGCGCCAGTTCCCGTTGCGCTATGCCTACGGGACGTCGCCGAGAAGAATCGCCGCGCATTTGTCGACGATCAGACGGTTGAGTCCCGGAGAGGTCCTGGTCGATTCGGAGTTCAACGAAGCGCTGGGAACCTGCGAGTATGCGGTCGTGACTTTCAACGACGTGATCCCGGGGATTTTCTTCAAGCTCGCCGGGGTGATGGCCGCGAACGGATTGCAGATTCTGGATGCGCAGATTCTGACCCGGCAGGACGGGGTGGTGGTCGATACGTTTCAGGTCACCGATCCGGATTACAAGGGGGCGCCCCCGGCGGATCGCCGCGAGTCGATCGGGGAGATGATTCGTTCGGTGCTCCGCGGGAAGGAAGCGGTCGAAACGGTTGTTCAGCGCGGGACGCGCATGTCGGCGGCGCGGTCGATCGGCCCCGCGCGGCAGGCCACGGAAGTGCGGATCGATAATGAAACATCGGAGCGATATACCATCGTCGATGTGTTCGCGGACGACCGGCAGGGGTTGCTCTATGTCATCACTCATGCCATCTTCCGCCAGGGATTGTCGGTGCATGCGGCGCGTATTTCGACCCGCCTCGATCAGGTCGCCGACGTGTTTTACGTGACCGATGCTCAGGGGAGAAAGGTGGAGCAGGCGGAACTGATTGAACGGATTCGCCAGGGCGTCTGGAAGGAAATCGAAGAGTTTGTGGGTGTGAAGGCAGCATAACCGTCGAAAAGGTCTCACGCAGGTTGTTGTGAGGAGCCTGAAAGGAGGAGGGGGATGAACGTTCGTGAAGTGTTGGAGTTTGCGAAGAAGAACAAGGTCCAGGTGGTGGATCTGAAGTTTGTAGACCTGATCGGCACGTGGCAGCATTTTACCATTCCGCTCGGGGAGTTGACGGAAGACCTGTTCAAGGACGGTTCGGGTTTGGACGGCTCTTCCATCCGCGGCTGGAAGGCGATCAATAACAGCGACATGCTGGTGGTGCCCGATCCCGCGACCGCCTGCATGGATCCGTTCTGCGCCGTGCCGACGCTGAGCTTGATCGGCAACGTGGTCGATCCGATCACCCGCGAGACCTACAATCGCGATCCCCGCTTCATCGCTCAGAAGGCGGAGAAATATCTCCAGAGCACCAAGATCGGCGACACCTCCTATTGGGGACCCGAAGCCGAATTCTTTATCTTCGATCACGCCCGCTACGACCAGACGAATCACAGCGGCTACTATTTCATCGATTCCGAAGAAGGCGTCTGGAACATGGGCCAGGAGGGCGTCAACTTGGGCGGAAAGATCCGCTCCAAGGAAGGCTACTTCCCGGTGGCGCCGACCGATACGCAGCAGGATATCCGCACCGAGATGATTCTGGAGATGGAGAAGGCCGGAATCTCAATTGAAAAGCATCATCACGAAGTGGCCACGGCCGGTCAGGCGGAAATCGACATTCGCTTCGATTCGCTGGTCAAGACGGCCGACAAAATGATGATGTACAAGTACATCGTCAAGAACGTCGCGCGCCGTCACGGCAAGACTGCGACCTTCATGCCGAAGCCGATTTTCGGCGATAACGGCTCGGGCATGCACACGCACCAGAGCATCTGGAAGGACGGCAAGCCACTGTTCGCGGGCAAGGAATATGCGGGCGTCTCACAGATGTGTCTCCATTACATCGGCGGTATTCTCAAGCATGCGCCGGCGCTGGCCGCGTTCACGAACCCGACGACCAACTCCTACAAGCGGTTGACTCCCGGGTTTGAAGCGCCGGTGTTGCTGGCCTACTCCAGTCGGAACCGGTCGGCGGGTATCCGTATTCCGATGTATTCGCCGAGCCCCAAGGCGAAGCGGATCGAAGTGCGCTTTCCGGACCCCGGCGCCAATCCATACCTCGCCTTTGCCGCGATGTTGATGGCGGGACTGGACGGGATCGAGAACAAGATCAATCCGGGCGAACCGGCCGAGAAGGATCTCTACGATCTCGAAGCGAAGGAAGCGGCAAAGATTAAGACCATGCCGGGCAGCCTTGATGAGGCGCTCAACAACCTCGAGAAGGATCACCAATTCCTACTCAAGGGCGGGGTCTTTACGGAGGATCTGATCGAGGCCTGGATCGGGTACAAGCGCACCAAGGAAGTCGATACCATGCGGTTACGGCCGCACCCGTATGAGTTCTACTTGTATTACGACATCTAGAGTGTTGTCGGCCTATTCGAACGTATAGGTTGACGGTTGGGCCTGGGGCGTGTTACAAGTCGGCCATGAGCTGATCGAGGCAAAGGCGCCTCGGTCGAGGCTTTCGACAAAAGGCAACGGACAAAGGCGTCCGTCATTCTGAATAAGAGTGGCGGACGCCTTTTTAATTTCTGAGCCAGTGAGGCTTCTTCGTCGAAGCCTCGCACGTAGAGGCGGGTCGTGGCAGACCTGTCGTGAGGTGGACAAAGGCGTCCCTTCTCCCGCGAGGGAGGGGGACGCCTTTTGTGTTTTTGAGGCGGTGCAACCGGGCAGGTCGATTACCGGACTCACAAACCGAAGGGGTGAAATATGACAGCGATGGGGAACGGCAACGTAGGTGCAGGAAAGAACGGGGATGAGCCGGCGGCCTCGCGGGAATCCAGTCCGCATCATTTCAATACGGCCATCGAGCGCGCGGTAGCCGGAGCGGTCCTGCATGCCGCGGATCCAACCAGGCGTCGACTGCTCGCACAGCTTGGGGCCGTCGCGCTGACGGCGTTCATCGCCGACGTGTTTCCGCTCGCTCGGCTGGTCGCCTTCGCGGAAGAGTCCGGCGGGAAACCGGAAAAGAAAGATCTGAGCATCGGCTTCATTCCGATCACCTGCGCCACACCGATCATTATGGCGGAACCGCTGGGGTTCTATAAGAAGTATGGTCTGAATGCGTCGGTCAAACGAGCGGCCGGGTGGGCGATGATCAGAGATTGGGCGATCAACGGGGAAGTCGACGCGGCACATATGCTGACGCCGATGCCATTGGCGATTTCGATGGGCGTCGGATCAGTCCCTAAGCCGTTCTACATGCCGACCGTCGAAAACATCAACGGGCAGGCCATTACCCTGCATATCAAGCACAAGAATGTGAAGACCGCTGCCGATATGAAAGGTTTTCGATTCTGTGTCCCATTCGATTTTTCGATGCACAACTATCTCCTTCGGTACTACTTGGCTGAAGGAGGAGTGCATCCCGATAAAGACGTCCAGATTCGTGTGGTCCCGCCGCCCGAAATGGTGGCCAATTTGAAAGCCGGTAACGTCGATGGATATCTGGCTCCTGATCCCTTTAACCAACGGGCGGTCTACGAAAACGCGGGATTTATTTTTAAGCTGTCCAAGGAGATCTGGGACCGGCATCCCTGTTGTGCCTTCACGGTGTCGCAGGAGTTCGCGACCAAATATCCGAACACATTTCATGCCCTCTTCAGGGCGATTGTGGATGCGACGCACTATGCGTCCGATCCGGCACATCGCAAAGAAATCGCTGCCGCGATCGCTCCGACGAATTACCTGAATCAGCCGGTCACGGTGCTCGAACAGGTCTTGACGGGCACCTATGCCGACGGGCTCGGGAGTATCAAGAAGGAGCCGAGCCGGATCGACTTCGATCCCTATCCGTGGCACTCCATGGCGATCTGGATTCTCACCCAAATGAAGCGCTGGGGGCATCTGAAGGGCGAGGTGAATTACAAGTCGGTGGCCGAACAAGTGTATCGGGCGGCAGACTGTGACCGTATCGCAAAGGAGTTGGGGTATCCGACTCATCAGGCGACGACGATGAAGCACGTCATCATGGGGAAGGAGTTCGATCCTTCCAATCCTGAGGCCTATGTAAAGGGATTCCCAATCCACAGCATGGCATGAAGGGGGTAATTACATGGAGGTCGGCATGTCTGCTGAGACGGTAGTGTCGGAAGATCCGCCGGTGGAGAACGAAACAGGAAGCGCTCGGTCTGCACGGAAGCCGACAAAGGGCAGGATGATGGTCGGGCAAGCGGCAGATAGTCCGTGGATGATCACGGTGTTTCTGGCGGTCCTCTTTCTGCTCGGATGGCATCTGGTAACCCTGAGGGGGGCGTTCGATGGGAAAGGGTTGACCGAAGAACAATTGCAGATGATGGAATTCAACGGAGACATCGTTCGCGCTCCGGACGGAACCTACCTCTGGAATCCGGAGAAGGAAAAGGTGAAGGGGATTCCCGGTCCTCTCGCGGTCATGGAAAAAGCCCGGGAAGAACTCAGCGACGCCTTTGTGATAAAGGGCACCAACGATCATGGGATCGGCTACCTCGTATTCTATACGGTCTCACGATTCGGAGCAGGCTTTCTGGCCGCGTCCGCGGTGGCGGTCGTCTTGGGTGTCTTCCTGGGGCTCAACAAGGTTCTCTTCAAGGCCGTGAACCCGTTCATCCAGATCTTGAAACCGATTTCGCCGCTGGCCTGGATGCCGCTCCTGTTGTATACGGTCAAAGATCCGAAATGGACGGCGATCCTAGTGGTCTTCATGGCGGCGCTCTGGCCGACGCTGGCGACGACGGCATTTGGAGTCAATTCGCTGCGGAAAGACTATTTGCACGTGGCGGCCATTCTCCAGCTCTCCTGGCCCAAGCGCCTCTTCAAGGTCATTCTTCCCGGCGCGGCTCCGACGATCGTCAACGGACTGCGCATTTCGTTCGGGAGTGCCCTGGTGGCGGTGGTGCCGGCAGAGATGCTGCTGGGCGAGTTGGGGGTCGGGTATTTGAGCTGGATCGAGTGGAACAATCTGGACATCTCCGGCGTCATCTTCGCCATTCTCGTCGTCGGCTGTGTCGGCGTCATCTTGGACTCAGGATTCAATAAGTTGGCCGGGCTCGTCACCTATCAGGAGTAACCCATGCCATTTCTGCAAATTGATCATGCCAGCAAGTCGTTCCCCAGCCATACGGGGGAGGGAGAGGTGTGCATCTTCAACGATGTCACGATCAAGATTGAACAAGGCGAATTTGTCACCGTCATCGGGCATTCGGGCTGCGGCAAGAGCACGCTGCTGAACATCATCGCGGGGTTGGACACGGCGTCCGAAGGGGGCGTCATCCTGCAGGGAAAAGAGGTGGTGGGACCGGGGCTCGATCGGATGGTGGTGTTCCAAAACTTTTCGTTGATGCCGTGGATGACGGTGTTTGAGAACATTGCGTTGGCGGTCCGGTCCGCGTATCCGGATTGGAGCCAGACCCAGGTTGCGGATCATGTGAACAAGTATATCGCGCTGGTCGGGCTCAAGGGCGCGGAGACGAAACGTCCGACGGCCTTATCCGGCGGGATGAAACAACGGGTCGGCCTGGCGCGCGCGTTCTCGATCGAGCCGAAAGTGTTGTTGCTGGATGAGCCCTTTGCACAGATCGATGCGCTGACGAGGGGGGTCATTCAGGAGGAGTTGATCCAGATGTGGAATGCCTCACGGAATACCGTGTTCATGGTCACGCATGATGTGGATGAAGCTATTTTATTGTCCGACCGCATCCTGTTAATGACGAACGGACCCTCGGCGCGCGTCGGTGAGATCATTGAGGTCTCGATTCCTCGGCCGCGCTCGCGTGAATCCGTCATCGAACATCCGCACTACTATAAGATCCGCAACCATGTTATTCACTTTCTCGTTCGCCATGCGGCGCACGTCGGGCGCGGGAGCGGAGACTCCGGCGCCGGAACGAGCGGAGAAGCACCGGTGCTGGTGCAGTTTTCGTGACGAATTCAGAATAAGAAGAGAAGCACAGGAAGCAGGTACCCCACAAGCCCGAAGGAGGACAGAGATGGAAAAGGACGAGATTCGGAAGGCGATCAAGGAGAAGCGGTTGGCCAAGAAGGTGACGATTGCCGAGGTCGCCAAAACGGTGGGCAAGAATCCGACTTTTGTCGCGGCGGCGTTGAACGGAAATCATAAATTCACAGCCGATGAAGCCAAGAAAATCGGCGACTTGATCGGCCTTGATGCCGAGTTGACCGCGTCGCTCAGCAAGTTTCCGGTACGGGCCGATTTTCCGAATACGACCGATCCTTTTAAGTACCGGCTGCTGGAGATTATCGGAGTCTACGGGGATTCGTTGCGTGAACAAGCGAATGAAATGTTCGGCGACGGGATCATGAGCGCGATCGACTATACGATGGAGATGGAAAAGGTGACGGGCAGTCAGGGCGAGGCCCGCTGCAAGATTACGTTGAACGGGAAGTGGCTCGAATATAAAACATTCTGATCGACAGGTCGGAATCTGTCACGCAGCGAGCGTGAAGAGACACAAGCGGCCGAGCCATGCAGCCGTTGAGCGGCATGGCAGTCTGAACTGAGACGATGCTGTCGTCAGTTTGTCCCGGCTGCAAGAAGTAAAGCGGACAAAGGCGTCCGTCATTCTTCCTGAACTGGAATGACGACGCCTTTGTGTTTGTGGAGTTGAGCGGTTTACGACGAGATGAGGAGTGGCGCATGTTGAAATGGGTTGGAAAACTCGCCTGGTCGGCGGTTCTTGTCATGAGTGTCTGTGCAACCGGGCCCGATCAGGGCTGGGCGCAGACGGCGACAGCGGAGATGGGAAAGTCTCCGGTCAGCGCAGCGGATACCGCATGGGTGCTGATCTCCTCTGCATTGGTCCTGGTCATGATCGTGCCCGGCCTGGCGCTGTTTTACGGCGGGCTGGTGCGGAGTAAGAACGTCCTTGGCACGATTATGCAGAGTTTCGCGATTCTATGTGTCGTGAGTCTCCTGTGGGTGCTCGTCGGCTATAGCTTGGCATTCGGTCCGGACGTCGGCGGACTGATCGGTAGTTTCGACTGGGTGGGATTGAGCGGAGTGGGGCTGGTTCCCCATGCGATCTATGGCCCGACGATTCCTCATCAGGCCTTCATGGTCTTTCAACTGATGTTTGCGGCGATCACACCGGCGTTGATTACCGGCGCGTTTGCCGAGCGGATGAAGTTCAGCGCACTCCTGCTGTTTTCAGCCTTGTGGTCCATCCTGGTCTATTGTCCCGTCGCGCATTGGTTGTGGGGGGGCGGGTGGTTGGCGGATTTGGGTGCCTTGGATTTTGCAGGAGGTGCGGTCGTCCATCTCAGCTCCGGCGTCAGCGCCTTGATCTGTACGCTAGTCCTGGGTGCTCGTCACGGGTATGGGACGGATTACATGGCTCCGCACAATCTGCCGATGGTGATGTTGGGGACGGGGCTCTTATGGTTCGGCTGGTTTGGGTTCAATGCGGGGAGTGCCCTGGGAGCCAACGAGACGGCTGTTGTGGCGTTCGTCGCCACCCACACCGCCGCGGTCGCGGCGGCGCTGAGTTGGATGGCCGTCGAATGGGTGCATCGCGGGACGCCGACTGTGCTTGGCCTTGCCAGCGGGGCTGTGGCTGGCCTGGCCATGGTGACGCCAGGTGCCGGGTATGTCGGTGCCTTTTCTGCGATCCTGATGGGGCTGGCCGCCGGGGGACTCTCCTACCTGGCTATTATCCTGAAGGGACGATTTGGGTACGACGATGCTCTCGACGTGGTTGGCATTCATGGTGTGGCCGGGGTCGTGGGCATTCTCCTGACCGGGCTACTGGCCTCCAAGGCCGTGAATCAAGGCGGTGTGGACGGGCTGTTGCGTGGGAACGCGGCCTTCTTCGGCGCGGAGCTGCTGACGGTCGTTGTCGTCGGATTGTTCTCTGCAGGTATGACGTTCGTCATTCTCAAGTTCGTGGATCGAGCAGTCGGGCTGCGGGTCTCGTCGGAGGAGGAACGGATGGGGTTGGACATCAGTCAACATAACGAACGGGCGTACTCATAAAGGGAGGATGCCATGTCTGTGATGCCGACAGTGGTGCACGAGGTCTCCTCAGTCAAAGCGCGGCTGATCGAGGCGTTGCGGGAAAAGAGTCCACAGACGATTGACAGTCTCTGTGCGCTTCCCGATGTCAGTGTGGCGGAAGTGTTGCTGGCGGTCGATCTTCTCAGCCGGTCTTATACGGTGGTTTTGGAGCGGATCGGGCCGTGCGACTACCAACTGTCGCTGAACAGGACGGGAGTATGATGCAACAGCCGGATCAGATTCTGTGGCTGTTGATATCCGCCACGTTGCTGTTGCTGACCGTGCCGGGCGTTGCACTGTTCTATGGCGGTATGGTGCGCAAGATCAACGTCCTCAACACGGTCGCCCTTCCCTTCGTCGCGCTGGCGCTCGTGTCGGTCGAGTGGGGGAGTTTCGGCGAGTGGCTGACGTTCAGCCCTCAGATCGACGGTTCTGTCAGGCATGCATCGGGCCCGGAGAGCCTCCTGCTGCTACGCCACGGGATAACCGCGGCGTTGGCGTTGGCGTTGGTGACCGGAGGGATCGTGGAACGGATCCGGTTCTCGTTTTTCCTACTGTTCGGATCGCTGTGGATCGTCGTGGTCTATATGCCATTGGCGTACTGGATCTGGGGAAACGGCTGGCTGGTCAATTTGGGGTGTCTCGATTTCGCCGGCGGGGCGGTGATTCACATCAGTGCCGGGGTCAGCGCCCTGGTGGCGGCGGTTGTGATCGGCCCCCGCCGAGGGTACGGACGGATCGAGATGATGCCCAATCACTTGCCGCTCTCGTTCTGCGGAGCCGCTTTGATGTGGGTGGGCTGGTTCGGATTTTCAAACGGTCCAGGATTGGCGTCGATGGCGACGACCACGGGTGCCTTCGTTGCCATCCAGATGTCGGCGGTGACCGCTGCCTTGACCTGGATGATCGCTGAGTGGCTCCAGCGTGACAAGCCGACGGCGTTGGGAACTATGAGCGGAGCCGTCGCCGGATTGGTGGCGATCGCTCCAGCAGCGGGGTATGTCGATCCGCTATCAGCAATGGTGATCGGGATCGGGGCCGGCGGACTCTGCTACATGGTCGTGAATTACGTCAAGCTCATCTTGGGCTACGACGATTCGTTGGACGTGTTCGGGATGCATGGAGTGGGAGGCTTGTGGGGCATGATTGCGACGGGCTTGTTTGCGTCGATCGAGATCAATCCGGACGGGAGCGACGGATTGTTTTTCGGGTATCCCTATCAGTTTTTTGTCCAGGTTGTAGGGGCGGTGTTTGCGGCGGCATTTGCGGGAGCGATGAGTCTGCTCTTGATGAAGGGCCTCTCGCTGGTTCTGTCGCCGCGCGTTGAAGATTCGGCCGAAGCCATGGGACTGGATCTGAGTCAGCACGGGGAAAAAGGGTACTCGTAGACGGGTGGTGTCGGAGTGGATGCGAGAGGAGCAGCAAATCAGTTTGGACGCACAGTAAGGAGCTACGATGGCTGTTATTCATGACGATGCCGGGCGACGCCGGTTCCTGAGCCAGGCGGTGATGGGATTCGGTCTATTGTTTGGAATGGGCCTGTTGGGGCTCCGGTTCGTTCAATTCCTGGTGCCGAGTCAAAAACCGAAACGGCTTGAGCCGGTTCTGCTCGGAGCGGAGACGAAGATCCCGATGAACGAAGCCGTAGCCATGGACCTCAGCGGCCATAAACTCCTGGTCTTGAAGACCGAGGAGGGGGTCGTGGCGTTCTCCAGGCGCTGCACCGACCTGGGCTGTCTGGTGTCCTGGGACAAGCAGCGGGAACAGTTCATCTGCCCCTGCCATCAGGGAATTTACGACAAAACGGGGCTCAACATCGCCGGGCCTCCGCCGAGGCCGCTGGATCGTTTCGAGATCGTCAAGCGAGGAGAGCAGTTGTACGTGAAAATAGAAAATGCATAGCCGAACGAATGGGATAGCGAGGCAGTATTGATGGAAACGCAAGCGACGCAGAACGAAGAAGCCGGAAAGTCGAAGAGCTGGATTGACTACATCCAGAAGGATCTTCCCGAACACCTCGACTGGTGGCCGTACACGCTTGGGGCGATTCCCTTGACGTTGTTGGGACTCCTGGTGGGCACGGGTCTGCTGCTCACGTTTTATTACGTGCCGTCCCCCGGCAAGGCGTACGAAAGCATCGACTACATTACCCACGAAGTGTATTTGGGCTGGTTCGTACGAGGCGTGCATAAGTTCTCAGTCGATCTCATGATCCTGTTTCTGCTCTTCCACGTCGTCCGTGTGTTCATCACGCGCGCCTATCGGACGCCGGGCGAGCTGAAATGGGTGACCGGCGCGATCGTGCTGTTCGTTACCCTCGCCATGGGGTTCACCGGCTACTCGTTGATTTACGACAACGTGTCGTATTGGGGCATGACGGTGGTCACCAATATGATCGGCGCGTTGCCGATCGTCGGGACGCCGCTCTTGTATCTTCTGCGCGGCGGGGCGGAAGTGTCGGACATCACGCTGTTGCGCCTGTACGACCTGCACACGAAACTGCTGCCGGTATTGCTCGTCGCGCTGGTGGGAGTGCATGTGATTACCGTGCGGCTGATCGGGTTTGCCGATGTGGAGGGAAGTCGAAAATTTCACGCGTTTTACCCCGTGCATACGATGATGATGGGCGCCGTGGCGGTGGGGTTGCTGCTGCTGATCGTCGATCTGGTGATGATGTTTCCGCCGACCCTGGGCCCTCCTGCCGATCCGCAGGAAGTCGCCGCCGACGTTTCGCCGCCGTGGTATTTCTCGGCGCCCTACCGGATGATTTTTTTGCTGCCGGGGCCGGTTGCGCTCTGGAGCCTTCTCGGCGGCGCCGGGTTGTTCGTGGTCTATCCGTTCGTTGATCGTGAATTGTCGCGGCGCGGCTGGCCGATGGGGAGGGTGAATGCCGTGGTAGGTACGATCGTGATCGGAGCAATGGTTGCGCTGATGTATGTGGATGCGTGGAGATGAACGGGCGATGAAGCCGTCGGCGCTCGATTCGAGCGTGACGGATTCCGGAGGAGGCATCGATGAGCGAGTTGCATGAAGAGCGGGCCGGTGATGAAGCCGGGTCCGCTCATGAGAACGACGGAAAATTGAACTTCACGCGCTACATGATCGGCGGGTTGTGCCTGGTCTTGTTCTTGGCGTTGACGGGGGTCGGATACATCCAGATGGAGGAACGGCGCGGCGGCGGGTTGCGGCCGTTTGTCTCGGCAGAAAACAAACGCTGCATCGACTGCCACACGGCGAAAGATGTTGCGATCGGCGGAATCAACGATTGGAAGGTCAGCCGGCATGCGCCCAAGGGTATCGGGTGTGTGGAGTGCCATCGCGCCGAGAAGGAGGACGCGGACGCCTACGATCATGAGGGCTTTCTGATCTCCACGCTGGTGACGCCGAAGGACTGTATGCGGTGTCATGAGAAGGAGGCCAAGGAGTTCGGCAAGTCGCACCATGCGAAGGCGGCTCAGTTCACCGGTTCCCTCGACAACTTCCTCGGGAACGTCGTCGAAGGACCGGAGGTTGTCACCTCAGGATGCGCCGGCTGCCACGGCAGCGTGGTCAAGGTGATGGAGAAAGGGAAGCTGCATCCGGCGACGTGGCCGAACTCCGGAATCGGGCGGGTCAATCCCGACGGATCGAAAGGCACGTGCTCCGCCTGCCATGCCAGGCACAGTTTCTCGGTCGAGCAAGCGCGGCAACCGGAGAGCTGCGGGCGCTGCCATATGGGGCCGGACCATCCCCAGATTGAGGCGTACTTGGAGAGTAAGCACGGCGTCATGTTCACGGCGAACAAAGAAAAAATGAAGCTCGCCAATCCGTCGGAGAAGTGGCGCCCCGGGAAAGATTATCTGTATCCTACGTGCGCCACCTGCCATATGAGCGCGACCGGCACACAGGAGGTCACGCACGACGTAGGCGATCGCATCAGCTGGACATTGCGTCCGGTCGTCTCGACACGGCTGGAGAACTTTGAAGATCGACGGAAAGGCATGCGGCAAGTCTGTGTCTCCTGTCACACCGAGCAGATCGTGGAACGGTTCTTCACGCAGATGGATCAAGGGATCGTCTTGTACAACGAGAAGTTCGGCAAGCCGGCCAAGGGAGCGATGGACAAGCTGTTGGCCATGAAGAAGATCACGCCGACGCCCTACGATGAAAAGATTGAATGGATTTTCTATGAGTTGTGGCATCATGAAGGCCGGCGAGCCAGGCACGGGCTATCCAAGATGGCCCCCGACTATGTGCATTGGCAAGGGTTCTATGAGGTCGCTAAAAGTTTCTATATCAAGTTCCTGCCGCTGGTGCGGGAGCTGTCACCCGAAGTGGCCGAAGAGATGCTCCGCAACGAGGGCCACAAGTGGATCCAGAAAGGCATGACGAAAGAGGAGATCGCTCAGATGCTGGAATTCTATGATAAAGAATTGCAAGGGAAGCGTGGTGGCGGATGAACGAAGAGCGGAAGGGAACGGCATGAACAAGATCGAGGCGATCAAGGCTGAGCGCGATGGATTGGCGGTACGGGAGATGATTGCCCACTATGCCACGACCGGGTGGGAGTCGATTCCTGATGCCGATGTCCAGCGGCTCAAGTGGTGTGGCCTCTTTCTTCGCAATCCGACGCCCGGTTTCTTTATGGTGCGGGTGCGTATTCCCGGAGGACAGACCACGTCGTATCAATTGCGGGCGCTGGCGGAGATTGCGTCGACCTATGGGAACGGAGTCTTGGACCTGACCACCAGGCAACAAATCCAGCTCCGGAACATCAAGATCGAAGACGTGCCGGCGGTCTTTGCCAGGATGGACGGGGTCGGACTGACCTCGATGCAAACGGGTATGGACAATGTCCGCAACGTGATGACCTGCGCGGTCTCCGGGCTCAATTCTGACGAGATCGTCGAGACGACGGCGCTGGTGCGGGCCATCAACGAGGAGATTCTCGGCAACCCGGCCTATTCCAATCTGCCGAGGAAACTGAACGTGGCGGTAACCGGATGCCCGCATAACTGCGTGCATATGGAGACGCAAGACCTGGCGTTCGTGCCGGCTCACTATGACCTGGGACACGACCGCTGTGCGGGATTCAATGTGCTTGTGGGCGGGAAGCTGGGATCGGGCGGCTATCGGATCGCCGCGCCGTTGGATGTGTTCGTCACTCCGGCCGAGGTGTTGGGTGTGTGCCGCGCGATTCTGGAAGTGTATCGCGATCACGGGCCGCGGGAGAGCCGCACGCAAGCCCGCCTCGCGTTTTTGATCGAGGAATGGGGCGAGGCCAGATTCCGCGCCGAAGTCGAGGCGCGTGTGGGCAAACGGCTCGCATCGGCCGGAATGGATGCCCGGAAAACGGGAGAGCAAGACCATGTCGGGATCTTCCGTCAACGGCAACAGGGGATGAACTACGCGGGGCTGAAAGTACTTGTCGGGCGGGTCAAAGCGGCAGACCTTGTGAAGATTCTGAATCTCTCGGAAAAATACGGGAACGGGGAGATCCGTATTACGCCGAGCCAGGCGCTGATCATTCCTAATATCAGCGATCGGACCGTCGGGGATCTGGCGGATGAGCCGCTGTTGAAGCAATTCGCCTACAACCCCTCGGCCTTATACAAAGGACTGGTCAGCTGTGTCGGCAGCGACTACTGCAATCTGGCGGTGATCGAAAGTAAGGGGCGGGCGGTTGCGGTGGCCAAGGCGCTGGAGGGACGGCTGGGCAGCTCGCTCAAGCCGATTACTATGCATTGGTCCGGCTGTCCCGCGAGTTGCGGCAATCACCTGGTAGCCGATGTGGGATTGCTGGGGAAAAAGGCCAAAATCGACGGGAAGGTCGTCGAGGCGGTCGATATTTATGTCGGCGGCCGCTCGGGGCCCGATCCGAAGCTGGCGGTGAAGATCATGGAGGACGTGCCCTGCGACAAATTGCCGGCCGTGCTCGAAGGCCTGCTGCCCTATCACACCCGGGAGAAAATGCATCGTGTCCGCGGCGGTGGAGTTCGGAAAGTGATGGCGGGAAAAGAAGCGAATATTTCGTCTATAGCATAGGGGGAGGCTTGAGGCTGCGCCGCGCATGCGATATTCTCGTGCCCATCACGCAGGAGGGATTTCATGGCAAAACGAGTTCGCACGGGTCTCACACGCAGCGATATTCTCGATCGCTATATTGAACGCGTCAAACAGATGCTGGTGAAGTTCCAGCCGTTTCTCTCGCGCAAACGAGGGACCGCATCTCTGGAAGACTTCGACGAGGCCGCCGAGGATCTGATCGGACAGGTCTTCGGCGCCGCGTCGGAAGAAGCTGAAGCCTACTTCTACGCCAAGAGCGGGGAGTCGGTCATGCTTCCGGAAGAGGCCCAGGAGAGCGGCATGCACAATGTGGAGCGGGAAACGCTTCAGCAGCGCCGACAAGTGCTCGCCGGTTGTCTGTCGGATCTGGAGTTGCGCCGCCGGGTGCAGGCGACACGGGAAAGCAGCCGCAACGGAAAGAAGCGATTGCGCGCCACGGTAGAGGCCTATATGTCGCATGATGTGCGGAGCATCCATCGGGCGGCGACGGTGAAAGAGGCCGGGAAGCTGCTGCTGAAACATAAGGTGGGGTCATTGATGGTGGATGACGGCTCCCGCTATATCGGAATCATCACCGATGCCGATCTCAGCCGGAAAGTCGTCGCGAAGGGACTCGATCCGAATACGACGACCGTACTGTCCTGCATGAGCAAGTCGTTCGTCGCCATCGAAGAAGACGAGCCTCTCTCTGATGCCATGGCCTTGATGAAGAAGCAGGGGATCCGGCATTTACCGGTGACCGCCGACGGCACCGTCATCGGCGTGCTGTCCGTGTCGGACTTGCTGCGTGCCTTCACCGATCGAGAAGCCAACTAGTTAAGACTCCTGGTGCTCCTGTTCGAGCGCCAGGAGTGCTTTCTTCCTCTCCAACCCCCAACGATAGCCGGCCAGGTGGCCGCCTTCCCGTACGATGCGATGGCAGGGAATGATGATGGCGACCGGATTGGTCGCGCAGGCCTTGGCCACGGCCCGGGCGGCCGTCGGTTGTCCGATCTCGCGGGCGATCTCCCGATAGGTCCTGGTCGATCCGGGAGAAATCTCTTGGAGCGCCTTCCACACCTTCCGCTGAAATGCCGTTCCCTGCACATCCAGGGATATGGAATCTGAGAGGGGGTTGCCATTGAGGCATTGAAGCAGAGCATGTATCTGTCGCTTCAATCCTTTCGGGTCGTGGGATAGCTCTGCATGCGGGTAGGCTTCTTTGAGTAAGGCGAGCAGCTCTGCGTCACTGTCTCCGAGACTCACCGAGACGACTCCTCGTTCCGTTTTAGCGATGAGTACCCGACCGACCGGTGTGCGTGCCGTGGCATAGCGCAGCGTCACGCTCTGGCCGCCCGATCGATAGGCGGACGGCGTCATTCCGAGTGCTCTCGATGCGTGTTCCGCGACGCGACTGCTGGAGCCGAAGCCTGCTGGGTAGGTCGCGTTCGTGACGCTCTCGCCACGTTGCAGCAGGGCGGTGAATCGTTCGATGCGCTTGGCGTCCTGATAGGCTTTGGGGGAAAGGCCCAGTGATCGCCGGAACGCCCGCTGTAGGTGGAACGGGCTGAGTCCGACATGGTCGGCTAATCGACGAAGCGTGACCGTCTCGTCGACATGCACATCCAGATACTGACGGGCTTGCTTCATTCGTTGATCCGGCAGAGTGCCTTGAGCGGATTGAGGCCGGCAGCGCAGACAGGCACGGAAGCCCGCGGCTTCCGCTGGTTGCGGCGAAGGAAAGAATGAAACCCGGTGGCGGGCCGGGCGACGCGACGGGCAGGACGGACGGCAGTAGATGCGCGTAGAGGAGACGGCATAGACGAAGCGCCCGTCGAATCGCCGATCATGCTTCAGCACCGCATCCCACGCAGCCTGTGCATCGACCGGAGCCGCAGTTTCATCACGATCCGAAGTCATGGCGTATGATACCGCCGGGACGGGGCAGGCCACTATCCGAATCTTGCGGTCAAACTGCGGGCCGGCTCTATGTTCTGTCAGCCGGCGTGCCGGCGTCGTTCTCTTTGCCCAGATTCCAGATCGTTTCGGCTTTGCCGCCGATGTACCAGAAGCTGGCGGCGAGCAGGGCGAAGAAGACGGCTTTGTGCAGGTTGTTCCAGAACAGTTCGAAGAAACGGGTGTAGAGGTTGAGGCCGAGAAACGTCAGGCCGAATCCTTTCGTGATGTCGTTGTCATGTCGGAGACCGTGGTAGATGGCCCAGCCGGCCACCGCGCCGAACAGGATCGACCAGTGAAAGAGTTCGATTTGCTTCACCCGGATCCAGGAGGGAACGTCGCCGTAGTTCCCGAAGATTGACATGATCCAGAGGGCGATAAAGAGATACAGCAGGCCCATCGTCAGTGTGCTGCGGAAGAACCGCTGTCCGAGCGGGTGTGTTTCCAGCGAGAGGGCGCAGGCGGTCAGCAGGCCTCCGAAGAGGACGAAGCGCAGTGGATAGTTCATGCCGAGATAATAGGCGCCCCAGCCAGACAGGTAGCCGGTTTCAGTGCCCATCCAGCTGCCCAGCGACGCCAGGGCGAATATCCAGATCACATTCGATTCGAGCATGACGCCGAGCACGGCGTAGACCATGAAGGAGAGCAGGAGCAGCAGAGAGAAGTGCCCGCTGCCTGTGTC
>CXWL01024202.1_pt1 | contig 37466 bp, 37 predicted proteins | sample 590931 | NCBI WGS metagenome assembly CXWL01 (sample SAMEA3498368, study PRJEB10139) | groundwater metagenome | biome: water well; material: biofilm material | place: Germany | collected 2015-04-27 | reverse complement strand
CGCCATAGCCAGTCCGATCGTTCGCGCCAGAACTCCCCATTCCGGATTGCCGGCCTGGATCGGAGCGTTTGCCGGTTGGTCGCCCCGAGTGATCATCGCGACAGCGTCAACGCCCTCCGCCTCAATGGGCAGCGATTGCAGATTGGGCGACGCCGGTTGCTGCGTGACCTTGCGCCATAGATCACTGGGCGCGTCGCTGTTGGCCTCGAACACGACCGCACGTCTTGTCTGTTCGTCCGCTTCGTACAATCCGGCATGGACAAGCTGACTTTGTTGCTTGCGGACGAAAACCAGAGCACTTTCGGCGTTGAATAGTCCGGCCAGCGTTTCTGCGGCGGCCGCACACACGTCGCCCACGACGTCGTTTTCGCTGACCAGCGAACAGAACTGCGCCACAGCGTCGAGGCAGGCCGACCGCGTCGCGAGTCGCTGATTTTCCGAGGCGAGCCGTGCGTTGGCTTCGCTGAGTCGTCGGTGGACTTCCGCATCAAGGGGCATTGCCTGGGCTGTGGTTCCCGGCTCTTCCAGGCCGAGGACTTCGCGGATGGGCTTCATCCTTGCGGGCAGTTGCTCGGAGACCTGGTCCAATGCGCTTTGGGAAAGGACCAACGCTGCGGCAAGTTGTTCGACGTCATCGACGTGGCCATAGCCGGAGAAACCGATTTGCTGCCTGCGAACCAGGTTGTCGGCCAAGTGTACGATACGAACGAGCCGCGCGTAGCCCAACGTGGACGGCAAATCGTCGGGGTTCTGGTGGTGCAGCCAGACACACTCCTGCACGGCCTGCGGGAGTTGCCAACGGCCGGCGAGACGCTTGCCGGCGACGGTGTGGTCGAGGCCGAACACTTCGGCTTCCACTGCGCTGATGCAGGTGTGGCGCCGCTGGGCATAAGCGGCAGCTTTTGCGTAACTCTTGGGCAGGCAAACGTCGAGGGCGATCTTGCCGATGTCGTGCAGCAGGCCGCAGACGAACGCGTCACCCGCAAGTTCGTTGCCTCCGAGGCGCTGGGCAATGAGTTCCGCGGCACAGGCGACGCCCAGGCTGTGCTCCCAGAGTCCGGCGCGTAGTTTTGATTCGGCATCATCGCCGGATTGCAAGGAAAGGGTCTCAAAGAACTGGCTCGACAGTGCGGCATTGCGAACCGTGCGCATGCCCAGCAGCGTCACGGCTTTGGTGACCGTCATCGACTGAGCGCGAACGCCGAGATCGGCGCGTCGCACCATGCGGAGAATGCCCGCCGTCAGGGCCGCATCGGATTCAATGATGGAGACGACGTCGCGTGCCGAGCTTTCTTCCGAAGAGGTAACCGTGATGAGGCGCGCGACTACGCCGGGAAGCGCGGGCAGGCGATCCAGATGATTGAGGATCAGCTCGACGCGCTCGCGCGATGGCGCTGACGCCGCGCGACCCATTGGTTGCGAAGTAGCCACCGACATTGTTGCCTCCCGCAAACCCGGCGGCGACTCCGGTATTACGCGACCTTGACCAGATCGGCGATGCGATTGATCACCAGATTGATGTCGAACGGCTTGCGGATGAACTCGTCCGCACCGGCCGCTTTCAGCTCAGCCACCTCATCCGGGTCTGCGACGCCGCTGATGATGATGATCTGCATGTGCTTGTAGCCGGGGTTGCTTCGAATCGTCCGACACACCGCCGTACCGTTGATATCGGGCAGTTTGAAATCGAGCAAAACGATGTCGGGCCGAAACTGTTCGGTGAGAATGCCCGCGTCATAGCCGGTGGCCGCCGTCTCGACCTCGAATCGCCCGTCGCGTTCCAATAACTCGGTGAACATTTCGACGATGGCTTCGTCGTCGTCCACGACGAGGACCCGTTTCTTACCGGTCTCGAGCTGGTCCATCGGAATCTGGTTGTTCTTCATGAACGCAACCAGGGAGTCCCGCGGGATGCGGCGAAACCGCGAGCCGGGAACCCGAAAGCCCTGCAATCGTCCGCTATCAAAGCAGCGGATGACCGTCTGCTGGCTTACTTTGCAAATCTGTGCCACCTCTCCGGTGGTGAAAACTCGTTTAAACTGTCCATCAGCCATGACTCTCCTCCCGTCAGCCTCATGCTGACATCTACCCGTACATATTGTCCAAGCTGCCTATATTTCCTATACGATACAGGCATGAATGTTGACCGTCAATAAAAAAAGCGTAAAGGGACCATACCCCCTCCCCAAGGCTGTGAAGGCCGTTTTCATGTTGTGTAATCTCGGTCAAATGGGCTGATTTCAATGAGCCGAGTCTGGTAGTCCTGCTGGCGGTTAGGCCGCCAACGGGTACTATGCTGGACCATTGGGCTGGTTCCAACTTTGGGCGTGAAGGCAATCGAGTCTATTCACACTGGCTCAACGACTGCGGCAAGAGGCTAAGTGCTCCATCGGAGGGGCGTTGCGCAGTGCCCGCACGGCTTTGAGCGTAGAAAAGGAGGAGAAATCGTGAATCCCGCAATCATCAAGAGTCGATCGTTGTTTCTGGGTCTTGGTGTCCTTTGCCTCAGCGCAAATTCCGTAAGGGCCGCAGACGTAAACTACAACACGGCGGGCGATCTTTCCGCCAACTTTTCGCTCAACGTGAACGCACCAACTACGGTGCGATATGCGGAAGTCCCCAGCGGGGGGCTGGGCAACTCCGGCGCAGTAAACATGCTGAACACGCTGGACGCGGCCCATACGACAGCCGTGTACTCACCGGGGAATTTCGATTTTTCGACGACCGGCGCACAGATCACTTTTTCGCAGTTCATCCTGCGGAAGGACGCCACGCTGAGTTCCACACCGTTTTACCAGATGGGTATTTTAAGCGACGCAGCGGAACGGATGGACAACGACGCGGTAGCGAACTCGTACGCCAGCGTGCGGCTCATGCCGGATGGGGGCAACGTTGCCACAGGCGTCTTTCTGCAGACGGAGACGCGGGTCAATGGTGGCGCACGCATCCGCGTCACGCCCGGTGTCACGGCCACGCTGACAGCCGGTCATTGGTACCGTTTTAGTGCAACCCTGATAAACAAATCTCCGACAGAGATCGTGGTGAGCGCGACGCTGGAGGATCGGGGCACCACCGGTGCGGCAGTCGTTTCAACGGTATTGCAACTCAACCTACTTACGGTGGCCCTTTCCGGCACGGATCAGGTCAATGGCGATCCCACGGTTTGGGCGGGATGGCGGACATTCGACGAAGGGGGCGCCGATCTGGTAGACGGTTTTTGGGCGAGTCAACTTCCTCCAGTCCCGGCAGTTTCCACGTGGGGGATGATCTTCATGAGTTTGCTGGTCATCGTGGCGGCTACTCTCGTTCTGCGTCGCAATAAGTTGCTTTTGTCCTAGTGTTCCCACACGTTCATTCTTGCGGGCCCGAGGTGTGCCACTGCTCTGCGAGCAGTGGTCCGGCCTTGGAAAACGCACCCGCAGAATTTGTTGTGTCGGTCCACTAGATGCGTTTCTGTAGAGCCACCGTGTTGCGACATCGTTCACTGGGTCGGAGGAGTACATGTTCGCTGCGAACACCATGTTTCGCCACGCCGGTCGGCGTATTGGATCGGCCATCGTGTTGTGCGTTGCTTTGTGTGCGGTGCCCGGGTTGTACGGCGCTCCGGGGGACACCTCGGCCGACGTAGTGCTTGGACAAAGCGATCTCGTATCCAACGATCCCAATCGCCCGCTGGGCTTGCCCAGAGTGGACAACCTGGGGCCGAACAATGCGGCGCACGTGGTCATCGCACCGGGTGGGCGGGTGTACGTCTCTGATGCGGGAAACCATCGCGTTCTCAGTTGGGCAAACGCCTCGGCATTGGTCCATGGACAGCCCGCCGATCTGGTCATCGGCCAGCCGAACTTCACGAGTGGCACGCCCAACAACGGCGGCGTGAGCGCGTCGAGTTTGTCCCTTCCCCAAGGCCTGGCGGTCGATGAGGTCGGTAACCTATGGGTGGCCGACGCGTTCAACAGCCGGGTGTTGATGTTCCTGGCGCCACCGACTCACGATGTCCTCGCCGACCTGGTGATCGGCCAACCTGATTTCACTCAGAATCGGCAGAATCTTGGAAATGGAGATCACGGGACAAATGTAGCCTTGCCCGACGGGCTGCAATTCCCAGGTCGCGTCCTGGTACGCGGTCAGGACGTCTACGTAGCGGATTCCGGCAACAGCCGGGTTTTGCACTACACCTACCCTTTCGCCAACAAGCCGTTTGCGGATGCGGTCTTCGGTCAGTTCGGTGATTTCACGAAGAGGGCCAAAAACAACGACGGTGCGGGAAACGGCGGTTGCTGCGCCTCGGCCGACAATCTCTACAACCCTATCGGGATTGCGCTGGATTCCGGTGGATCGCTCTATGTGGCGGATTGGAACAATCATCGGATACTCCGATTCGATGATCCGTTGTCCACGGACACGACCGCCGATGCCGTGTTGGGTCAGTCAGGGTTGAACACGAACGCGCCCAACCAGGGCGGCCTCGCTCATGGATTCTGGTTACCAACCGACTTGTCCATCGACCCTCACGGCAGGCTCTACGTGGCCGATGCCGCCAATAATCGGGTGCTCGTCCATCGAAACCCTTATGCCTCACCGATAGTACCCAATGATGTGTTCGGTCAACTCGATGTCTTCACTACCAACGCCGAAAACCACGGACTCGGAGTTTTTGCGACCGATGCAGACGGGCTTTTCGGCCCGACGGGAATCGCCATCGACGCCCTGCTCAACGTATACGTGATGGATACGAACAACAGCCGCGTGTTGCGATTCGATGTTCCCATACCGACCCCGCTGGTGGGTGACGTTGACGAGGATGGCGTTGTCGATCTGGTGGACTTCGCGTCGATACACCCGTGCCTGACGGGACCCGGCGGAGGTCCGGCGCAATTCGAATGTGCCGTCGCAGACCTGAACGGAAACGGTGACGTGGATCTTACGGACCTGGCGTTGTTCCAGAACGGTATAGGCGCCGAAATTGGGCCATAGGAGACCGCCGCCGTGCGATGCAACGGGCCGTTCAAAAAAGCTCTCGGATTCACGCTCCTTGAGGTTCTTACGGTCGTTGCCATCATCGGCATGTTGTTTGCCGTGCTGCTTCCATCATTGGGTAAAGCCCGGGCCGGCGCGAGAGCAATCGCCTGTCGAACGAATCTGGCGGGCATTTTGACTGCCGTTCACACCTATGCGACCGAGCACAATGACACGGTGGTACCCTCCTACAACATGCACGGCGTGAGCGGGAACCGTTTGAACCCGCTGGATGGCTGGGGGCCGATTCTCGATGGGGGCGGCTACGCGAAGGGGAATGGCACCCTGCAAAAAAACCCGTTTGTATGCCCCGATACGCTGGATGTCGCGGGCGCATCCGCCGTCCAAACCGGCACCAACCGTGACAATCCCAGGGGTTACATGGATTGGCCTGCCGTCATTACCCTGACCTCCAACTTCCCGACTACGATTCCCAGCCGTGGTTTCGATCGCGTCATCCGCGTCGGGTATTGGATCAACGGCGACAATCCGATCGGCATCCCACGGGTCTTTCGCCAGGGCCTGTATTTCACCGGGTCGGTGGGATACGGTCCCGATCCTGACGGCAACATCATGCGCGTCAATCGCCTGAGCGATTTCCGTTTCCCCACGCGACTCATCGCCTTCGCGGACGGTCTGTACTCTGGAAAACAGGAAGTCACCCGACTCGGCGAGAAGGATTCGAGAATCGGGTACCGGCACCCCGGCCGATTGGCGACCGCCAACGTGGGTTTTGCCGATGGCCATGCGGATCGAGTGGAGGGCGACCGATTTCCGCGGAGACGCAGCGACCAACTATCGCTGGATGACATTGCCCGGGAAAACCTCGGTTCTGAGCCTACCATATACTCTGATCCGCGGCGGGCCCTTTCGGAGTCTCCCTAACGGAAGGAATTTGTGGCGGGACCGAAACGCGGCAATGCCGAGACGGTTGGTGGGCCGCCGATGAATGCTGATGAATTGAAAACTCAGCCTTGTCGGGATTAGGATTCCCGGATGTGCGGCGTACTTTTCAACTCACCAAGAAGTCAGACATGGAGGTCAAACTATGAATCGTTCACTCGTCGTTCTCGCTTTGCTTTCATCCGCCACAACCGCGTACGCAGGACCGGTACTACTCGCCGCCTTTGACAATCATGTACATGGTCCGGGGTACGTTTTTCCAGAGACTCAGGTTCAGTTTATCCTCGAACTAGTGGGCTCCGAGGATTATGTGGATCTTGGAACCGGGTATTACTGGAGCGACGGCGATACAGGAACGATCGACTTGACACCAAGTACTGATCCCGGTTTTCCGCTTTTTGCCGAACTCATAACAAATGGGGTCGACGACCGCTTGGGGGACGGGATCATTTGGACGCATCAGGGGTACGGCGGCGGGGTTCTGTACGACGCCTTGGAATCCGACATCCTTGGGCTAACACCTGACCTCACTGGCAGCCGACTCGACTTCGTTAGACTCATTGTTCGCAGCGTTGAATTTGAGCCGGAAATAATGCCAGACGATCGAATAGGATATCGGGTGAATTACGACTTGACGTTTCAGTTCTATGGGGTCGCTGTTCCAGAGCCAAGTACTTTGTTTTGCATTTTGGGAGGGCTCGCCGCGATTCTTGGCCGCATCCTTCCAAGAAGAAATCATGACATGAAGGTCCAACTATGAACCGTTCACTAGTCGTTCTCGCTTTGCTTTCGTCCGCCGCATCCGCATACGCGGGACCGATCTTGTTGGGTTCGTTTGGCGGATACGTCGGGAGCGGGAGGACTGAGTTGACAGATTCCCGAGTCCAGATGGGAATTAGAGTGAGGTCCGTTGACCTTCCACAGGAGTCGGTTGATTTGGAGGACATCCTTTTTTCCAGGCAATTCCTTTCCGATGGCGAGAGTGGTGCGTTTATCTTTGATAGGGAAACAGATCCCCTATTTCAACCGTTCGCCGACCTGCTTACCAATGGAGTTGACGATTCCATCAATCTGGTTTCCGTATGGGGTAAAATGATTCAGGCCGGAATACGCGGAGATTCTGAATCGTTTTTCTTCGGGCGCGATACGACGATCGGTCAGCCTCCGGATTTTTTCGGTTACCGCTTGGATTGGATTCGGTTGGAGATCACGGACGTGCATATAGACCCGTTCGTCGTAAAAGAACAAGAGGGATTAATTGCAACATTCGATTTTACGTACGAGTTCTATGGATCCCCCGTGCCCGAACCGGGCACCTGCGCTCTCTTGGCTCTTGGCTCATTCGTTTTCTGGAAAAGGAAGGCGCGAAGCCCTGTTCCGCTCCGGCTTAAAACTGGATCAATCAAATGAGAATGGAAACGAGGGACAGTTACCTATTATGCACCCGTCACCGCAGGTGTGCGACTCGCGCTTGGGGTTCGGATGTGGACACCTATAATCCCGCCATGCTGATTCGATCTGCGACCAATGCAGATGCACAGGCGGTTCGTGAGCTGGTGTTGGGCGTGCTGGGCGAATATGGCCTGTTGGCCGAGCACGAAGGCGTGGACACGGACTTGGCTGACATTGAGGCGAACTACATCGCCTGCGGCGGGTTGTTTGATCTGGTATTTGACGAGAGCGCCTACGGACAGCCCCCTCACGGTCGCGGCTCTGTTTTGGGCGAAATGCTCATCGGAACCGTGGGGTTGTATCCGCGCGGGGGCGGAGTGGCCGAGTTGAGGAAAATGTATTTGCTCAAGTCGGCTCGCGGGAAGGGGCTGGGGAAGATGTTGCTGGAACGAGTGCTTGGCCGGGCGCGCGGGCTGGGCTTTCGGCGACTTGAGCTTGAGACTTCGAGCAAACTGATCGAGGCCATCGGTTTGTACAGAAAATACGGATTCAAGCCGTTTTCTCCGGACCATATCGCCTGCCGCTGCGATCAGGCCTATGCCTTGGATCTGGATTGATCGCCGGAGGCGCGGAGTCGCAGAGAAGTGGCTGCAGTGGTTTTGGATTTCCTCGACTGACGCACCGCCCTGTCATCCTGAGCGAAGCGAAGGATCCGACTTTGTGCACGAAGAGATGCTTCGCTTTGCTCAGCATGACTCCATTCGCGGCTACGCGCTTTATCGGCGATGGTATTCGCCGCTCTTGCCGCCGGTTTTGCGTTCGAGGCGGATGGGGCCAATCTCAATTGATTTGTCCGCGCTTTTGGCCATGTCGTATAGGGTGAGTGCCGCGGCGGCGACGCCGGTGAGGGCTTCCATTTCGACGCCGGTCCGGGCGGTGGCGCGAGCGGTGCAGGTGATGCCAAGCTCGCTGGTTGAAATCCTCGCAAAGGCGATGCCGACGAAGTCCAGTGCCAGGATGTGGCACATGGGAATCCACTCGGAGGTGCGCTTGGCCGCCTGGATGCCGGCGATTCGAGCGGTGTTCAGCGCATCGCCTTTGGGCAATGCCCCGGTCATCAGGGCGTCGAGCACGTCGGACCGGATTCGCATGGCCGCCGAGGCCACCGCTTCGCGCACCGTCACGGGCTTTTCGGACACATCCACCATGCGGGCCTGTCCCTTGGCGTCGAGATGAGTGAGTTTCGAACCGGCCCGTCTGGCGGCTTTCGTAGCCGTTTGCTTATCGCTCTTCATGTGCTGCTCCGTTCGCTTCGACATAACTACGACCGATACCTCTTCATCCTCGCCCGCCTGGTTGCGAAGTTTATGGGCCGCGGGAGGCTTGCCGCAATGGACTGGTGCAAATGGATGGGGAAACCGATAGCTTATTTATGGCGGAAGCCCTCTCACCCATGCTTGCGGGCACGTTGCGGCCGGCGGGCCGATCTTGGCACGCGCGACTGCTCCACTGGGCGGCCGACGCGCGGGCCCATCGCGTGATCTGCCTGGTGATGGCGGTGTGGCTGCTCAACGGCTTCGATCTGACCTTCACCATACTCGCCAACGAGCAGGGGCTGCTTCAAGAGCAAAACCCGCTCGCCCGAAAGTTTCTGGCCGATGGTCCGGCGTCGATGATTCTCTTCAAGGTCGGCCTGGTTTTGATCGGCAGCTATCCGTTGCTGCGCTACCGGAGGGCGCGAATCACGGAGATGGCCACCCTCGTGATTCTGATCGCCTATGGCTTGCTCGCGGTGCATTGGTCGGAGTGCTACAAACTGTACACGCTGACCTCCGGCGGGCCGGTCAACATCGCGGAAATCACACCTTCGACGAGCCTATTCTCTCCGTAGGCGGGAAACACCGAAACGAACTCATTGCACTTCCGCTTTAGGGCGATCGCATTTTCCCGGAAATCTGCGCGCGCCGCGCATGTTCTATGAGGTGATGACGCGGAGATTCCGCGCCCTCGCGCAGACGCCAATCGCAGGAGCGAGCCCGAAATGAAAAATGTCAAAACAAAGCCGTTTGAAAGTTTCCCTTTGTCGCCTCCTGGTTACGGCCCCTATGCGCGGTCCCCACTCCCTCTGCGCCCTCTGGGTCTCTACGGTGAACCAGCAACCTGACAAAACATGAAAATTTCCAAACGAACCAGGATCGAATTGGTGCTTGATATTTTGGCGCACACGTGCGAATGGAAACTACTGTTCCCACACGTTTATTCTTGCGGGCCCGAGGTGTGCCACTGCTCTGCGAGCAGTGGTCCGGCCTTGGAAAACGCACCCGCAGAATTTGTTATGTCGGTCCACTACCCTCTGAATCCCCGTTGGCAAAGGCGAGGCGAGTTAGCCTTGGATTTTGAGGCCGGAGCGCTGGATGTAGGAGTCCAACGAGTTAGCGGCGTCCACCTGGGTGGCCAATTGGTAATCTTTGCGTGAAATTTTGTTGGAGCCGGGTTCGGGAAGGGGGATGTGGGCTTTGGCTTCGTCCACTGAAGCAAGGTTGAACGACTCGATGATGGACGAGCGATAGTAAATATCGAAAGTCTTGAGGTTGGCCTGCGGCTGAGCGTGGGCCTTGGTCCAATCTTCGACGAAGAACTCGCGGTTCGGGCCGTCGGGGCGGATGCGTATCTGGATGTCGAGGTCGGGCTTGAAGGTGTACGTCTTTTGCGGGTCGTGGTAGATCCAGTCCTTGCGTCCAGCCTTGAGGATGGTGGTCATCAGATGGTCGTAGGTCATCGAGGTGTCCTTCAGAAGCTTGGTGCTCATTAGGGTAGCGTAATCGGGATTGTGCGACTTGGCAAATTGGATCAGTTTGACAAGGTTTTGCTTGACCGCCGTGCGGCGCGGCGTACACTCGTCGCCGCCGGTTGAGTAGAAAAACATCGAAACATTACCCCCGTCTGCTGTGACAGATGATTGGGGTCCGATTTACCTATGGAAGGGGCGCGTCGAATGAAAAATGTAGTGAGATTTGGTTGCCTGGCATGTGCATCGATATTGGCCGTTGGGTGCAACGTGGACCCGCTGTTTCCGAAGGCCAAGGCGCCGAAGGGGCCGGTAATCTCGGTTTCGGAGACGACCGGGGCGCGGGCGCCGGCAGATACGGGACTGGCCGTCGTCGGGCAAACGGAAGTGGATTTGGTCGAGAAGATGGTCGAGCATCGATCGGCGTATTTGCGGTCGCTCGAGAGTTTGCGGGATTACTATCGAGAGCATGGCTACCTGACCAAGGAATCCTGGGCGGAGCACGAGCTTTCGGGTTTGAAGAAGGTGCAGACGTTCCGCTACGTGATGGATGCGGAGATTCCGGCGCGGCAACTGCGACCAACAGATTCCTTGTCGCAGGCCGATGCGATGTTTGATCGCGGGACGGAGTTGATGCGCAAAGGCGGACACGGCGGACTGCCGGCGCTCTATCGGGAGAAGCCGATGATCGAGGCGGCCGGGGTGTTTCGTGAGTTGATCGAGAAGTACCCCAGCAGCGACAAGATCGATGACGCGGCGTTCTGGCTGGGAGAGATTCACAAGGAGTACTTGAAGGACCAGGAGCAGATCGCCGTGCAGTGGTACGAGCGGTCTTTTGCCTGGGATCCGGCGACGCCGCATTCGGCGCGGTTTCAGGCGGCGGTGGTGTATGACTACCGGCTGCACGATCGGGACCGGGCGCTGGAGCTGTATCGGTTGGTGCTTGCGGAGGAGACATCGAAGCGGAGCAATGTGGATTTCGCGACGCGGCGGATCGAGCAGTTGACCAAGGAAACTTCGCGGTCGGCGGGCGTACGGAACATGCAGGATTAGCGTAGCGCCGACGGACCTTGGTTCGCCCCGCTTGCGGCGGACCTTCCCCCCTCGCAGGGGGGAATTCAAAGGGGCGTGAAGACTTCCAGCAAATGGAGGACGCACAATGAGTACGCACTTTACCCTCACCCTGCCCTCTCCCTGAGAGGGAGAGGGGTGGCAATCCCGATGACCTAAACCTATTCCGCACTTTTCTCATGCCCCGAATTTTTGCATGTCTGGCGTTCGCGAATCTCTTGTTGCTTACCGCTTCGGGGGCGGTGGGAATCTTTGCGCCGCGGTGGGGCGTGGATCGGCATGTCCTGCTCGCGGTCCTCACGCTGATCTTCAGTAGCTTTGTCCAGGTCGTAACGTTTACCTACCTGACAGTCACCGGGAAAATCATCGGGCAGGCAGTCCACCTGGGCGGTCTCGAAGCCTCCATCCATGACAGGGTGAAGTCTTACAAACGCGGAGCGACACGGTGCCTGGCCGCCGTGTTCGGCGCGATGGTTTTCGTCACGGCCACCGGGGCGGCAGGGTGGCGGAGTGGCGGTGCCACCGTGTGGCACGATGTCGCCGTGGGGTTGGTGTTGGTCGTGCACGGTGGGGTTTTCTGGCGGGAATACGAGATTATGTTTTTGAATTCGCGATTGGTGGAGAGAACCCTGGGAGAATATGAGCAGGCGCGCAAGGAAAGGAAAACAGAGCCGCGACCGTGAGGGAGCGGACAGCAAGGCACGTGATATCGATTGACGCGCGGCTGACGAGCCCGGCATTGAAAACCCGGCCCACACTTTGCGCTGCCAGACTTTTTGTTCGCTTCCTAACGGGCGCGGCTCTGCTTACTGGAGGAGTTCGACATCCCAGTAGGCCGTATCGAGGAATTGCTTCCAGCTCGAGTAGCGGTTGTCGGACATGGTCACGCTGATGACCGGATTGCGACGCGGCTTGATCGGCGTGCGGATCAGCTTGATATGCGCTTCGTGGGGGGTGCGGCCGCCCTTGCGGACGTTGCACTTCAAACAGGCGCAGACGATGTTGTCCCAAATGGTCTTGCCGCCGCGCGAACGCGGGATCACGTGATCGAGGCTGAGCTGCGACGTGGTGAAGCGCTTGCCGCAATATTGACACGTGTTGTGGTCGCGGGCGAAGAGATTGCGGCGGTTGAATTTCACTTCCTGACGCGGCAACTTCGAGAACGTCAGCACGCGGATGATCCGCGGGACGACGATGTCGAAGCGGACGGTGCGAATCCAGTCGTGGCCATTAGGCTCGAATTCTTTGCGGAAAGCGCTCAAGGCGGTCCAATCGGCGAAGTCGTAGGAGACGTATTTTCCGTCTTCGACGCTGACGATTTCGGCAACGGGTTGGTCGGAGTGGTCGCGTTTGAAGAGAAGAGTAAACGCCCTCCGCACGCTGACCACGCGCATAGCCATATAGTGCGCGTTGAGCATCAGGACGCTGCTGTCCAGGTAGGATGGCTGCGGTAGCGAAAGGCTCGCTGCGAAGACGTTGGCTCCTATTCTACGGTGTCCCCTGGTTCGCCAGGATAACCAATTATACCTTCGGAAACTGGCCGGCACAATGGCTTTTTTGCATGCAAAGGCCAGCCCGGTTACGCGGTTCAGGAGGAATCGTAGCGATTTTAGGCCGGATTTTCCGGGCAGTAGGGATTATCACGACGACGGGATCAAGTTCCGGGGAGCAGGTCACTCCCTGCAAGGGAGAGGGGATTTGTCAGCGCTGAATCTTTGGCACTCCCGGAACGAGAAATGAATCAGTGAGGCGCGTGGGTGTTTCTGTGCCGGCATAGTGCCGCACACCCTCAATCGTCCAGACGTTGTCTTTGTGGTCGCCGTACACGGGTGTTCGCATGTACTCCACCCGGCCATCCAGGAGGAGCACGGTTTGACCGCGGCCGCCATGAGCCGGCGAATTCGCAACCTGAGGATCGATGTCGCCGTTGAACCGACCCCCGATGAACAAAGGATTGGGATCGGCAAGGTATGCGATCGTCGCAATGGGTCGCAGATTGGGAGTCGCGCCTGCGAGATTGTGCGAATCATACGAAATGTTGTTGCCTTCTCCGAAATCATCGCACCTGCCCAAAGCGGCAACTTTCATCGGTGCGGCATTCTTGTTGCTGGGGCATAAGAACGCATTGGGCTTGGCCACAAATCCAAGCTTGTGTAGGAGGAAAACGTGTCGGCTGTTGGAGGAGTAGCAGGTGGGGTCTCTTCCGGGCAGCCAGGCCGAATCCGACGCGAATCCCGCAAAAGGCAATGATCCGGCAAAGCTCGTCTGGTACTGGCTAAGACCCTGACCGATGCCGTGCATGTTGTTTGCACAAAGAACGCGCTGGGACCGACTTCGGAGCGCAGATGCTCCCGGCACGAAGACGCCCAGTAGCAGCACGAGACAGGCCGCCACTGCCCCAATGTCGCGGATTTTGAAAAAAGGGAAAGCCAGCATCTGGCGTCTGGTCGCCTTTTGCAAAACAGGAGAACCGGCTTGTTTTACTGCATTCAAAACGCTCTCGGCCAAATTGGGCGGGCCGGTGTGTACCGACCAATGATCCAGTGGCCGAAGAACGCGCCCCAATTTTTGACTTTGAGCCTTAAGACCTGGGTCCCGCTGCAGTTGGGCTTCAACCCGCATTGCGGCGTCCTCATCGAGGAGATTGAGATGCCATTCCAGGAGCTGATCCGAAGGGTTGTTTTCGTTACGGTTCATGCGTGTGCTCAAAGCCCTCCACGAATCAACGATTGCGACTTTTCCGTGTCTGCTGGATTCACCAGGAACACAGTCAGCCTGTCTTCTTTACTCGGTTCGCCCATCAAAGGTTCTGCTTTTCCTCGTCATTTTCTGCTTTTCCCACAGTCACCTCGCGATATCGCTCTCCAAAAGCGACGACGGCCGCGTGCAATCGGCTTTTTACCGTCCCCAAGGGAATTCCCACGATTTCCGCGATCTCCTTGTAGGGGAAGCGGTGGTAGTACCCCAAAATGAGAACTTCGCTGAGATGATCGGGCATGGATTCGATAATCTGCCGTACCAGTTGCCGGTTTTCATCCGCCTGCAATTCCTCTTCCGGTGCAGCGGTATCGTCCGTGGCGAGAAGATCGAGAAATTTCCCGCCGGATCCACTTTCCTCGCCGCCGATGGTCGCATCGAATGGCACTTCGCGACGCCGGGTTCGGCGCCGCAGTGAGTCTCGCGCCTTATTCGCGGCAATCGTAAACAACCACGGTTTAAACCTCCGCGCGGGATCAAAGCTCCGTGCCGAATGGTGGACTTGCAAAAAGCTATCCTGGACGACATCCTCCGCCGCCGTGGAGTCGCCGGTAAATCGGAGCACAAACTGAAATAGCTCGCGCGAATGCCGCCGCACGAGAAGCTCAAAGCTTCCCTGCTTTCCTCGAAGATATTCTTTCAAAAGCGATTCGTCGGTCGGCGCGTCCACGGCACCTATTGTATCTTCTACGTCCCGAGTTGTCCCAGGATCGTGGATGAGAGGAACCGAGATGATAGGAACAAGGTTGTCACAGCCACGGCGCCTTCCTATCGCATTGCGGAGCGGGTGGACAAAACGATAACCTGGCAAAATCCGTGTTTCAAGATGGTGTTTTTGTCGGCCAACAATAGCGCAACGAACGGTAAACCGGCAGGAAGCACCCGTGGCAGTGGATACATCACGTCCGGCAATTTCGCACGACGATGGTTTTTCAGCTGGCGGCGCCGATGGGTTCAGCGGTCAGGCCTTCGGGCACGGGTTTGCTGGAACGGCACTTGGGATACTTGCTGCAACCAAGGAACGGGCCGGTGCGTCCCGTGCGGATGAGCATCGGCTCGCCGCATTCGTCGCAGGGAATGTCAGTCGGGATCGGCTTGGGCTTGGCGGCGCTGGGCATTTCAATCTCGGCGCGCTTCTTGGCCTCGCCGCGCATGTTGGCGATGAACGAACACTTGGGATACTTCGTGCAGCCGAAATAGGGGCCGAATCGACCGTTCTTGAGAATCGCCTCGCCCTTGCATTCGGGACAAACGAGATGATCTTCGGGCCAGACTTCCACCACTGGCTTGCCAGTGCGCGTCCAGGCGAATCCCGCAGGCGGTGTGCCCAACGTAGCAGGGTCAACCTTGACCGCAGTTCTGGCCGCCTTGGCTCTCTTACCGCCGGCTGCCTTACCCTTGGTCTCCACTGGCGCTTCCGGAATCGCACCCTTGGCTTCCAAATCTTTCAAGTGATCGAGCTTGTCCATCGGCATCGCATTGCGGCAGCGTGGGAACCCTGAGCAACTCAGGAACGGCCCGCGGCGACTCTTGCGAATGACCATCGCCCGCCCGCATTTGTCGCATCGCGCTCCCGCGTCCTCGGGCTTGGGCTTCTCGACGTAAATTCCGGCGGGCATCTGCGCGGTGGCCTTGCACTTGGGATAGGCCGAGCAACCCAGAAAAGCCTTGCCTTTGCCGAACTTCACGGCCATTGGCGAACGGCATTCGGGGCATTGCTCGTGAACGTCTTCGGCCTTGACTTTGCGGAGCGTGTTGCCCAGTTCGTCCGACGGCAGTGTGTTGTTGCATTCCGGGTAGCCGCTACATCCCAGGAATGGCCCCAATCGGCTCTTGCGCAGAATCATCGGTTTGCCGCACTGGACGCACGGCTCGCTGCCCACCACTTCTTTGACCGGCGTTCCCTGCGCGTCGATGTTCATGCTGGTCTTGCACTCGGGGTAGCCCGAGCAGGCCAGGAAGCGACCATTCTTGCCGAGGCGGTAGACCATTGGTTTGCCACACTCTTTGCAAACGTATTCGCTAGGCTCGGAGCGGGCGCGCTCCATGCCGGTCTGGGCCTTTTCCAGGGCGGCCTTGAACGGGTCGTAAAATTCATGCAGGACGTGGACCCAGTCGAGGTGCGCTTCCTCGATCTTGTCGAGTTCCTCTTCCATATAAGAAGTGAACTTGAGGTCCATGACCGTGGGGAAGTGCTCGATCAGTTTCTGCGTCACCATTTCGCCGCGGGCCGTCGGATGCAATTTGCGGTCCATCAATTCGACATAGGCCCGATCCTGAATCGTCTGAATGACGGCCGCATAGGTGCTGGGGCGGCCAATGCCTTCGGACTCCATCTTCTTGACCAATGCGGCTTCGGTGTATCGCGGCGGCGGACTCGTGTATTGCTGCTGCGGGTCGATTTGGAGCGGGGTGACTTGCTGTCCTTCTGCGAGTTCTGGTAGCAGTGCCTCGCCTTCTTCGGGATCGCCCATGACCCGCAGGAACCCTTCAAATACGAGGCGCCGGCCAGTCGCGCGGAATGTCGCTTCCCCCGATCGAATCGGAGCGGTGATCATCACGGTCGTGCTGTCCCACTGGGCCGGGGTCATCTGGCAGGCCACGAATCGCCGCCAGATCAGGTCGTACAGCTTGTGCTGCTCGGCGGTCAGACTCCCCTTCACTCGTTCGGGAAGTATGGTCACGTCAGAAGGGCGGATGGCTTCGTGGGCTTCTTGCGCAGTTTTTGCCGAACCGTATACGTTGGGCTTTTCCGGAAGGTGATCTTTGCTGAAACGCTCCACGATCAGGTCGCGGACGGCGTTGATCGAATCCCGGCTGAGATTGGTGGAATCGGTACGCATGTAGGTGATCAGACCAACCGGGCCACCAGCGCTGTCCAACTCGATACCTTCGTAGAGTTGCTGTGCGATCCGCATGGTTCGCGACGGGCTGAACCCCAGCGCGCTCGATGCCGCCTGCTGGAGAGCGGCCGTCGTGAAGGGTGCGTTGGGCCTGCTTGTCGTGCGGCGGGTTTGAATGTTGCTGACGGTAAACTTCGGAGCCTTGCCGGACGCCGTTTTGCCCTGGAGGACGACCGTTTTGAAGCCTTTTTCCGCGTATGGTTCAAACGGCGTCTCGCGCCGATCCGCCAGTTCGAAGCCAAGTTGCTGCGCGATGGAAAGAGCAGCATCGGGGTCAGTCGGGCTAAAATCCTCACCAGCCACCTTCACCAGTTGGGCCGAAAACGATCCGTGCTTGCCCAGCCAGGCGTTGCGTTCCTTGACGGAACGTCCGCCCTTTTCGCTATGCCCTTCGAGGAATTTCTCCCAAGCGGCCCGGTGAGCCTCCGCTTTGACCAGGTCCGTCGCGAAGTAACCCGAAATCTTCCACGACTCTTCAGGAACGAAGGCACGGATTTCAAGTTCTCGATCCACGATGAGCCGGACGGCCACAGATTGAACGCGCCCGGCCGAAAGCCCCTTGCCAAGCTTCGACTGAAGTAACGGACTAAGTTGATATCCCACGATGCGGTCCAGCACCCGCCGGGCCTGTTGGGCGTTCACCTTGTCCATATCGAGATGAAGGGGTTTATCGAAGGCGGCCTTGATCGCTGTTTTCGTAATCTCATTAAATACAACGCGCTGCACCTCTTTTTCATCGAGGTCGAGGGCGTGGCATAGATGCCAGGCAATGGCTTCGCCTTCGCGGTCCAAGTCGGTGGCAAGATAGACGGTGTGGGATGACCCCGCAGCCTTTTTCAAAGCGTTCACGGTCTTGCGACGATCGGCGAGAATCTCGTATACCGGCTCGAAGTCGTTTGCAAAGTCCACCCCGATGCCGCTGACCGGCAGGTCGCGGACGTGACCCATGCTGGCCATTACGGAGTAATCCGACCCCAAGTACCTATTAATGGTCTTGGCCTTGGCTGGCGACTCGACAATCACCAGCGACTTGGCGTTCGATTCAGTTTTTTTGGCTTTGGCCACTCACATGCCTTTCAACGACGCTTCATGAGCGCCAGTTGGTTCATACTATCGACCCCGAGGTCCTATTACTCTAACAGCGATTATAGAAGACCCCCTGATTCGGACCGGGGGGTTTATCAAGGTATGTCAGCAAAGTCAAATTGGGCGAATCCGACTTGCATATAAAATCTGTACTCAATACGCCCAAATTGCTGTGTCGCTGTATTGAATTCCCGTTATCAGGTTTGGAAAGCGGTGCAGTTTACGATGGGAAATACAAATTGGCGGCGGCTAATAGAGCCTAACTGAGGCTGCGGCCTCCGTCGATGGCGATGATCTGGCCGGTGATGTAGTCGCCCGATTCCACCAGGTAACGCACAAGACCGGCTACTTCTTCCGGCGTGCCGGCGCGTTGGAGCGGCACTTGCGAAATGAGCTTGCTCCGAAGATCGGGCGGGTATTCGTCGGGGAACATGGCGATGCCGGGCGAGACGCCGTTTACCGTGATGCGCGGGGCGTAGGCGCGGGCCAGTCCGCGAGTGAGCGCGACCAGGGCCGCCTTCGAGCAGCAATAGGAAAGATAACCCGGCCAGGGGTGTTCCGCCGCGATGTCGCACAGGTTCACGATTCGACCCTGCCCGCTTGCTTCCAGGTGAGGCCGGGCAAAGTGGCAGAGTCCTGCCGCCGCTGTCGCGTTGATGCGGAACATCCGGTCCCACTCGCCGGCCTCGAATCCGGCGCCGGTTGTCGCGCGTTCCGTCGGATGGCGCGAGTCGAACATCGAAGCGTTGTTGACCAACGCGTCGAGGCGACCCAGTGCCGTGATGGTTTGTTCGATGGTTTGCGGACACGTTGTTTCGTCCAGGAGGTCGGCTTCGACCAGCGCACAGCGGCGACCCAGTTTGCGGACATCGGACGCGGTGCGCTCGGCGTCGTCGCGTGAAGTTCGGAAGTGCAGCCCAATATCGCAACCGGCCTGGGCCAGTGCCAACGCGATGGCACGACCGACGCGCCTGGCTCCTCCCGTAACGAGTGCGACTTTTGGAGGATTCATGACCATGTCGTTTAAGAAGTTCCGTGTTTCGGCGTTTCGGTTTTTCCGGGTTTTGGCGTTTTACCCTCCGCTGTCGTCAAAGTCCTTGAGCTTGTGCATGGACCAGACGTCAGTGGTATCGCTGGGCGGTGAGCTGCGCCGGCTCAGGCTTTGACGGTACCGCCGACTGGAGCGCACGAACACGAAGGTGGCCGCAAGAAAGACGACGAACAAAAGCGCGCCGCCCAGCAACAGACCGGGTGCGATGCGGACGGCCTTGGCCGCAACGTCGACCTCGTCGCCGGCCTGGTGGTCGGCGGCGATGGGCTGGGCGCGGGTCGAATTGCGATAGATCCAGCTACCATACGCCCACATGAGCAAAACCAGTCCCAGGACCAGGAATGCCAGGCCCAGGGTCGTACGCCGTTGTTCGATGTCCTGCTCCTCTCCGCCGAAGATCATGTCGTACTACGTCCTTTGAAAGGATGTTACGACCAGGGCGTCTTTTCGCGAGGATTCGGTTCGCCAAGCTCGCGAAGTTGTTCGTACAGTCCTTTCTCCACGTCCGTCAACTTTTTGGGCGCGACGATCTGCACCACAACGTACTGATCGCCGCGCTGCTCAGAGCCGCGCTTGACCACGCCCTGGCCTCGAAGCCGCAGCTTGCCCCCGCTTGGGGTTCCCGGCGGCAGGGTCACCGTCCCACGGCCCTCGACGGTGGGAACTTCGATCTTCGCGCCGAGCACTGCTTCAGCCACGGACACCGGTAAATCCAGATAGATGTCGGAACCATCGCGGCGAAAATACGGATGCGGCGCTATCTGGACCACGAGAATGATATCGCCGCCTGGCCCGCCGTTGCCCGACGCGCCCTGTCCGCGCACGCGGATTTTCTGGCCGTTCTCGACTCCGGGTGGAATCTTCACCTCTAACGTTTCTTCGCCGCGTTCGCGTCCGATTTTCAAACTCAGCGTGGTACCTCTAATGGCCTGGTCAAAGGTCAGGTGGACGGTGTGGACTTGCTCGGGCGGCGGGCGACGTGGTGCGGCACGAGCGGATCGGCGACCGCCGCCGCCGAAAATCTGTTCAAAGATGCTCTCGTTGACTCCACCGCGGCCGCCGCCTCCCCTCCCTCCGAACGTAGAGAACAAGTCTTCCAGGTCCTCGGAACGAACCGATGACCCGTCGCCCCATTGGTACACTTGCTCGCCGGTAGGACGAGTCTGCCATTCGCCGACGGCCACATCGCCATACTCGTCATACTGAGTTCGCTTTTTCGCATCGCTGAGCACGCTGTAGGCATGTTGGACCTCTTTGAATTTGCCCTCGGCCGATGGGTCATTGGGGTTGCGATCGGGATGGTATTTCTTCGACAGGATACGATAGGCGCGTTTGATCTCGTCCGCGGTCGCGGCCTTCTTCACGCCGAGCACTTCGTAATGGTCGCGACGTTTGGCCATGCTTGCTTTCCGCCCGTGTTCCGGCGCGTCCTGAAAATCAGATTGGGTGCCATGCCCATGCCCAGCCTTTTTGGGCGCCGGCATGCAATCCGTGAGGCATGGCGGCGCTTCGCTTGACCATGCCACCCGCCGCCACCCGCCACCCGCTCGGGTTCCTCTGCGATCATAGGCACGAGCAGTATAAAGCTGCGCGAATCTTCTTGCCAAACGCGAAGAAGGTACGTCGGGTTGCAAAGCACTTCCTGATGAGGATAATCTTTCGCAAGTGATACGGCCTCTACGACCAAAGGAGATGACATGATGAAAACCACATGCCTGATGGCACTTGTCGCCGCAATTTCGACCTACGGAAACCCGCCCGAACCGCAGAAGCCTGCGGCCGCGCCACCTGCCGCGGTTGAGCCGGCCAAGCCCGCCGCCCCCGACAAAGGCAGCGCCGAAGGCGCGAAGGACAAGAGCGGATCGCAGCTACAACTGACCGGCATTACCTTTGTCGTTCCCGCCGGGTGGGAATCCCAGCCAATCCAGCCGGGACCAATGGCCCCCAAGGCGGTCTACCAAATCCCGGCGCAAAAAGCCGGAGACGATGCCGGCATCGTTCGGATCACCCACTATCCGGAGATGAAAGGCAAGGACGACATGAACATCGATCGATGGATCAGCCAGGTGGCCAAGGCCGATGGGCAGCCGGCGACCAGGGCCGACGCGAAGATCGAGAAGACCGAGACGGGCAACATCAGGCTGACCACGGTCGATGTCACCGGCAGCGTGAAGGTGACCATGCGGGATACGGGCAAGTCGGACCATCGGATGATTTCGGCGATTGTGGATCACCCCAAGGGCCCGCACTTCGTCGTAGCCGCCGGCCCGGTTGCGGCGATGAAGACGTGGGAAGCGGATATCCTCAAGTTCCTCAAGAGCGCACAGGTGACCGAGAAGTAATCACGGACGTCCAGTGCATGAATCAATGTCGTTGAGATTGTGCGTCAGAGGCTAATTCTTGACAAAATATCTTTGTCATCGCGCAGAATCCCGTAGATCGCTTTGCCCGTCGGTTGTGGGGTCATTGCAAGCGCAGTCAGCCGGTAATGATGCGCCAGGTCCGCCCATACATTTAAGAACGGTTTTAATGTCGGTCAATTTGAACTGCGTGTCGCCGTCATAATCACCCCAAGCAGGCGCCCAACGAACCCACCGTGTGCAATCGTGTAAGTCAATCAGTACCGCGACTGCTAAGGAGCGGTGTTGGCCGCAATGGTCGTCCTGCGAAGGCAATGCCCGCCGCAAAACAAGATGACAGACCAAACCCAATTTGGGAAATAAAAAAGCATCGAGCCGCAGGGTGCGACTCGACGCTCTCAATTGTTTCTGCTTTCCGTGATTCTTCGTTTACGCCCTTGGATGGGCGTCGTCGTACGCTTGCTTGAGACGCGGCGTCGTCAGGTGCGTGTAAATCTGCGTCGTCGAAATCGACTGGTGACCCAGAAGTTCCTGCACGCTTCGCAGGTCGGCGCCGTTGGCCAGCATGTGCGTGGCGAAGCTGTGCCGCAGCGTGTGCGGGCTGATGCTCGGATCGAGCCCGGCCTGGGCCAGGTACTTGTCGAGCTTGCGGCGGACGCTTCGCGTGCTGAGCCGCTGCCCGTGCTTGTTCACGAAGAGCGCGCTCTGGTCGAAGTTGACCGCCCGCGCGTCGGCCCGGCGAAGCTGAATGTACTTCTGGACGGCCGTCAGAGCGGTGGGTCCGATCGGCGTGGTGCGCTGCTTTTTGCCCTTGCCGCGGACGCGAATGGTGCGGCCCTCGAATTCCACGTCGGTGAAGTTCAGATCGACCAGCTCGCTGACGCGGACGCCGGTGGAGAAGAGCACTTCCAGCATGGCCCGGTCGCGCGCTCCCAGCAGGGTGTTGTCGTCGGGCGTCGAAAGCAACTTGGTGATCTTCTCGACTTCGAGGAATTTCGGCAGGCGCTTGTCCTGCTTGGGCGTGCGGATCGTCGCCAGCGGGTGCGCCTTCACATAGCCGCGGCGCATGCAGAACTTGTAGAAGCTCCGCAGGGTCGCCAGCTTGCGCGCGATGGTCGATTTCGAGTAGCTCTGCGTGCCCAGAAACGCGAGGAACGCCTTGACCTGTTCGGTCTCCGCGTCGCGCAGCTTCTGTTGCATGCCGGTTTCGGCCAGAGCAACGCCGCCTTCCGACGTGGACGCGGGAGTGCCACCTTGTGACATCAACCGGCCATGAGCGGCGGGGCGTTCGGTGAAGTTCTGGTGCCCGCCCGCCGCCGCGACGTCCCCGATGAGGAACGAGCAGAACTGGGCAAGGTCTGCGGCGTAGCACTTGGCCGTGTGCGGCGAAAAGTGACGCTCGAACTTCAGGTAATTCAAAAATTCGTCAATCAAGGAAATCTCTTTCATGATCGCATTACACATCGGCGAAACCAACCCGCGCCGCGACCTCCTGTCGCCTGGCATCGAGCGTAGGGCCACCCCGAAACCTACGTGGCGATCTGATCGAGCTCCGTCTCTAATCTTCGACCCATCTGGTAGCTGAGCACGGCCGCGTCAAACCAATCAAAGACACTTTCCGGATTCCCCGCCAGATCCGCGAACGCATCGATGACCTCGGGTTCCTGGCCGGATTGATACCGGAACACGAACCGCTCTTCGCCCTTGACGAGCGACAATTGCCGCACCACGCTCATGGTCTCCTTACCTTCCGCTTCCCGTTCCTCGCGCCACCACCACCGAGCGGTCCCCGCTCAACAGTGATCGAATCGTCGCGTGGCAGCAAAACCGCATAAAATGCTGCTGGCTGACCACGTATCGGCGCCATCCAAACGGGCTTTCGTCTGCGTCCCGCAGCGCCGCAAAACCTCTGATCTCCTGTACTACATCGGCATTGGCCCCGCTGAAGACTCGTTGCGTCTGGGCCAACAATTGTCCGCTCGCTGCGCCGGCCGGACTCTCCGGCGGATCGCCCAGTCCGTGCCACGGCATGGCACCGAAAAGCTGGGCCGTGATACCGATTCGCGGAGGATCGAACGCGTCGTACTCCGTCACCGCGAATACCAGGATCGCGTCGGCGCCCACCAGCTCGGCCAGTTCCAGGGCCTGCTCGCGCGAAGTCACCTGGTCCTTGCCCTGCACCGCCATCGCCCCGAGCACGCGGCTGACCGGAATCACCGTGATCCGATCGGCAAACCCAAGCTCGCTGGCCATCTGATCGGCGAACCGGCTGGGGTCGAAATCCGTTGACCCGCTCAGGTTCACCGCCGGGGCCACCGCCACGGTCGCCGTTCCCAGAAAGGGATTGGCGACGGTGAGCGGCTCGACTCGTTTGGGCTGCGAACAGCCGGAAAAGGCCGTCAGGCAAACCCCAATCAGCAAACACGCGAAAACGCCCGGTCCGTGTCTTCGATGCGATAACCGGCTCTTTCGCCGGGCTTTACTTATCTCTTTCATCACGGAACATTGCCGCAAAACTACCTGCGGCGCTCCCTGCAAAATGCGGCTCAACAGGCTGGGAACACAGATGTCATCGTCCAAAATCATTGACCGCTTGCGTCCCCAAACACGATTCGGGCATCGGCCCATAAGACCGTGTATGCCGTGCCTTTTTGACGACAAATCCGGCCTGCAAACTGATCCGAGAGCATTCTTGACGGGAGGAAAAACCCCTGATGGCCTGTCCGCTTTTCCTGCGATTCCAAGCCGTCCCCGCATCACTATGCCGCAAACCAGGTGTCCGATAACCCGTGTTTTATCGTCCGAGAAATGGATTCACCTGTAACTCTTTAGGATTCGGTGGACGCTATATGGTGAATCAGGATGCATCTCAATCGTTAACGTAGGTTGACATTGCGTAATTGTTCATGTTTCGCCATGTTGATCCATAGCATTGAAAATGGGCGTAAATGGAACCGATAACACGAGCGACAGGAAAGAACACTCGACGCTTCAAACGGACACGACTTCTTCAATTCACAACAATTCACAGGCTGCAAACATCGTGTGTCAGCCGTAACCTATTGTACCACAAAGAATTAAAGTTTTTGTTATTATCTGTCGCTTTTGCAGACATCGACTGCTACACTTCTGGCGGAAAAGCCGTACATTTCTCCAGCGGTTGACGGTCAGGCACGGGATGGGAAGGAAGCAGCCAGCCCCGCCTTTTGCGAATTTTTGACGAATCGGCGCGCTGCTCATGCGCGCCTCGTGGAGAATTTGGTGTTCCGGGGGGAACGAGAATGATTACCCGTTCGTTTTGTCGTGCTTTCCAGTGCGTGGCCATCGATCTCAACACCCAACGAGATTTTTGCGAACCGGGCCGGGCGTTTCCGGTTGCCAATCTCGATCAACTCATCCCGGCCCTGCGGCGAGTGATCGCATGGGTAAAGCGAAATCAAACGCCAATTGTCTCTTCGATTGAGGCGCACCGGGAATACGAACTCTCCGATAGCGGCAACCCGATTCACTGCGTGGACGGCTCGGACGGTCAGGAAAAAATCGACTTTACTCTCCTGGCCAATCGAAAGTACGTCCCTTCCGACAATACCCCGGCCGTTCCCGTCGATCTGTTCGCCAGCTTTCAGCAAGTCATCTTCTGGAAACGAACCGACGACCTGCTTACCAATCCGAAAGCCGATCGCCTGGTGAGTCAGGCGCCGATCGGAGAGTTTCTTCTGTTTGGGGTGGGAATGGAATCATCCATCAAGGCGCTGGCTCTGGCCCTGTTGGCGCGCAACAAAAAGGTGACCATTGTCGTTGACGCTTGCGGCCACTGGAGCAAAGGAACCGCGGACCAGGCGATTCGGCAAGTCTTGGCCAAAGGCGCTACTGTTGTAACGGTCGATGAACTGCTGGCCCGCAAGTTGGAACGGAGAATCCGATATGGAACCACTCCGGGAAATGTTCGACCGAATGGGTTCCGCCAGGAACTTCGCCCGGCAAGCGCCGCTGCCGATCGCTCCAACGGTGCCGCACGGTTGCCGCTGAGTTCTGCCAATGCTAAGATTTCGAAGAGAAACGGGCACCAAAGCTAGAAACTAGAGTCTGGAAACCAGAAACTAGAAAAAGCCGATCGACGCCTCCTCTAAAGAAGTCATGGCTAAAAAGAAGAAACTACCCAAGCAGCTCGCCATCCTCGACGAGGACATGTGCACCGGATGCGACGCCTGTGTGACCGTTTGTCCAGTCAATTGCATCGATCATATTTCCGACCCCAGGCAACCCGGTTATGCGATGGGGGTTTGTACCATCGACCTCAACGTCTGCATCGGATGCAAACTTTGCGCTCAGGTTTGCCCGTGGGATGTGATTACCATGGTGCCCACCGATCAGGTTCTGATGGAACCCAAGTTCGCCGCACTCCTCACAACCGAGTAAGGGCATCCTACAAAGCGGACAATTATCGCAAATGCTGTCCGCCAAAAGTCCACCGTAACTGTCACAGACCCATACTCAGTTTGCCGCGCGGCCTCCAAAGAGCGGCGTGCTAGAATGATTCCATGCAAAGCGAACTCGTCCTCTCGCGAAATCAGGTACGACGCATCGACGAGTTGGCTAAATCCCAGTACGGCCTGCCCGGAATCGTGCTCATGGAGAACGCCGGACATGGCGCGGCCCAAATCATCGATCAGCAATACAGCCCGCGCGGTATTGCCTTCGTTGCGTGCGGAACGGGGAATAATGGCGGAGATGGATTGGTCATTGCCCGACATTTACACAACGCAGGTTGGACCGTGCAAGTGGTCATCGCAGGGGATCCTGTTTCGATGTCCCCGGATTGCGCGGTGAACGACCGGGTGATTCAGGCGATGGGTGTTGAACGCTCCGTTGCAGGCGACACGGAAGAGTTACTTCCGTGCTGCGAAGCGATCCGCGCGGATACGGTTGTGGTGGACGCCCTATTGGGGACAGGGTTCCAAGGCATGGTTCGCCCCGCGTTGGCGGCGTTCATCGACCGGCTCAACGTGTGCCCCAGACGAGCCATGCTGGCCGTCGATGTGCCGTCAGGATTGAACTGCGACACCGGGCTGCCCGGCGGCACGGCAATCCGGGCCGACACGACCATCACCTTTGTGGCCATGAAGCCGGGATTTTTGACGGATTCCGGGCGACGCCACACAGGAAGGTGCCGCGTCGCAGGCATTGGAGTTCCCCGCGAGTTGATTGAACGCGTTGCAAGGTTGGAAGACCCATGCGGCGAATCGTCCTGAGAATCTCACTCTCCATGGTGTTGATCGCCTCGCTTGGCGATCAGCCTCCGGACACGCCACCCTCCTGGTCCGCAGTGGAAATAACGGAGACACTCGGCGATCGATTTCGCACTCACGACACGGAGCATTTTTCGATCTATTACGATACGCCGTATGAAACATTGCGACCGTTGACCGCCCGACTGGAGGGGATTTACGACGCCATCGAACGATTCAGTGCCACTCTCGATTCTCCCATCGTTGTAACCCAAAGGCGTCTTCCCATCATCCTCTTCGCTCGGCACGAGGATTTTGCCGCTTACGCAGAGAAAGCTGGTCTTTCCGGGGGAAGCGTGGCCGGGTTTTACAACCCCAAAACAAACGTCGCGGCGTTCGTGGACGTTCTTGATAGTCCATCGTTGCGCCCGCTGCATCACGAGATCAAACGCCTGGACGCCGTGCTTCAAAATCAGAATGGCCCGTCGGCGGGCGGACAACCGCGCATGGATGCAGTCAATCGGCTCATGGTCCTGCGCGCTCAGCGAGACGCGCTGGTCGAGTCGTTCAACCGGGTTGTGCTCCAGCACGAGGCCGCGCACCAAATCCTTTTCAATCTCGGTGTGCATGTTCGCGGGGTGCGTACCCCCCTATGGGTGGTCGAAGGCCTTGCGTGCCAATTCGAGGTGCCACAATCCGATGCTCGCGGGACGCTTACGCGAGTCAATCACATGCGTCTGGGTGATTTGCGCACAGCGCTTGGAGCAGCCGATAAGGACAAGAATGCAGGCGCGCTCTTCCCGAAGGCCGTCGCGAATGGGAACCTCCTTCCCTTGGACGAACTTCTCACGGTCGAGCAGTTTCCGGGGGACCAGAATCACCTGACGGCCGGCTATTCACAGGCTTGGGCACTGGTGCACTTCCTGCATCGCCAACGCCCCGGAGCTTTTGCGAAATACCTGGCCGTTTTGGCCTCCAGAAAGCCCGGGGCGGACGTATCGTCGGCCCAGGAAATGACCGACTTCGAGACCGCTTTTGGGTCGGCTGACGAAGATTTCACCAGGACCTGGCTGACGTTCATGCTTCGCCTGCGATACGATCCCAACGCTCGCTGAAGTGCAAGCCCTACGGTCCTCCTGGCCGATATAGTCTGGATTCGATACGCTCTTATTTGGGGAAATTATGTTCGATCGATTTCGCCGTTACGAGATTCAGGCCGTCTGGTCGATCGGCCTGGCCTTGGTTTCGCTGGGTCCGACGACAGTCGCGGCCTGGCTCGCACTACGAAACTACAACGATCAGCTTGGCCGAATCGTTTACGGCTCGGGCGGGTTTTTTCTCGGCACCTTTGCGGCCTGCGTCGTCGCATCCATGGCCGTTGCCTTTCTCGGATTTTCTCTGGGGTGGAACAGTGCGGGCCAGACGCGCAACGACCGCTCCGCGGCTTCGTGGGCGGGCTTCTTTGTGGGAGGCGCCGCATTGTCCGCAAACGTCGTTTTGATGCTCGCCCTTTACATACTGCGGTTAAGGCTCGAATGATCGCCCGCTCAGGAGGGGCCTCCTCGCGTCAGACTGGACGGTTGAATCCCCCATGGAAAGAGGGGAGGCGTCCGTGAGCTATCGCGCAGGCCAAAGGAAACGGGCGAGGGCGATCTGTCCCAGCAAGACGGCGAGGAATGTGACCGAAGATCCGACGCCGGCCACGCGCAGGCGATCGTGGAGGTTGACGTTTTTCTGCAACACGCCGGCACGGGTCATTTGCAATTCAGCGCCCCGCTGAGCGGTGGCTCTCTTTTGGGCGAGATCGCGTAACCGGCTCTCGGCGAGGTCGAGATCGGTGCGGCTGAGCTGGAGCCGGTTGTTGGCCAGCTCGGCGTTGGCTACGGCGGCCACGAATTGTTCGCTCGATGCCGAGGCGGTTTGCAATCCGTCCTGAAGAGCGATGAGTTCTTCCACGGTCGAATCGCTGGCCTCGCGGCTCTTGTGAAGAATGTCGTCGAGCGCGGATATGGTGCGATTTCGCTCTTCCGTGGCGCGGGCAATGGCCCGCTTTTGCAACCGTTCATCGATGACGCGAATGCGATCCGCTACGCGGCGGCGCAGTCCTCGGGCGATGCGCAGCGCGGAGTCGAGGCGAAAGTTGTTGGGAGTGTCGATCGCTCCGGCGGCAAATTCGAATCGGTGATGGGCGGCCTGCAACTCGGCGAAGGCCCGCGTCGCATCGGATTGGCGAAGATGGTGTTGCGCGTCGTCGGCCGGATCGCGGGAGAGTTGATTGACGCTTTCCCGAACGGCTGACAGTCGATTGCCGGCGTGAAACAGGAATTCGTTCAGCATCGTCTTGACCCGCTGGTAGGCATCGAGGAGTGTCGCCCCCTGGGCGTCCAGATCGGCGCGTTGCAGCCCGGCAAATTCCGCGTTCCAGCTTTTCGAGAAGGTGGCGGCCGCATCCCGGTACGCGGTCATCTCGCCGGCGATTGCGACGCAGGCTTCCCGCATCGACGATGGGGTGGCGTCCGCGTCGAGACTGGAAACCTGCGTCAGGCCCGCGGCGGCTGCCGAGCCGAGTTGTTCGAGGGCGGCCGATGATTGTTGCCAGACATTGAGCATGTGCAGTTTCAGTTCGGTGAGCGTAGTGCTGAGTTCCTTGATGTCTTGTTGAAGATCCGCGTCAGCGAGCAATGCAGTCTGGCGTACCTCGGCGTTCACGGCCGCGTGAGTGAGGTCGTCTTGCTGAGTCAATCGCTTGAATTCTTCGCCGGCCTGCCGGAGTTGGGTACGCGCGGCGTCGAAATCGCCGCGTACGCTTTTCCATCGAACCATCAGGTTTTCGTTATCCGGGCGAGGGTCGGCGACGGGAAGTTTGGCCATGGCCTCGTCGAGCTGTCTTTGGGCGTCGTCGAGTCTCCTGGTGAGCACGGTCGCGTAGTTTTGAAGGAAGCTCTCGCCTTCGGTTGGTTTTGACCGCTCGGATTCGTTTAGCGTCTGTACGTGAGTCATGAAGCCGCGAGCCAGAGCCTCCGCCTGGGTCGCTCCCAAGTCCGCATTGCTGGTGTCCATTGCGACACACAGCACGCCGGCCGCTGGAACCTCGACTTGCCACTTCGTATCATTCTGTTGCGGCGAGGTTTTCTGATCGTCCCTCCAAACGAAGCCCATGAGTTCCTTCCGGTACTTCCCAAACTGAGCCAGGTCGGATGCGTTTGCGATCTGAAAAGTGGCTCCGCAACGGTGCTGGAAGGGTTCGGCCAGGAGCATCGCGCCGCCGACAAACAGCCCGGCCAGCACGGCAAGTGAAACCTGTGCAAGGTGTCGCTTCGAGCGACCGGAGTCGGCATCCGGCGAGGGCGGGTGGAGGATGGCTGCGGAATCAGGCACAGCGCGGCCATGCGAAGGCAACGGTGTCCCCGGAGCGGACTTGGATGCGGCGCGGCGACGCTCCAGCCAGGACGACGAAGGCGGTTCCTGAGATTTCAGGTCTGGTGACACAATAGGGTACTCTTAAGGCTCCTGTAGACCAAACAGTCTTGAATCCATGGTGAATCCTAGCCTTAAGACGATCGAGAGACCAACTTCCCAATGCCCGAAGCCCCCGCATCGAAGTGTGGGGGACGCGCTGGGCATGAATGCGGGTGCTCGGAGTACTGGGAGACCCCCTTGCGTCCGGTTGCCTCGTGTTTGACATCGTAACATCAATGCTTATACTCGCCCGGCTCTGAGCGGGTGTCCGTGGGGCTTTATGGCGTCTGCGGGCGTCCTGGTGGCTTGCCGGTTGACTTTTCAAGATCGAGCGGCTCCGATATTCTTGCTCTTTCGGACCACGGCAGCTGTGCGCTGGGCAGCGCGGCAGTGTGCGGCTTTTGTGGGTTTTGCTGCTGTAGCTCAGCTGGTAGAGTGCGTCCTTGGTAAGGACGAGGTCACGGGTTCGATTCCCGTCAGCAGCTTTCACAGGACTGGAAACGACGTTGGATTTTTGCCGCGTGGCGCGTGGCCCGCGGGCCTGATTTTTGATCGCATCGATTGTGGAATTGGCAGACTGCCTGGCGATAGGCCGAAGAACCGGCTTCGCCAAGCGAGTGGAGGTAGTAATTCAATGGCCAAAGGCGTATTTGAAAGAACCAAACCGCACGTAAACGTGGGCACGATCGGTCACGTTGACCACGGCAAGACCACCCTTACAGCGGCCATTGCCACAGTGCAAGCTGCCAAGGGTCTGGGCAAGCCCATCAGCTACGACGAAGTGGCCAAGGCCTCTGAGTCGCAAGGTCGCCGCGACCCAACCAAGATTCTGACCATCGCGACTTCGCATGTGGAATATGAAACCGAATCGCGGCACTACGCGCACATCGACTGCCCCGGTCACGCCGACTATGTGAAGAACATGATCACCGGCGCAGCCCAGATGGACGGCGCGATTCTCGTCGTGTCGGCGGCTGACGGTCCGATGCCGCAGACCCGCGAGCATATTCTGCTGGCCCGCCAGGTAAACGTTCCGAATCTGGTCGTGTTCCTCAATAAGATCGATCTGGTTGACGATCCCGAACTTCTGGAGCTTGTGGAGATGGAAGTCCGCGAGCTTCTCACCAAGTATGATTTCAACGGCGATGAAATTCCCGTTATCAAAGGCTCTTCGTTGCCCGCGCTGCAATTCCCGAAAGATCCCGAAAAAACCAAGTGCATTGAAGAGTTGATGAAGGCGCTGGACACCCACATTTCGATTCCGAAGCGCGACATTGATCTGCCATTTTTGATGTCAGTGGAGGACGTCTTCAGCATCAAGGGTCGTGGTACGGTCGCCACCGGCCGTATCGAACGCGGACAGGTCAAGGTCGGCGACGAAGTGGAAATCGTCGGGTTGACCGATACGGCGGTTACGGTTGTGACCGGCGTGGAGATGTTCAATAAGACGCTCGACTCCGGCATCGCCGGCGACAACGTGGGCTGCCTCCTTCGCGGCACGAAGAAAGAGGAAATCGAAAGAGGCCATGTGTTGGCGGCCAAAAAGTCGATCAACCCGCATACCAAGTTCGACGCTCAGGTGTACGTCCTGACGCAGGAGGAAGGCGGGCGGCATACGCCGTTCTTCAACGGCTACCGCCCGCAGTTCTACTTCCGCACCACGGACGTGACCGGCGGTTTGACGCTCAAGGGCGCCGAGATGTGCATGCCCGGCGACAACATCGTGATGGAAGTATCGCTCGGCAAGCCCATCGCCATGGAGCAGGGGCTTCGCTTCGCGGTTCGCGAGGGCGGCCGCACGGTGGGCTCGGGCGTGGTGATCAAGGTAACGGAGTAAACGTCCAAAAGTCCAAACATCCAAAAATCCAAACGCCCTCTCCCTTGGTTTTGGGAGAGGGCGTTTTGGTGCTATCCGAACCCGGAGCGCAAGCGACGGGCGGTGCCCGGACAATAGAAAGCGACCGGTAAACAAGCAACGAATTGACCGCCCCGCGCTGGCGCTTGGGGTTCGGAAGAGACGGAAAGGGTTACACCAATGGCCAAGGCCGCAAAAAGAGAATTCGTCTGGTTGCAGTGCAAGGAATGCAGCGACCTGAACTATCGCACGTCCGTCAACGTCATGGGCGGCACGCCCAAGATCGAGCTGTCCAAGTACTGCCGGCGCGAACGCAAGCACACCACCCACAAGCTCAAGAGGAAGTAGGCAACCCCGCTGCGCAGCGCCTTCCTTTCGCTCGCATACGGGTCGCACAGGAAATCCATGGTCCAGGTTCGAGCGACCGGACCTCGGCCACTCCAATGGCCTTGAGCTAATTTTCGCAAGAACAAAGGCCCCACGCGCCTTGGACCTATCTCCGCAGCGGTTTTGTTTCATCCCCAATAATCCGCGTTCATCCGCGACCCTGTCCAGAGTCTAGATTGCAGGGATTGAACGGCGGCACCAATTCCTTGTTTGACCCGCAGGTGAGCGGCAACCTAATATGGCCCTTTTGCCGCGAAACGACTTTGACGGAGGCTTGACCATGCCCGAAAGCAAAACACCGGATTTTTACAATATCGACTCGCTCCTGACCGACGACGAGAGGCAGATTCGCGACACCGTGGCCGCGTTCGTGGACGAGCGCGTGCTGCCCATTATCGCCGACTGCTTCGAACACGAGCGGTTCCCCAACGAGCTGATCCCGCAGATGGCCGAGCTGGGTCTCTTCGGGCCGACGCTTCAGGACTACGGCTGCGCGGGGGTGAGCAACGTCGCCTATGGCCTGATCATGCAGGAGCTGGAGCGCGGCGACAGCGGCGTGCGCAGCTTCGCCTCGGTACAGAGCGGGCTGGTGATGTTCCCGATCCACGCCTACGGCTCCGACGAGCACAGGCAGCGGTGGCTCCCCGAAATGGCGAAGGCCCGCAAGATCGGCTGCTTTGGACTCACCGAGCCCGACGGCGGCTCCGACCCCGGCGCGATGAAGACGCGGGCCGAGAAGCGCGACGGCGACTGGGTGCTCAACGGCGCGAAAATGTGGATCACCAGCGGATCGATCGCGGATGTGGCCGTGGTGTGGGCCATGACCGACAAGGGCGTTCGCGGGTTTCTCGTGGAGAAGGGGACGCCGGGCTACACCACGCGGGACATTCCGCACAAATTTTCGCTGCGGGCGTCGGTGACCAGCGAACTGTTCTTCGACAATTGCAAAGTGCCGGAGTCGAACCGATTGCCCAAGGCGGAAGGGCTGGGCGCGCCGCTGAGTTGTCTCACGCAAGCGCGGTACGGAATTGCCTGGGGCGGAATCGGGGCCGCGATGGCCTGCTACCGTGAGGCGCTGGAATTCTGCCGGAACCGCATCCTCTTCGGCGCGCCGCTCATCCATAAGCAGGCAATTCAACTCCGCCTGGCCGACATGGTCCGCCGCATCACTACGGGTCAGCTTCTTGCGCTTCAACTTGGGCGGCTCAAAGATAAAGGCGAGATGCACCATACGCAGGTTTCATTGGCCAAGTGGAACAACGTGCGGCTGGGCCTGGATATTGCCCGCGAGGCCCGCGACATCCTCGGTGCCGGGGGCATCAGCGTTGAGTGCAGCCCGATCCGGCACATGCTCAACCTCGAAAGCGTGATCACCTACGAAGGCACCGAGACCATCCACCAACTCGTGGTAGGCCGCGAAATCACCGGCTTCGCGGCGTTTTGAGTTATAAAATGTTACGAATCGATCGACAAAATAAGACGCTCACGCGGCTCGACGAGCGAGCCATCCACGAAGTTGGCCTTAAGGAACGATACGATATCCAACGAATGATACGTCAAAGCCCTGGAGCATTCTTCAGCGAAATGGGCGAATCTCTGATGCTTATTGGCGATGAAATTCGTCCCGCTGAGTTTGTGGACGATCGAATCGACTTGCTCGCGATCGACAAACACGGGTCTTCGGTAATCATTGAACTCAAGCGAGGGAGTGACAAGCTTCACTTGCTACAAGCGTTGGCATATGCGGCAATGGTTTCAAAGTGGGAGAATGGACGGTTTGCGTTGGAGCTGGGCCGATCGCGAACCCAGTCTCTTGAAGACAGCGATGAACAGATCGAAGAGTTCCTCGATGAGGGCGTGGAGAGTCTGAATGAGTCACAGCGCGTGATCTTGATTGCCGAGGGCTTTGAATACGAAGTATTGGTCACTGCCGAATGGTTGGGCGAAGCCTACTCGATGGATATTCGGTGCTACCGAGTGAAAATTTCTGCTGATGGAGGCAACGAGTACCTTTCATGCACATGCATATACCCACCTCCCGAAATATCCGCCCATACTGTGCGTCGAGGCAAGCGAGGCGAATCGAAGCCCATGCGATGGACAAGTTGGGATGTGGTGTTCGCGGAGATCAAAAACCCGGCTATTGTGGAGTTTTTCCAAAAGGAAATGAAAGCGGGACGAGAGAACTACCTACGACACCGTGTGCTGCACTATCGATTGAACGATAAGCGCAGGTTTCACGTTTGTGCAAGACGCAAGTCGGCCTATGTCTGGCAGTCGGGCCGCTTTGAAAACGATGTAGATTTCTGGAAAAACCGCCTTGGACTACAGGCAAAGATCGAACCTGTCCAAAGTGGGAGAAGCCTGAGATTCTTCCTCTCATCACCACAAGATTTCAACACATTTCGTGACGCTTATGATAACCACCTAACCAAGACTGAGTTTCTCGGTGGCGACGATTTACCCGAGACAGACGAAGCTTAACACTGGACCTGATGGACGGCCTGATCAACTTTCATAAGCCCGTGGGGACCACGTCGGCGAAGGCGCTGTACAAGGTTCGGGCGATCACTAAGCAGAAAAAGAGCGGGCATGCGGGAACGCTGGACCCGGCCGCCAGCGGGGTGCTGATCCTCTGCATGGGCAAGGCCACCAAGCTGGTCGAGTCGATCATGGACCATCCCAAGGTCTATCGCACGACCGCGCGGCTCGACGCAACCAGCGAGAGCTTCGACAGCGACCGGCCACTGGTGCCAGTGGATGTCGCTTCGCAGCCGACCGAATCGCAAGTGCGCGATGCGCTGGCGAACTTTGAAGGAACGATTCAGCAAGTTCCGCCTAACATCAGCGCGATCAAAATCGGCGGCGTGCCGGCCTACAAGTTGGCCGGAACGGATCGGCAAGTGGAACTCGCGCCCAGGCCGGTGAACGTCTACTGGCTGCACTTGCACCGCTACGATTTCCCTGTTATCGACTTCGAAATGTGCTGTGGCCGGGGGACATACGTGCGGTCGCTGATTCGGGACCTGGGGATACGCCTCGGCACCGGCGGTGTACTCACGTCACTTGTGCGAACGCAAATTGGCCCGTTCAAGCTTGAATCCGCATGGACCTTGGACGCCCTGCGCTGCGCTGCGGACCCCGGCAGGTTTTTGATCGACCTTGTTGCTGCCACGGCGTTATTCGGAAGTCAGAAGGCAATTCCGCCACGTCCTATGCCAAAATAAAGACACAGGTTGGTGAACTTATTTTGCTCGACATGCTGTGGATAAACGATAGAAGCCCCGCACTGAGTCGCACCGATTGGTATATTCGGCCGCTCGCGAGGCTTCCTTCGTAATGTTCTCCGAAAGTATTGTCCGGAGTCGAGATCTCACGGATCTCTGCCTTCATTATACCATCAAACGGCGAAAAATCAACCGCATACAACGGCAATTCTTGCAGATAATTGACCTCGTGATTCAAAACAAAGCGACGATCATTGATTTTCTGATTTTCTAGGGGACCGTCGCAGACGGCGCTCCGGTTGAGTTGTTGGCCGGCGCGGCGTTCTGCTGCTTGATCCAATCGCGCATAGTCTTGGGCGCATTGGCGAGTCGCCATTGATCGTGCTCACGCACCAGCATCATCACGATCTCCCGCAAGGGTGCCCGCTTGCCAGCTTTGGCCGCAGGGTCAAGCGCCACTTCCACCAATAACACGTAGACCGGTTCCGACGCGGCGGCGTCCTGGTCCCCCGCAAGCAACACTTTTTGCAGTCCTCGCACTTCGATACGGTGTACCGCCTGCCAGCCCTCTTCAAACTCCGCACGTGAGATGGGGTCTTGCCTGGCACTCCACAAGCCGCGGAACGCCTCGTAGTTTCCGTTGGCGCATTGGCCGAGTGCGGTGCGGACGAAGATGCTGACGCTTTCGTCAGCGACGCGCAACGAATCGGGGAAGATCAGTTCCGTCGCCGATTCGGTCGCGGGTTTGGATGGAGGCGTGGCCGGGGCGTTCTCCTCTTCGCGACAGCCTGAAGCCGAAGTCAACAGCACGATTGCCGGCAGGCATCGAAAGGTAAGTCGGTTCCGTCGCAATGGACTCCAGCGCCCCTTTCAGAGTGGTGCGCCGGGAGTATAGTAGCTGCATGGCACGGGGCCAAGGCGCGGTTGGCCCGCCAAGTGATATCCGAAGGACCTGTTTTTCATGCTTGCATCGACTCCGTGGTATTGGTGGGCCGGATTTCTCGGGTTCGTGGTGACCATTCTCGTCCTGGACTTGGGCGTGTTCCATCGCAAATCGCACGTCGTCGGCTTGAAAGAGGCCTTCGCCTGGTGCGTGGGCTGGGTGGGCCTGGCGATGATTTTTTGCCTGGGCATCTACTGGGGCTGGTTTGGACCATATCTGCCGGATGAGCGCGGCAAGGCGGCACTGGAGTTCCTCGCAGGATATTTAATCGAACAATCGCTGAGCATCGACAACGTCTTCGTTTTCGCGGTGATCTTCACTTATTTCGCTGTTCCGGCGGCCTATCAACACCGCGTTCTGTTTTTCGGAATCGTCGGGGCCATCGTCTTCCGGGCGATTTTCATTTTCGGTGGATTGTGGCTCATCAACAATTTCAAGTGGACGATGTATATTTTCGGTGCGTTCTTGATACTCACGGGCATCAAGATGGCCATCCGCAAGAACGAGGAGATTCATCCGGAGAAGAATCCGGTGCTCAAGCTGACCCGCGCGTTGTTGCCGGTTACGCCGGATTACCACGGCCAACATTTCGTTGCCCGTATCAATGGGAAGTTATTCGCAACTCCCATGCTCTTGGTGCTTCTGTTTGTCGAGACGACTGACATCTTGTTCGCGGTGGATTCCATTCCGGCCGTCCTGGCGGTCACCAAGGATTCCTTCATCGTATTCACTTCAAACATTTTCGCGATTCTCGGTTTGCGTGCGTTTTATTTTGCGGTGGCGGGCTTCATGCAGATGTTCCGCTTCCTGACCTACGGGTTGTCCGTACTGCTCGTGTTCATCGGCGGAAAGATGATTGCCTCGACGGTCTGGGGCAGCCACATGCCCATCACGGTTTCGCTTGGGATTATTGGCGGGATTCTTGCGACATCGGTCGTGATGTCGCTGCTCATTCCGCCGAAAGCGCCGCCGGGAGACGCCGTCGTTGACGAGCCACGGGAACATATCTAGGGGTGAGGATTGATAGGGTTTCGGGG
>CXWL01000167.1_pt1 | contig 37484 bp, 41 predicted proteins | sample 590931 | NCBI WGS metagenome assembly CXWL01 (sample SAMEA3498368, study PRJEB10139) | groundwater metagenome | biome: water well; material: biofilm material | place: Germany | collected 2015-04-27 | reverse complement strand
ATCTAGCAATGGAGGTCGCGATGAACTAAGCGTGCGCCTGGACGCCAAGATGGGGCCCGGTCACGTTACGCGCAGGCGCTGCCGCAGGTGGAGGACGTCGGTCTATGGGCCCTGAGCCAGTCGGCTTGGCCCGTCCCCTACACGCTGCGACAGAGCCGTAACGTGCGGTTCGCCATCATGGTCAGTCCACCCGGTGTCAATCCGCATGAGCAGGTCTCGTTCTTCCTCTATCGGCAAGCGCTGAGTTGGGGGCTGTCGCCCGAGGAGGCGGCGGAGGCGGACCAGATGCATAGCGAGGTTGCGCTCTATTACGCTGGCCGCAGTTCGCATCAACGCGCGCAAGAGGCGGTCAACGCGTTTCGCGATCGGCGCTGGTTTCGCGGCGTCGTCACGCATCCTTATTGGGATGAGATGACGCCGGAAGGCGTGATACTGACGCCGGATCAACTCGCCACGGCCATCCGCGAACGGCCCGGGGCCTTTGAACTCGTTACCGCCGACAGTTCGTTCATGGATTATGCGCGCGATTATCGCCGGCTACGCCGGCTGCCGACGCTGATCATTTATGGCTCCGAGGATCAATTGCTGCCGATCGCTCGCTCGCAGACGATGATGGAAGCGGCACTGCGCAACGAGCGGCGTTATCGCCATGACTTCCGCGTGTTCGAGGGAGCGAACCACGACATCCAAACGCCGGAGGGCCGGATTTATCCGGACTATTTGACCATGATCGCCGATTGGGCGCGGACGCGGTTCGACGACTAGCGCCGGTCCGCCGCTTGGATCGGGATCGGGTGGTTGATCGACGGGCGGTTCGGCGCTTTCGCGGCCTTCGGCTTCGGCGATGGCTTGCTCGACGTCGGCAAGCAGCGTCGGCAGGCGTTGAGGAAGTGGTCGCCGCCCGGACGGCGGTCAGCGTGTGGCCTTCATAGCCGATCCTCGGAGAGGGTGACTTTCCGCTGTCGGCGAGAGCGCGCCGTCGTTAGAGAGGCTGAGCCACTGACCGGCTTCGAGGGAGTAGGCCAGTCGCGAAAATCACCCTGATGACGTACCGTGGCCCTGAACGGACATTGACCGGAAGTCGATTGACGCTAATTTTGACTACTGAAACAGCGGGCAGAGACAGTGCGCGACACAAGCTCGTTGATGTGGATTTGCGTTGCCCTCGTTGCCTTCGGAGGGGCTGCGGCGCTGAGGTTAATGCGGCCAGAAGTCCTCGCGTCCCATAACTTGATGCCGCTGCTAGCCGGCACCTTTTTTGTCGTGAGCGGAAGTTTCAGCTTATTCCGTGCGAAAGCTCTGCGCGACGAGAGCCTTGAGGGTGCAGCATTTTCGCGCCGCTGGTTGGAGCATCCCTCCTATGTTTCCTCCCTGCGCATCATGGGCACCATCGCAATCGTTGTAGGCGTCGGCTTACTTTACCTGCTGCTGACGCAGCCGTCCGTGCCAGCGAGCCGCTAACGATGAACTCTAAGAGTCTGCTCTCGGCGAGACCAAGCCGTTCACCCAACTAGGCGCTGAACGTCGCGATTGGTTGGCGACCTCCGTCCTCTTTGTGCAGCATAGCCGCCATCAGCATCACGCACTGGTCGCACACGAACACTCGTGACCCGGCTATTAATCTGCGCACCTCGTTCTGGCTCTTGGCGCAGAACGAGCAATAGAGGGTGTCCGTCATTGTTGGAGTCCTGCGAACGCCGGTTTCTGGAGTTGCCGGGGTGCTCAATTGTATAAGGATCGCCCGAGCTGTTCGTTCCAAGCCAACACGTCCGAACGTCCGAGTTCGGCGAGAATGGGCCGGTCGCCGGCTTCTGACGCCACCGTCACGTTTTGAGCGACCAAGCCATTCGTGATTTTGTACGCTACGGCCTAAGTTGGCCCTAAGCGGACGTTCCTAAGAGCGAGTCTCTCACACCGTCCCGGAAGGCAATCAGTTCATCGGCACTCATTCCAAGATGCCGCGCTTTCCTATCCATCGTCATTTGCTCGGGTGGCCGACCGTCCACCGGGTAGACCATCTCGGGTTCAAAGCCATCGCCCAGTATGGCGTTTTCCATCTGGTATTTTGCGATGTCGCGGAATTCGCGGCTGTCGCCCGCAAGCTCGCGCAGCAATGGACCTTTGACGCCAGCGTACCCAACCAGGAACGTGGTGAAGTCGTAAGTCGCCACATCATGACCCTGCAATAGGTTGAAGAGACGCTGATAGTCGCCTTTCCGCAAACTCATGACATGAGAAGCGCTGCTTAGAAGAAGTGCATGAACGCAAATGCCTGGCAGCATTGGGATCAAGGCGGCCAGCACTTCCACCGGGTCCGTGTTGGAGAAGATTTCGTCGCCGGCCCGCGCGAGTTCTGGCGACACCATCCGTCCGTCGCGCCTGCCTACGATTTGGCGCGTCAGGCGCTCAAGCTCTGCGGAGCGGCTCATCGTCCAACAATATCACAATCCATCGGGAACGTCAGTTATCGGCGATCGCGCGCCGTTGCTGCGCGCGCTAAGCGATTGACCGGATTGGACCGACCATGCCGTTGACGAAAATTGTCGATTGGGGGGGCTCCTGCGACGGAAGATGGCCGCGCTAAGCCGGCCGCACCGGGACGCCAGTGCGCCAGTCGTTGCTGTAGTGCTCAAGATAGTCCGCGACCGCGTTGGCTTGTTCGGCGCCGTAGAAGCGGGCGATGACGTGGAGGGTGGCGTCAATTCCCGACGTGAGGCCGCCGGCGCTTACGAATTTGCCGTTATCGACGAAGCGTCGGTTGCGGATAAGGTTTACGCGCGGGGAGAACTGGCTTTCGAATGACTCGTAGAAAAGATGGTGCGTGGTCGTCGATAACCCGTCCAGCAATCCGGCGCGTGCGAGCACGAATGCGCCAGTGCAGATTGACATGACGACATCAGCTTCGGGCGCCATCTGCCGAAGCCACTCTGACTTCGCTGCCGTCGTTGGCCCTTCATCTGTGTCGCCGGTTTGGGCGCCTATGACGATGACATGTGGTCGTGGCGCGTTCTCCAAGCCGTAACTCGCTCGTCCCGCGATGCCCGTGCCACCGCCAATATTGATGGCGTCGGGGCGAGGACTCACGGAGTAAAGTTCAAAATGCTGTTGCTCCGAACCTGCCACAGAGAGTGGCTCCCAGGCGCAGGCAAGGTCCATGATGTTTGTCCGCTCGTCCGTGAGAACGGCTACCTTGATGTCTCCGCTCAACGGGCGCTGCAGCGGCGAGATCGGCGCGTCCTGGGCGCACGCTGCGCCGAGCGGCGTGGTGGTAGCTGCGGCGAGCGATGATGCAAAGAGCGAACGGCGGCTAACACGCATCTGAAACTCCTCTGTGCAGCCGCGAGCTTATTCCGCGCCGGCCGGTTTCTCGCAGCACGAGACGCCCCTGTTGAGGTATTTGATTGAGTGATCAATCAAGGCGCGCCTTGTGTCAAGGGCCAAAAAGGGTGCCGTCCGGGTGTTACGGGCTGCCAAGCGCGTTTGTTCGCTCGCGGCGCGTGGCGGCTTTCGGCGACGGCGCGCCGGATAATGGGCAGGGCGCCAACGGCAGGATTGCGGCGCGGCGGTCATTCGAGAAATATTGCTCAGCGCCGGGCCGTGGCCCTATTCGGACTCTAGCTCTCTGAAGGCGCTTTCCAGGGCCGGAACTAAACTGCCCTGGTATTCGTGCAGCGATGGCCACCCCTCGCTGACTACAATGGCCTCCTTCGCGTCGACGAGCGACAAGCCATAGACCTCCCGCAACATTCGAATACGCGGGATAAAATCCAAGCCCGCATCCTTTGCAGCCATTGCACATTCGACGGGGCTTCGACCCCGTCGCTTCATCTCATGAAATGGCTCGAATTCGTCGGGCATGGTCCTACTAGAATCAAAAGAGCACGATGGGCAATGTCCGTCTTCGGCGACATCGCGCCGTTGCTGCCGGCGCTATGCGATTGACCGCGTTAGAGCGAACAAGCCGTTCGCAAAAATGGACGCGTGGACGTGCGCGGGCCTAATCCCGCCGCCCGTGTTGGCGCGATCGAGTCTAGGGGCACTGCGCCAAGAGTATGCCGGCTGGCGTCTCCTCCAGCAGCAATGAGAACGGCACGGTGGTGACGGGGTCCTGGCCGGGGCGCGTGACGTGCACGACCAGCACGGCGCCGTCCTGCATCAATTGATCGGCCGGCAACTCGAACGTCATCGCCACGCGACGTGCGCCGTGGCTGGCGTTGGAGAAGCCTAAGCGTTTCCACAAGCCATCGGGCGCGTTCGCGGGGCTTTCGAGGCCCGGAACGCCGAGCTGTCCGGTTTCACTCCAACCGCCGCTGTCTTGCCCGACCTGCTGGCCGTCCTGGTAGGTCGTGCGCGTCCACGACACCGACAAACGCCACTGGCCGTAGAGATCGCAGATGCCGACTTCCGATGGCGCCAGCGTCTGGCCGTTCTGGTTCATCAGCAACGCCGTTTGGAACGTGCCGGAATCGGGCGAGCTCGCGATGTCGGCAAACACGGTGACGGTGTTTCCATTGCGGCGAGCGAACGCATCGAGCGCAACGTCGCCGTTCTCAAAGCGCGCCATGTCGCGGTCTCTAACGCGACAGCGTTCCAACTCCGGCCCGCGGCCGTCGCCGCTCACGCCAAGCACGCTGCCAACCGCGCCCGTAACTGCGCCGACAACTTGTTCGCGCCGGCGCGCGCCGGCGCCGACATCGTCATTGGCGCCGACGGAGATGGATTGGCGCACCTGGTCGAGCGGATCGACGCTGCCTTCGCCCGAATGATCGTGCCGCGGATCAGTCGGATCGATGCTTCCATCCGCCGTTCGGTTTTCCCACGCTTCGATCTCTTGCTGTTGCCAAAGTGGCAAGTCTTCATGGGGGACAGGATACGAGCCAGCGCCACCTCGTCCGGTCCAGACACGCGGATCGGAAGTCCTGTAGTTATCGCCCGCCCGTTCGGTTCCCGTTGCCGGATCGTTATGCGGATCATACGGCGGGTCGGTTGCGCCAGGATGGGCTGCGCGCCATTCCGCTTCCGCCTTGGCGCGCTCGGCGGCTTCAGCCTCGTCGTAGGCCGCCGCGCTCGGATTGCCGTCGAGACCCGCGCGCCGGGCCGCTCCGTGGCGATCGAGTAAGTCACCACCTTCGCCGAACATATGCCACCACAGCAAGCGCGCGAGGATGTACTCACGCAAAGTCGGCGCATCCTGAAACTCCTCGGGATGCCAGCGCATGTAATCTTCAACGGCTTCGTGGGTGCCGTCGCTGTCATCGGGCGCGCCGGTTAGCGGTGGCACAATCGTGCGTGGCGGCGTTTGGGGTTCGAAAGGCAGCACCGGCGCGCGGCGCATGCGCTGGCCGCACATCCATTCCAGATGGCGCAGATGGATCAGCCCCTGCATGGTCAGCCGTGCCTCGCCGCCTGGATGGGACATCTTCCACCACATTAACGACTCGCACCACGCGCGCTCGAATTGCTGGTCGGATGGGTGCAAGCCAGTCGCAACGATCCGCGCCAAGGCCTCGTTCTTGCGAGCCTCGATCTCCTCATACATTTGTTGCGTGAAGGCAGGGTCGGGCGGGACGGCGCTCGCAGGAGTCGCGAACATAACGCTTGCAAACAGGACTATGGCGGCCACGACGCTACGCATGAACTGATCCCTCTGCCCATTGTTGGCCAAGAGACGCTTGTGGTGCGCTCGTTCCGAACGTGGGAATACTCAAACGAGCGAGATCAAGCGCCGCAGAAGCCAACGGATCAATAGCAGCTTCATCCTGCGCGTCGCTAGGCGTAACGCAACTTACTTCCGTCGCTCGGCGCGATCTGCTGGCCCAACGCAATGGCAGAGTTCGGCGGTGACACACCCGTTGCGGAGGGCACTAAGTCACTGACTGGAATGGGGAGAGTGCGCCGAAGTCTGATGTCGGCCCTGGATTTCCGCGTGCGGGTTCCAGACCGGGTGAACGCTAGCGCGGCAAGCGCAGGAACGGCATGTAGTCACCCCAGCCAAGCCCGTAGAAGAAGCTCGCGTGGATCAGCGGCGCTGTAGCAAACGCGAGTAAGACGTATATCGCCGCGCGCCAGAGGCTGAAGCGAAACAATAGCGGCGGCAGCAACACGGTGGCCAGCATCGGGACGGAATAATAGACCTGCCACGGCAATCCAAAGTTCGCGCCGTACTTCGCAAACAAGACGCCGATGGCCGAGATTAAGACTGCGCACAACGCCGCCCATCTCAGCGCGGGGACGCGGCCTCCGCCTATCGATGCCGCGAGCAAGATCACGAGCGTCAGCAGCACCGACGATGCGGCAATGTAGTACGGAATGCGGCCTGGATCTGTGTCCATCTCGACTTGCAACTCTATTGGGATTGCAGGCGCCGCCACGTGCGAGCGTCTTTCGGCGTCCAGACGCCTGCTGCGTCAATGTCAAAGGCGGCAGTCTCATAGGCGTCGCCGTTCTCGCGATTGCGGTGACCTTCCCGCCAGCTGCGGCCATCGGGCAGCCAGAACGTCTGGTCAAGCACGCCCTCGCCATTCTCCCAGTGCGACTCGCCGACGCCATAGATTCCTGGTCCGCCCCATTGCTGCACGATCGCGCGCTGTTCGCCCGGATGCCAGAATTCTCGGAACGTCCAGTACTCTGCAATCTCTTGGCCATTGCGCAGACCATAGAGGCGGCCGGTTAGAACACGACCTTTGTTGGAAGCACGCCACTCCATGGCGAATGCATCGGGTGCATTGGGGTCCGTCGTTGCATTTGACGTCACCCAAACTCCGCCGTCGCGGCTCATGAAGGCAACATGATCCACCCACCACTGGGGGAGTGTCGCGGCGGCGGGTGTGGACGCCGGCTGGCTTGCGGCGTTCGGCGTTGCAGCGCAGCCAGTGAGCCCAAGCGCCGCAGCGAATAGGATTGACCTCATTGGCGCATCCCGCGCTCGGTTCAGCGAGCGGTCAACAGTTGAACGACAGACAGTAGGGGCGGATCGACTTGGTCAGCGCGTGCTGGTCTGGCGGGTGGCGCATTGACGCTACTCAGCGCGTGAGCAACCGATCCAGAGCGCTGGCGATCTCCGGCCCGGCAATGGTGTTGTAGTTCGAAATCACCACGACGCTTGTGTCCGAGGTGTCATAGCGGCGAAACGCAAATTGCGTGCCTCGCGCACTGCCTTCGTGGCCGTAGGACTGGCCGTCATTGACAATGAAGCCGTAGCCGTATCCCTGCCGATCGCCTGGCTCACGCGCCTGCATTGCGCTCATTTCCGCCAATGTTTCCCGGCGCACCAAAACGCCCGCCCGCAGCGCGCGGTCGAACGCCAACATATCGGCGGCCGTTGTCGATGCGCCGCCGGCGCCGCTGCCACGTTCGCCCAACACCACTGGCGCATGACGCCCCACCGCGACGGCGCCGGCCTCCATCACGGCATCATACGGCTCGGCGAACTCAACTCCCGCCCGCGACCGCAACGGATATGACGTGGCGGCCATGCCCGCCGGGGCGAAGATATGTGCGTGCACGTAATCATAGAAGTTCTCGCGCGAGGCGCGCTCCACGATCAGGCCGAGCAAAGCGAAGTTCGAATTGGAGTATTCGTAGGCGCCTGGCGTGGGTGATCCGAAGTTGCGCAACACGTGCGCAAGCAGCTGCAGATGCTCGGTGATGTTGCCCCAATCACGTTCATATTCCGCGTCCCAATAATTGTTAATTCCTGATGTATGGGTGATCAGGTTGCGGATCGTGATCAGGCGCGCGCCGGGAAGATCAGCGGCCTCCGGCACGAAACGCACGAATGGATCGTCAAGACCAAGCAAGCCCCGCTCAGCCAATTGCAGAATCGCCACCGCGGTGAACATCTTGCTGCCCGAGGCCATACCAAAACGCGTATCCACGGAGTTTGGCCGTAAATTCTCCGCGTCAGCCAACCCGAACGCGCGCTGATAGACGATCCTGTTGCCGCGGCGCACGGCTATCACGCCGTAGAACGGCTGGGTCTGACGTAGATTTGCTATGAACCCGTCCATCCAAGCGGTGAACCGCGGGTCGTCGACGCCAAAGGCTGGCAGCGCGTAGGGCTCGAGAGCTTCAGCCACGAAGACAAGCCGCAAGCGATCTTCGTTGTCGTTTTCCACCTGGAATTGAAAGTTGCGCCAGACCCCGGTTCGGCTCATGCGCGCGATGACGAACACGGCTTGTCCGCTGGGCCGAACCTGAATCTGCGGCCTTTCGAGCGAGCCATCCTCCGCCCGATGCCGCGTGAAGAAATCGTGCAGAAGCTCCGGCCGGCTGCCCACAACGCCATGGTCAACCGAAAACGACCGCGCCGCCTCAATCGATCCATTGTTGTACGCGGCAACGAACGCCTCCGCGCGTGATCGAATGCGGGTTTCATCCGCGCAGGCTATGCCGCTGGCGGCAAACGAAAAGAACATGGCCAGGGCCAAGATCCGACGACGCATAACCGCTCCCATTCGTGCGAGCCCTCTATGCGACGCCATTGTTGCAGCCCTGTTTCAAGATCGAAGCGGCATCCGAGATGCGCAGCGGGCCCCACAACATCGCCTCGGCAATGTCCATCTTCGGCGATGGCCCTGCCGGTGTCGCGGACACTCGCTGACTGACTGGATTTGACCGAATACGCCGCTCGCGATGCGCTGGGCCGCCGGACAGAGCGCCAGATGATTGACGCAGCGCAAGGAAGGCACCGCCGATCCTCGCGTACTTCTCCCTCGGGAGCGGGACATGGAGTCTCAAGACGATGCGAAGTGCGCGCATTGCGGTGCTGCGTACAAGGTGATCTGGGTGCGCTCGGCGTGGCCTTCGAAGGGCATTGCCGAGTGCGTTGAGTGCGGCGGAGAAATGGATCGCTGGGACGCAACAACATGGCCCAGCTACAGACGCGTCCCGTTCGACGATGGCAGCGCTTGAAGCTCACGCTTGGCCCTGTCGGATTATACTGGAGGTGCCCAATGTCCCGATCGATGCAGCGAATGATGCTTGTTGGATTGGCTTTTCTGGTGAGCGCGTGCGTAGGGACGCCGGTGCAAGCGCCCGGCGCAACGTCGACGCCCGACATGACTGCTGGAGCTTCGCCCGCGCGCGGGCTGGCATATGCGCAAAGTGTGTGCGCGGCCTGCCACGCCGTTGAAACGGGGCAGACGAGTTCGCCCAATCCTCAGGCGCCGCCGTTTGAAGTCATCGCCAACCTGCCGGGCATGACGCCGACCGCGCTCAATGCTTGGCTGCATTCGCCGCACCCGAGCATGCCCAACCTGATCGTCGCTCCCGACGACCGGGGCGACGTCGCCGCCTATCTCAATTCGTTGAAGTACGGCGCCGGGCGCGGTTGATGCCTACGAATGGCTGATTCCGGCGAACGTGAGCCCTTCGTTCACTTGAGAAAGAATGGCCGACCCGACGCGAACCGGCCATTCCATGCGGCTCAGAGGTCAACGCCTTCTGAGATGGCTATCGCATCATCCACTTCGACGCCGAGATAGCGAACCGTGCTTTCAAGCTTGGAGTGACCAAGCAGCAGCTGCACTGCGCGGAGATTGCCGGTCTTGCGGTAGATCAGCGCCGCCTTTGTGCGGCGCAGCGAGTGGGTGCCGTAGGTCGCCGGGTTAAGGCCGATTGATGCCACCCAGCCCTGTACGATGCGCGCATATTGGCGCGTCGAGAGGTGAGGGGAGTTGGCTAGCCGGCTCGGGAAAAGATAGTCGCTCGAGCGCAAGTAGTGGCGGCGAATGAGGTTGGTCACGGCAGTGCGCGTCTGCTCTGTGATCTCGAATTGCACGGGGCGTCCGGTCTTCTTCTGGACGATAATGCCGCGCGTCTTCACCTCGCCGCCTGCCGCGATATCCTCCACCCTCAAGCGGGTCAGGTCACAAGCACGCAGCTTGCTGTCGATCGCCAGATTGAAAAGCGCGAGATCGCGAACGCGCTTCTTCAATTCCAACCTGGCGCGGATCGACCAGACCTCCTTCATCTTGAGAGCGGGTTTCTGGCCAGTCAGCTTTCCACCCGTAATGCGGCGTTGGCGCTTGGCGGCGCGGAACGGTGTTTCGGTGATAATCTCCAAGGTCATGGTGCGAGCCTTCTGCTCACCCGCCCGCACATTACGAGCGGGGAGGGAAGGCTACGCCTCAGACCGAGTGACCGCTATCGAGAGACCCAGCCCGTCGCGAGAAGTGATCAGATGTCTCGCGCTGGCCCGTTGCGGTCGCTTGGGATGGCTGAAAGCAGCCCAATCCAATTCGCAAAAAATGGCCGTTGCACAGAAAGTATTTACTGCTAAATAGATAGCTTGGCATTGGAGACGCTTATGGCCGCTATCGAGCAGCTTTACGCTGAACCCAAACAGGAAGCGCCTGCGCGGAAACGCATCAGGCGGCTGAGCGCGCCGTTTGAGCTGATCTTTGCAGTGCTCGCAGCGTTGGTCGCTGCAGTCTATGTCGCGACACTACTCGTCGGGCTCTTCTACAGCGGCGAACATTTCCGCCTAACCGATCAGGGCCCAACGCTTTATCTCGGCCAAGACACGTTCGCGCCCGGGAGCATCGCCATTTCGGATGTCCCTCTCGCAGCGCGGCTTATTGGCTTCATCCCACTGACCATTATTCAAGGCGCGCTAGTCGGCGCGTTCTATTGTTTGCAGCGTCTCTTCGCCGCTTACAGGCGCGGCCTTGTCTTCGATGAAGCGCCGGTGCGCTGGATGCGCCGCGCGGGGGCGCTGCTGATCGTGTTTGCGCTAGCGCCGGCCGCCTTTCAGCCGCTGGTTCGGGCGGCTGGTCTCATGGATCGCGCTTGGCTGCATGGCCACACGATAGCGGCGTTGCTTGTTGGCGGCGCGTTGTTCGTGCTGGCGAGCGTAATCACGCTTGGGCGCGAGATCGAAGAAGAAGGCGAGGGATACATCTGATGGCGATTGTCGTGCGTCTCGATTTGGTGCTGGCGCACCGCAAGGTGCGTTCAAACGACCTCGCCCGCGCAGTCGGCATCACGCCGTCCAACCTGTCCTTGTTCAAGTCCGGCAAGGTCAAAGGCGTGAAGTTCGAGACCCTCGATGCGATCTGCGAGTATCTCGACTGCCAGCCGGGCGACATTCTGGAACGCGTACCAAACACGACCAAGAAGCAGGCGCGGCGCAGCGCCTAAAGTCCGAAGTCAATCGCAAGGCAACACCGCGCGGCTGGCTGCCGCGCGAACGAGGGAGGCTGTCCAATGCATCGCCGATCGTTTCTCGCGCTCACAGGCGCAACCGCGCTCTGCGCCTGCGCCACCCGTCTCAACGCGACGCCGACAGAGGCCGCCGACTTGGGGAGCCCCACGACGTCGGAGTTCATCATCGAACAGATGTCGCAGCCGGGCCGTCTCGCATTCGAGAAGGTAGTGGTTGCCGACTGGCATTTTCCGAACACGACGCGACCACCAGGCGGCGGCGATTGGGCGACCCGCGAACTCGACGCGCAGATATACTTCTATGCCATCCGTCACCCTGAGCGCGGTCTCTATTTCATCGACGCTGGCATGCCGGCGAACTACGAGCGCCACATGGGCGCAGTTCTGCGAAACGCCGTGCGCGACACATATGATTTCTCACTACGCGTATCGACGGACGCCTGGGTCAGGGAGAACGGCGCGCCGCGCGCCGCGTTCATCACGCATCTGCATTACGATCATGTGCTCGGCGTCGCTGTGCTCGATCGTGCGACGCCCGTCTATATCGGCCCCAATGACGGCGCGCATCGCAACTTTTTCTACCGCTTCATCAATCAGCCGACGCGTGAAGCGCTCGAAGGCCGCAGTGTCCGAACGTGGCGGTTTGGGCCCGCACTTGAGGGCGAACTCGCCGCGCTCGATGTATTTGGAGATGGTTCGCTCTTTGCGTTGCACGTTCCCGGTCACACGCCGGGTTCAACGGCATATCTGGTCAACTCCACGCAGGGCCCACAGCTCGTTACCGGCGACGCCGTGCATAGCCGCGAAGGTTGGACCGGTGAGCTCGAAGAGGCGACAGGGTTTGAAGCCGACCTAGCGCAAGTCTTCGCGTCGCGCCGTGCGCTGCAGGCGCTGGCCGCCCGCATCGCTGGCCTCACTGTGCATCCCGGCCATCAGAGTCTACTCGCGGAGATATCGCGCGAGTGACGCATTCCGGCGACAACGCGCCTTTGCTGCTCGCGCTAAGCGATTGACCGCAACCGGGAGAGTAGGCCACTCAAAGAAATCGCCGCTACGTCCTACGCTGGCCCAAACCTGCCCGATGGCTTGATCGCACGAGCGGCTCCAGACAACCGATTCGAGCCGTTCTGCTTGTCCAGCCCTTGCGTGTGCGCGACCTAGTTGGATCCGGTGCCGCCGGACGCGGCTATCGTGACATCAATCCGTCGGATATTCTGCGGTACAAGAACCGGGCGCGGTCGACAGTTGGTTGCAGCCATTGCGTCCCTGATCCCGCATACCCTCAAGCTGACGCCGGCGCCCCTGATAGTCTGCGTCGCTCATGCAGTTGCGATGGTTCTCCAAGCGAGCTAGACCCTGCGTGCCGAGATAGTATGAATACTGGAAGTTCGCGCGCGCGCCCCAACGGGCTTGCGGCGCTGAGTTGTTGCCGAGCGCAGTGAACGCTGCGTCGAAATCGCCGGTGCAGCTGGCGATTTCGACGCCGTCGGCGCCCTCGAGTGGCTCACCGCCCGCCAACGCTTGACGTGTGCTGTCGATATAACGCTGCAGGTCTGGATCGTCGGGGTTCATTCTCTGCGCTTGCTGCCAGTCGGCGATCGCAGCCTCAAGATTGCCGAGATGGGCTTGCGCGATACCGCGATCAAAATATGTGGCGTAGTGCGGCGAATCCATTGCAACCGCCGCATTCAGGTCTGCCAGCGCCGCCGTGTAGTTTTGCAGGCCAATGTAAGCTGATCCGCGCACCGCGTGGGCGTCTGAGCGCGGTTGTTCATCCTCGCTTGATTGGATGATGAGCGTGCAACCCTGCACAGCGGTTTGGCCTGTGCCTTCGAAGCAATCGTGCCAAGACTGCTGCGAAGGTGCCTGTGCCCGCGCGGCTGGCCACGCGACCATTGCTGCCGCGATCGCAACAAGCACCATGTCGAACGGCGCTGCGCGCTTGAAGGGCGCCAACATGTCATTCTCCTTCCTTCGGAAAGTCGGGCTCGCACTGCACCGTTGTCGATAGTTGCATGCACCCCGTGCGCCCTTGGTCGCGCATGCCAATCAGTGTTGCGTGATTGGGCGCATAGTAGCGTCCCAGACACTGACGAAGTGGCTCAATGATCCGCAAACCGCTCGTTCCGAGTGCGTAGCTGTACTGATACTGAGCGCGCGCGCCCGCAGACGGCGGCAGGGGATGACGAGCCTGTTCCCCGTTGAACGCGTCGTTAAACTGCGTCAGCGTCTCGTCCTCGCTCCGCTCGCATTGTGCCGCTTCACCAGAACCTCCAGCAGTCTCCACTTCTACGCTCGGACTGTTCGGACCTCCGGCAAGTGAAGCGTAGAGCGCCTCGCCTCCGGCGGAGTTGCATTGCCTATCGTAGGGGCCACAGCCGCTTTGATAATTGCCGAAATCCATATCGACCTGGCCATCGCCAGCTCCCTCCCACGGACCGGCCATAGACCTCATCAAGTAGCTTGCGCGGACGTTCCCACTTACGCGCCCGCGTCGCGCCTCGAATTGAAATTCCGTTCGCCAGGCCGTGTCGGGACCAGACCGCCCCTCATTGGTCAGCATCCCCGCGCCGGTAGCGAATCCGTCCGCCCCACATGCGCCGGACCAAGAAACAGATTGCGCATCATCTGAGACAAACTGCGCACCAAACTGAATGAGCTTACAGCCGCCACCGACGTCCACCACTTGCCAGGTTTGGGTCTCCTGAGAGGAGGCGGGCAGCGTCAAACAACACGCGGCTATCGCCGCCGCAAACACCGCTAGTCGCATCAGAACCCCACCGTCCATTGTTTGGTCATCGAGCCACTCCTATGGGCCCAGTAACTCAGCCAGCCAGCAATGGTCATCATCAATTCGAAGGATGCCAAGCGTCAGTTGCTAGAACCGGGCTCTTCGGGGCGGTCCGGCAAGATGAGATCATCGCGCAAATGTTTGAAACGTCCTAGCCGGCTATCGCCATTGGATCGACCGGGTCGGTGGCGAAGGTTGGCGATCGGGGCGCGATGTTGCCTTCGCGTTACCAAAGGCCTCCGAGAGGCAGTCGAGAGCCCAAACGCCGACGCAATGCCGCGGCGTGCGCGACGCTTCTAGTCGTTGTGGCTTGACGATAACTTGCGAATGAGATCGCTCTGCCGCTGGACGCCGAGTTTCGCGAACACGGCCTGAAGTTGCGAGCGGACGGTTGTGAGCGACGCCGAGCGAAGCTTCGCGATTTCCTGGAGGGTCGATCCGTCAGCGACCGCGTTCGCGACCTCGGCTTCAGCGGGCGTCAAACGATAGACTCCTCGCAGGGCTTGGATGCGTTCCGCCTTCTTGGCGGGTCGAATCAACAATAGCAATGCAGGCGAACCCGCGATGCAAAGATGCTCACGGGGCAGTGGGTGGACTTCGATTACCAATGCTCGCGAAGACAGACACAGTGGCTCCAGCGCAACCGGAAAACGCCGTGTTGCCGAAGCGAGGGCGGTGGTGACCATCGGAGCCAAGCGCTTCTGATCAATCTCCTCCGGAAGCCTCAGGTGTTTCGCGGAAACCATGACCACGTCGCCCCGCTCAGCCATGACCGCCGCTGGCTTCGACATGCCGATGACGCGGCCAAGGTCGTCTAAACAGAAAACCACTGCGGTGAGTGCATCAAGTGTTCGCAATACCGCATTGCGTTCATTGAGCGCCAAATTGGCCTGCACGCGGATGGCGGCTTGGAGATACGGCAGCAACGCCGCGAACGCACGAAACGCGTCGTTGTCGAGCGGCCCTTGTTTGAGTGACCGCGTAACGGATGCACGAACAAAAGCCTGCTTGTCGCGCATGAGAACCGCTTGGCAATTGAAGGGCAGGTCGTTGGGATCGAAGATGTCCCGATAGATCGGACTCCGCTTGCGTAAGTCGACGTTAGCATAATCTTGGTCGGCGATAGGCGTCATGAGTGGCGCGGTCAGGCCAGCGCCAAAGCGCGGGTTGACGCGCGGATCAGCGAAGCCGTACCTCAGCCACTGGCTAGGGAAATCCTCCGGGGTGCCGGAGACCCAGTGACTCGTCGGGTTGTGCTCGGCGTCGAGAGCGATCAGTTGTCCCGCTCGCGCACCGCAGGCTTCGGACACGGCCTCTAAGGCCGCACCCCAACGGCTCGTGTTGATCATCGCTTCAAGCAACCGACCCTGCGCGCGATCGATTCTTGCCTGTAGCGACAAAGCACCGTGTTGGCGTTTGGTCCCCGACACGTCGCCTCCTGTGTCCCATTCACATCATCAAATCGAATGATGCGCGCGGCGGATCTTACCCATAGCCTGGAGAAATCCCGTTAGGAATGGTCAAATGCAACGGTCATCGGCGTCTGCAATTCTGGTCTTGGCGGTTGCGAGCGCGATCCTGTTCTGCGCTCAGCCGGCGCATGCTCAACGGCAGGCGTCTTACGTGCCGGTGTACGATCAGTTGCTTCCTGATGGTGTAACACCCGAGGTCGCGCCCGACGGCGTCTTCGCAAACCTTTCGGGCAAGACCATCGTTGTGGTCCCCTCCACCAACTTCAATACGTACGTCGGCGCGTGGACTGATTTCTACGGTAGGGGTCCGCCGCAGCCGTGGGTCTCTGAAAACAACATGACTGTTGCGCGTCATGCGACTGACCCTCGCCACCTCACGGATCGTGTCATGACGGCGCTCCAACCACACTTCGCCGATGTGCAGGTCGCGTCTGACCTTGCCGAAGCTCGCGACATGGGCGCCGACTACATCGCCGTTATCGACTATTGGACGATCTGGCGACCTTGGGCCATGAGGCAGCGTACTCGGGCTGGCGTGCACGTGCTCGATGTTCAATTGCGTCAGGTGATGGCAATTGAGAACCAGGTCGATGTGCCGCTCGTTCAGTCAATGAGTCTCTCTATTGATCGCGCCTGGGAAAACAGCGCGCAGATGATGACGAACTCGCTCAACCAATCGACCGAGCCGGTGCTTGAATCACTCCAACAACATCTCGCCGCGGCCGAGTAATCTAGCCGCTGTTCAGTCGCTGTTCCCAGTGCATGGGTTTCGAGGGTGGCATGCGTACGTTTGTTCTGGTCAACGCGGCGAAAAGTTTGTCTTGCGCCGCTGCAGTCGGCCAAGATCTGCTCGATGCCGACAGCTATCGCCGGCGTTGGGCACCTAGAATTGCAGCTGCAGGTGCCGCTGTGCTCATTGCCGCGCTCGCATCCGCAACTGATGTCTCGATTGCCCAGGAGGGCCCAGACGAACAGCCCATTTATTCTGACGTCGGCCGTGAACAGGCGGCGTGGTGTGGCACTTGGCTTCCATGTGCGTTTGTCCTTCGATACATGGAGACAGGTGTCCGAACGCAACGGTTTTTGAATCGGCTCGGCCAAAACAGCGCCGATGACGCAGTCACCGCTGATGAAGTGTTCGAGGCCGCCGAGCCTGAGCCGTCATCAAGTCAGGGCCTACGGGACTACATCGACGCCGCGCGGCAACGCGTCCGCGCCGTATTCGGCGGCGAGACACCCCCACAGGGGGCAACAGTCGACGGGACGTACTATGAGGGAGGGTTCGACGGATCTCGGAACGGCACAGGCGTGGCCATCAGTCCCCAAGGCGTGCTCTCACGCGGCGAATTCACCAATGGTCGCCTCAATGGCGCCGGCCAGTCCGTGACAATGGACGGGCAGATCTCAGCGGGCAACTTTAGCGATAACGTACTTTCCGGCGCCGGCGCCTCACAGGACCCGTCCGGCGAGGTAATTGCCGGTACATTCGATGATGGTCACCCCGTTGGCTACGCCGTACACACTTACCCAGACGGTTCCACACAGCGCGTTCTCTACGACAATGAGGGTGACGAACTGGCGCGCGGCGAGCGCGTTCCTCTAGGCGGGGATTCCGTCAATCCAGCTGACCCCCGTGAAGCGGCGGCGCAAGCGCCCGCGGCGGCATCGGCACAGCTAGCACCACTTGCAGCGCAGTGCGGGTCGCAGCGTAGCGCGCTTGCCTCCGCCGGCGGAGACCCGTCGACGTTTGAAGGGGAGGTCTGGGATGGCCTTGACGCCGCGAGCGCGGCTGACCTCCGACAAACACTTGACGGCTTTGGTGCGCGGCCACCCGAGAATGCCGGCCAGCGCTATGAACAATGCCTGTATCAAGCGCGCCTCGCACAGCTCGACGCGGCGGGTTACAGCTCGAGTCTAAACCTCTCCAACTCATGCCAGAGCGAACGTTTGACCGCGCTTACTGCATTCTTTGGCGCTTCCCCCACGTCAGCGCAACGCAACATGTTTGAAGGTCAGGTTGAAGCACGCGGACTGAACGGCGATCTCGCCACCGTCCAACAAGGCTGGAAAGACTTCAGCACCGCTTCTGCCACAACCGCTCAGCAGCGTGCAGGCAATACTTACTCCGCCTGCATGTTCAGGTCGCGTTTACTGCAACTAGATCCCAGTACCAATTTTACCGCGCTCTCTGCCGACGCTCAGGTTGAAGCGACTGACCGTTTATTCGCCAACCTACCAACGCGAGGCGCCAGTCCTGGCACTGATATGCTTCGCGATTCCGTCGACCCCTCACGACGGGCGGCACGTGACAGTGAGCGTGCGCAACGCGAGCAGGCGGCCCTTCAGGAGCGCGAGCGCCGCCAAGCCAACAACGCGGCATTTTGGGACACGTTCGCCCAACTCGCTGTGGTCGGCGTTCAGGTTTACGCGGATTATGAAACGCAACGGCAAGCTGCCGAAGCCGCCGCTGCACAGCCGGCTGCGCCCACGCGCCCACAGCAGCCGGGACGTGATGTGTGCGTCTTGCGAGACGACTGCTGAACGGCGTTCGCTCATGCGGAGTGGCGCTTCGGGATTTGCAGACCACTCTAGTCGAACGAACGCTCAACTGAACTGGGGATTTCCATGAAAAAATTCGGCACCTTCGCGTTGTGCGGGCTGGCTTTGTGTTTCATCAGCGCGTCGCCAGCCGATGCGCAGCGACACCGCTACGTTGAGAATGTCTATGAGGGATTGTTGCCCGCGGATATGCAGCCTGCGCCGGCGCCTCTCGACGCTGCTGAGTTGGCCGAGAGTCGCGTTGCCGTTATTCCCTCCGTAAACTTCGAGACACACGCCCGTGTCTGGCAGGAACAGTACGAGCAGGCCGTCGCCGGGCAATCGTCAACTTGGCGGGGCGAAGCTGGTCTAGCATCGCTTGAATCCAACAACCCGCAGCATTTCTCCGACCAAGTGCTCACCACGCTTCAGCCGTACGTAGGCGAGGTATTTGCCACCGGAGACCTTGTGCAGGCGCGCGCTAACGGCGCCACGTATTATGTCATTATCGATTACTTCATGCGCGGCGGGGCGTTGAATCTGCGCCCTGTCGGCGGGGTGCGCGTGCTCAATGCGTCACTTGAGGAAGTGATCGCCATATCGCATGCGCCGACAGTGCAATGGGTGCGGTCCGGTCCCGCTCATGAGGCCTATCAGCAATCCATGGCCCGCGTGTTCCAAGCCGTTGTCGAGCCTACGCTTTCTGATTTGCGCGCCGCGTTGGCCGCATCAACGGTCTACTGAGCCGGAGGGACGGGTCATGAGAGTTCTCGCGGAAGCGATCGTCTTGGCGGGATTTTTTGCAGCGATGACTTGGGCGCCTCCGGCGGAGGCCCAGCGCAATTGCCTCTGCGGACGTCCGCCGAACGAGAACCCGCTCTTCGGCCTGTTGCCTGACGACTTCACAGCAGTGGATGCTACCGCCGCTTTTGAATCGGCTACCCTAAACGGCGCAACGCTCGCTCTGATACCTTCCGCCAATTTCAACGAATATTCTCGGCGTTGGGTCCACTGGTTCGAAGATGACGCCATCGAACGTAACTGGGCGTATCGATTGATGGGCATGAGCCGCGAGGACACCGCCGAGTATGAACACAACACCGATCCCCGACGCTTTGCTGATCAACTCGCCGAGGCTGTGCGGCCCCACGTTCGCGATATTGTTGTCAGTGCGGACTTCCACCAAGCGCGCGCACAAGGCGCCACGTTCTTTCTTGTCGTCGATGCTTGGATGGGCACGCCGAACTGGATGAACGAGAAGGAGAAGACCTGGGCGGGAGCTTACCTGTTCGATGGATCGTTGCAACGCCTATTCTTGGCTCAAGATGATCACGAAGTTCGCCGTAGGGTGGGCTTAGTTCGAGAAGATGACGGTCCTAGCCAGCAGGCTTACGATGGCGCGACAGAGCCCGTCATTGCAGCGCTACGCGCGCGTCTTGGCGCACCACCGACCGCCGCGGCAAACTGAATATTGGAGGATCGCTATGAGGGTATTCGCCATCGGGCTAGCGGCGTTCGCTCTGACTTTTGCTACCGCGGCCGATGCTCAGCGGTTGGGAGGTCGCGTGCCACATCCCAATGCCTACAGTGGTTTGCTCCCCGAAGGTTTCCAACTCACTGCTGCTCCGGCTTTAGATGTTGAACATTTGCGGCGGAGCAAGGTCGTTCTTGTCCCTTCCAGTAATTTCAACGACTACGCCCGTCTTTGGGTAGAGTACTACGAGGGGGGTGGCTTCGAGCGAAACTGGGCAGTGCAGTTACTGAACGTGCAGCGTGAGCAGGTGGTAGGTCAGCAGCAAAACTCCGACCCCCGCGCCTTCGCGGACCGCTTCGCAGAGGCGCTACGGCCACATGTCGGCGAACTGGCTGTTGCCGAAGACCTGCCGTCAGCGCGTGAGCAAGGCGCCGACTATTATTTGATACTTGATGCGTGGCTGAGTGCTCCAGGGCAGGGCTCACGCTTTCGCGTAGCGGGCGGCGCTCATCTGCTCGACGGGTCTTTGCGTCATGTGATGTCGCTTGAAGGTACGGGCGAGGCCCGACGGGATGGAGGGCTGTTTTCTAATGTATTTGAAGTCGACGCGCGAGCAATGACGGATTCGATGACCGGATTCTCTGACACGGTTCTATCTCAGCTGGCTCAGCGCGTGGGACCTGCGGCTCCTCCGTGAAACGCCGAGCCGCGCACACGAGGCCGATCAGCTATCCACATGGCCTGCGTTTTTCGGGCCGTTGTCGACGTTCTGGCTAACTGGATGCGGCTGTGGTTAGCTCGGCGGCGTGTTCGTGGGGGGGGCAGCTATCGGCGGCATTTTCATCAGTCATTCGAGCAAGAACAGCGCAGAGGCCGAGCGGCTGCGCGATTGGCTCGAAGAACAAGGCTGGGGGCGCTCGCAGGTCTTCCTGGACCTGCAGGACCTAAAGTCCGGCGATAGCTGGCGCGATGTGCTCAACGCGATGGGCGACAAGGAAGCCGTCATCGTCTGCCTATCGAACGAATGGCTCGGATCGCACGAGTGCGTGCGCGAATTCACCCAGGCTCAAGAACGCGGCAAACCGATCCTGCCAATCTTCGTCGCTCCGGTGACCGTGGCCATTCCGCGCTTCATCACCGACCTTCAGATTGGCGATGGGACCAAGGAAGACGGCTTTCAGAGCTTGCGCGATAGCCTTCTCGCGAAGCGCATCACGCCTCAATCCTTCGCTTGGCCGCCGCCGAATGACCTCACACGCTCGGTCTATCGCGGATTGCAGGCGCTCGATGTGCAGGACGCCGCGATCTTCTTTGGCCGCGACGCCGACATCGCGCGCGGCCTCGACGAATTGCGTCGGTTGCGCAGCGGTGCGCCACAGCGGCTGCTTGTCATCTTGGGCGCGTCCGGCGCAGGAAAATCGTCTTTTCTGCGAGCGGGTCTTCTTGCGCGTCTAAGGCGGGACGAAGAGAACTTTTGTGTGCTGCCCATCGTGCGTCCGGAGCGCGCCGCGATCAGCGGCGCACAAGGCCTGGCACCAGGCATTTCGACAGCGCTTGGGCGTGCAATTCCAATCAACAACGTCGCAGACCTGGCCAGCGCTTTCGCTGAATTGCGTAGGCCCGTGGTGGAGCGACTTGCGCGTAATGCGGCGGCCGCAGGCGAAACGCATACCGCGAAACCGCCGACCCTCATCATTCCGCTCGATCAAGCGGAAGAGCTGTTCGGCGCCGATAATGCCGAGCGCGCCAAGTTCTGCGAAATTGTCTCGGAGGCGATAGCGCAGGACGGCAATGCCTTGCTGGTTGTCACCATACGCTCGGATTCTTACGAGAATTTGCAGAATGGCTTGATGCCCGAGAGCCAGAACACGTTCTCGCTGCCCGCCATCGCCGCCGGCGCCTTCAAGGAAATCATCGAGGGACCGGCGAAGCTCGCCAAGCCGTCGCTCAGCGTCGAGCCTGAACTCACGCAGCGCTTGTTGGCCGATCTCAATGCCGCCGATGCGCTTCCCTTGCTCGCGTTCACCCTGGAGCGGTTGCAGAGCCAGTTTGGCGCGGGCGGCAAGCTCACGCTGACCGATTATCGCGACAAACTGGGCGGGCTTTCCGGCGCCATCCAATCGGCCGTCAATGCTGTGATGGGCGCGCAACCCAGCAAGAGCGATCTGGCGTTGGCGCGGCGTTTGTTCGTGCCGAGCCTCGTGCAAGTGGATCAAGACGGCGTCAAACGCCGCGTGGCGCGACGCCAAGACCTGCCCGCTGACGCGCAAGCCTTGGCGGATCGCTTCGTGGCGCAGCGTCTGTTAGTGACTGACGCGGGCGCCATCGAAGTCACGCACGAAGCAATATTGCGACAATGGCCGGCGCTCTCCGGATGGATCGCCGAGGATGAGCAGTCACTGCTGGTACTTGATGGCGTGCGCGCCGCTGCGCAGGAGTGGGCTACGCGTTCCGCTGGTGTGCGACGTCAGCGCAGCGACCGCTGGCTTAGTCATTCGGGTCAAAGACTAAAGGAGGCGCGATCAATAGCTGCTCGTGTCGATTTTGCTCAAGTGCTCGACGCCAATGAGCACGATTATATCACTGCATGTGAGAAACATGAGCGTCGGCAGTCTGGGCGGAGGCGTCTGACAACCACGATCGCAGTGGTGGCCGCGCTAGCAGTTCAGGATGTTGGACTAATTTATGTGGGCGGTGATGTTCGTGCGGCGGTGGAGCGATGGTGGAATTACGGTCGGTACGCTCATTTAAGCGCCGAGTTGATGGCTGTGTCGCCGGGCACGCAGTTTCGGGACTGCCGCGGAAGCTCGACCGATTGCCCGCTCATGGTCGTGATCCCCGACGGTACATTCTTGATGGGCGACCCTCCAGGGGTCACGTTCGGCGCGGAGATGGGGCGCCCGTCAGAGATAACTCGTCTGATATCGATTGCGCGCTTCGCAGTCTCGCAGAACGAAATCTCGTTCATCGACTGGCAGAAATGCGTTGCCGGCGGCGGATGCCGGGGCGCTGCGGAGCCGCACGACGCTGGGTGGGGGCGTGGAAGCCGACCCGTGATTAACGTGAGTTGGGAGGATGCCACGGACTATACGCATTGGCTTTCAACAATGACCGGCCAAGAATATCGCCTGCTTAGTGAGGCTGAGTGGGAGTATGCCGCGCGTGCGGGTGCGACCGCTGACGCGAAACAGACGGCATTTTCTTGGGGCGATATCGAGCCAGTCTGCTCACCCGCTGCGGCGAACGGTGCAGTGTTTGGAGGATGCCCGGAACGGATGACATTTCCGGTTGGATCATTCCGCTCTAATCTGTTTGGCCTTCACGATATGCACGGCAACGTATGGGAGTGGGTGCAGGACTGCTATGCGCCCTATGATCCTGGGCAACGGGATGGTGGCGCGGTGGAACTGGAAGTCGCATCGAGCGATCGCGCCGCATCGTCATGCGATCTTCGGGTTTCGCGAGGCGGAGCGTTCTACAACGATGCGGTATACCTTCTAGCTTCAGAGCGCCGTCAACTGGGCCCGGGCCACCGACATGAAGGTCTGGGTTTCCGGGTGGCCCGGACACTTTAGCACGCGACTGCGACATAAGGAACGGACACTTTCGGCGATGATGCGCCAGTGGGGCAGGGCTTAAGCCACTGACCGGATTAGATCGACCAAGCCGGTCGCTGATCTTGTTGTTTGACCTACGCTGGCCTAACGGCGACAGCCGTTGGCTCAATCTCTTTGCCGCGCGCAAGCCGCTCCGCCAGTAAGGGCCGTGTTGATCGAGCGGCCCAGGGAGTCGTTCGCCTGGGGCGCCGATCGACCTATGCTGCCGACGATTGAGATGATGTCGCTTCGTCGGTGGTGATGCGGTCTCGTCCGCCGCGCTTTGAGGCGTAGAGGCAGGCGTCGGCGCGTTTGACGAGATCGCTCGGGTTCTCATTGTCCCGACGCCGCGCGATCCCGATCGAGATGGTGACCGACCCAAGCGTCTCGCCGCTTGAACGTCGAGAGAGGCGCTTTGAGCGAATGGACTCTTGGAGCTCCGCGCATGTCCGTTGGGCGTCGTTGAGCGACGTACGCGGCATGATCAACGCAAACTCCTCGCCGCCGTATCGAGCCGCGAGGTAGTCTCCACCTGCATGCAGACGCAGCGCGCCAGCGATGAAGCGGATGACTTGATCTCCTACGGCATGCCCCCAGGTGTCGTTGAATCGCTTGAAGTGATCAATGTCACACAGAACAAGGCAGAGTGGTTCTCGGCTCGCCTCGGCTTCGGTCACGCGTCGCCGCAGGGTCTCGTCTAGGTATCGCCGGTTCGCAAGCCCGGTCAGTGCGTCGGTCAGTGCTTCGACTTTGACCGATTCCAGCGAAGCCTGCAGCGACTCCACCTTGCGTGCCGACACTTCCATTTGTTCCGACAGATGGAGGTTGCGTTCGGCCATTTCTCGTGTCGCCACAGCAAGCGTGGCCACCAGCGAGCGAAGTCTCTTGGGGTCCGGTTCGCCTTCGATGTCCATCGCCGCGGTCTGGAGGGTGGTCGATAGAGCGCCGGATTCCTCACCCGCGTTGCGCAATGTCGTGACGGCTTCAGACAGCTCGCGCGTGATGACTTCACTTGCCTCGATGACCTGAGCCGAGAGCCGCGTGCTGGCGAAGAAGCGCTGGAATAGCTCATCGTTCACCTCGTCGGTGAAGCTCGCGTCGGCGGTGAGGCGGGCTTGGATTGCGCGGCTGAGATCGGGATTGACGCCCAGCTTATGTGACATCCAGATCTCATAATTGGCCGGCGTTGTCGGAATTCCGTGGGCGCGCAACAGGTCGACTGCGCCGTGTGCAAGTGCAATTCCATCCGGCCCGCGGAAAGGAGCCAATTCATCGGCCATCGTGGTTCCGATCTCGGGCAAAGTCGTCGCTGGACTCGCTTGGTTTGTCGCAGGCGCCTGCGGCGACCAACATTCGAGCGATGTTCTCATGACCGGCTGCGATCGCGCTCGTGAGCAGCGACGCACGGGAATCGCCGCCACTGACGTTTGCGCCCGCGCCGATTAGAGCGAGGACGACGGTTTCGTGACCCTTGCGGATGGCGAGATCAAGCGCTGTGTCGGCAACTCCATTGCGGAAATCGATGTCGGCGCCCGCAATAAGGGCGGCGCGGACGCCGATCACATCGCCTGTGAGAGCGGCGTCGTGGAGCGACGCCTCGGATAGGCTTTGGGTCAAACTGCTTTCTCACAAAAATCGCTGCATATGCAGATTACTTGATTCGAGCGACCACCCGCGGGTTGCAGGCAAAGGGCTTGACCAAGCGCCCGCAGAGGAAACAGCTCGTTGCGCCCGAACCAACAACGGCCAAAAGGACCATCCGCATGCCCGCCGACATTCCTGACCCGGCGTCATGCATCTTCCGTCATGTCTCACGCACGTCTCGCGCGGTTGCATTGGTCTATGATGCGGCGCTGGCGCCCGTGGGCCTTACGGCCGGCCAATTCGATCTCCTGATGACACTCCATCTGGCGGGGCCCAAATCGGTTGGCGAATTGGCAAAGCTTGCCGGCATGGACGCGTCAACCGTTCCACGCGTTGTAAGACCGCTCATCGAAAGGGCGTTAGTCACCGTGCGGAGTGGGCAAGATCGTCGCCTGCGCATCGTCAGCCTCACGGCGGGCGGACAGCGAATACTAGCGCGGGCTGCGCCGGTCTGGGCCGAAGCACAGCGCACAATCATCAAAAAATATGGCCGCGAGAACTGGCGGGGGACGATGGCGGCGCTCGCGCATCTGAGGACGGTTTTGCGCGATCACGACCGGGGTTCCAAGAAGCCTTAACGCTCGAATCGACGACTTCTCCGTGATCGCCATGTTTCGGGTCGCCGCCGTTCGAACGACAGTCTTCGGCGAGAGCAGGCCGTTCAGTTGGATCAGTGCGAGTGACTGGACTGGCGCGCGTCAGCCGTACATCAAGGCGATCAAGGGTGTCGAAAGCCCCACACGACTTGGAGATAAGCCGCGATGATAGTGTTCGTCCACGGCGTTCCAGATACACCGGCGCTATGGCGTCCACTGATTGCTGAGCTTGGTCTCCAAGCGAGCGCGTTCTCCGCACCAGCGTTGCCTGGCTTTGGAACAGCGATCCCAGATGGGTTCAGCAGATCCAAGGATGCGTATGTCGCGTGGCTAGTTGGCGAGTTGGAAAACTTGGGCGGGCCCGTTGACCTTGTGGGTCATGACTGGGGCGCGCTTTTGGTTTTGCGCGCCGCGAGTCTGCGCCCAGACTTAGTGTCTAGCTGGTGTGTAACCAACGCAGTGATCGATGTGGGCTACAGAGGCCATCGCACGGCTCGCGTATGGGCGACGCCGTTGCTCGGTGAGCTCACGATGCTGGCAATGCGAGACAAGTCTAGACTTGAGCAGGGCCTCATCTCTGGCGGCATGCCGGCTTCCCTCGCCAAGGAAGAAGTGGAGCACGTCGACAAGACGATGCGACAGTCTATCTTGAAGCTTTACCGGTCGGCGGACGGGCTGCGGTTTCGAGGCGATTGGATCGACGATCTCGTGAAGTTGCCCTCGCGGGGACAGCTCTTCTGGGGTGAGACCGACCCGTTCGTCGATCTTTCAGTGGCGGAGCGCTTCTCGCGCGATCGTAACGTGCCCATTCACATCGCGAGGGGAGCGGGCCATTGGGCATGCCACGAGCGAGCAGATCTGTTCGCGACCGTGCTGACTTCTCATTGGTCAGGCAACCGCTGACTCCCTGCCGCGATGACTGTTTTCGGCGATGGCCTGCCGTAGCTCATGCAGCATTACGGGCGGCAGCGTTTGAGCGACCCGGCCCATCGTAAGAATGTGGCGTTGAAAGCCGAGTTGGCCCAGTTCTGTCGCTCGACGCGGTTCGGGCTTTACTCTTGGCCGTGAAGCTCCGGATAGATCCACCAGGACGGAAATCCGGTCTCGCCCAGCACCAGCGCCGCGATCTCCGGAAAGATGATCTCGGCGCGCACGCTGTTGCCAAGCATCACCAGGCAGCGCTGCCCGGTTTCTTCGCAGATCACCAGATTGCCGGTCCAATCATTGTGACCGCCCTTGGAGAAGTAGCGCCCATTGGGCCCCTCCCAGGTCTCGCCGACGAGTGACGCGGAGAGGTTCGTAGCTTCACCGCGCGGATCGGTGGTGTTGTAGAACTGGATGGTCGGAAACTTCTGCGCTGTGCGGATCGGAAATTGCGCGCTGACCCATTCGACGCGTGCAGCAGGGGAGAGCCCTTCACCGGCAAACATGCCGCGCCACATGCGGGCTTGGTCTTCGATCGTGGTGTCCATCGAGCCTGCCGCAGCGACGTTGTCTCGGCGATCGTGCGGTTCGAACGTGCCGTCCATGGCGTAACCATCGGCGAGATTGCCGGCGAAATCGTCGCGCCATTGCATGGAGGTGCGGGTCATGCCGAAGCGATCGAACACGCGAGTCTGCATCTCCGCGCCGACATCAAGGCCGAGCCCTTGCTCCAGCACGAGTTGCAGCACCCAGATGCCTTCGTTCGAATAGGCGTAGTGCGCGCCCGGCGTGAAGTGGAAGCGCAGGCGTTGGTCGTCATCCAGCCAGCGCATATTGGCGAAGCCGCTCGTGTGCGAGAGCAGGATGCGCGGCGTCAGCTGACGCCAGCGTTCGTCGCCGGCGAGATCGGTGTAATCCTCGTATTCCGGCAACGGGCGCGGCAGATAGTCCGCGATCGAGCGATCGAGATCGAGCCGGCCTTCATCGACAAGCTGCATCACCATGTAGGCAAACGCCGCCTTGGTGACGGACGCGCCATACATGATCGTGTCGGTCTGAAGCGGCAGCGCGTTCTCGCGGTTGCGATAGCCATAGGCGCCGACATGCGTGATCTCACCGCGCTCGACCACGGCCACAGCCATGCCGACAACTTGCTCGCGCGCCATTAATGCTTCGATGCGTGCATCGAGCGCTTCGCCTTCAAGACGCTGCGTTGCAGGCAGCGATCTAGTTGCGCAGCCCGCGAGGGCTGCCGCGAAAATCAGTGCTGAAAGTTTCATTAGGTCCTCAGGGTCTGCGCCAGCTAATGAAGAAGCATCCAAGTCCGCCGATCAGGAGGGCGAAGCCTGGGACTAGGGCCCAGCCGAACTTGGCTGGGACGATTACGGAATTGGCGCCGACGAGATGCCACTCGCGGCGGCCGTCAGGCACCGTTTCTGTGAAAGCAGGCCCGCGCATTTCTGGGATGAAGATCGTTTGTTCGTCGGCGCGGGCCAGCAGCGCGGGATTGTCGCTCACGTCGTCGAAGGTGTTCGAACTCTCTCCGGCGTGGATGATCCCCGGCGACTGGTAGGTGTAGTGCATGGCCGCGCCGCCGCGGTCGACTTGCGCCAGGCCGACAAGGGCGCCGCCCAGGACGAGCCCGCCAAGGCCGGCATAAAGCCAACGACGGCTGATCGAGCGGGTGTCGTGCTCGCGCTGGAGCAGATGTTTGCGGACTGCTTCGATCTCGCGGAGGCGATCGAGTTCGGCAGGGTAGAGCGCGCCCACCATGGTTTCAGTGTCGAGGCTGAAGGCCTCGACCAAGCGCTGGTAGACGTCCTCGGACGGAAACGATTTTCCAGTCTCGAGCTTCGACAAATAGGACTGCTCGATCTGGGCTTTGGCGGCCGCATCGGGCTGCGTCCAGCCAAGTTCAGTGCGCCGGCTCTTGAGGTACTCGCCAAACTTCATGGGTCCCAGTCATTGGCAGGAATGCCTTGAATACAACTGGAATAATCAGGAATACCCAGAAATGGACCTAGTCCAATGCTGGGGCGCCGACGCCGAGCGACTGCATCCGGCGATGGCGTGCCTTAGCGCCTGCAACATTGCGAACGACAGAATTCAATCGACCACGCCAGTCGAAGAAATCGCCACTACGGCTTCGGCTGGCCCATTCGTCCCGCTCACAACTGTGGCGAAGTGGCTAAGCGGCGTCGCTGCGGGCGCGATGGGGTAGGCCGACCCAAACGCGCAAGACCGGAACCCGGCGTCCCAGGTCGAAGAAGAGCCAGCAGCCGAGCAGAGTCGCGCCGACGAGCAGCGGCGCTTCGACGACGAGCGGCATTTGCATCTCGTCGAGGTGGTGGCCGGCGACGACGATGATGGTCTGGTGGATCAGGTAGAACGGGAAGACGGCTTGCGTGAGCAATCTGCGAATAGGGCCTTCAGCATTTTTCAGATGGCGATGCGCAAAGCCGACAGCCGCAATAATGGCGCACCAAGCGTCGAGCTCACGAACGCTGCGCATGGCGGCGCGAAGCCATTCCGGAGGGTCAACGCCTTCGGGGTGCGTATTGAAATAGGCAATGATGGCTGCCCAGGAAACTAACGCAATCGCGAGTGCGGTCCAACGCAGCCTCACGCAGCGATCAAAAAACGCTTGGTGCTTGGCGATGGCGAAGCCGAACAGGAACACGCTGAAATAGAGGGCATGCAGATACCAGTCTTCGCGGAAGTCATGGCTTTCGCCGAAGATCGGAAAGAGCGTGAGGCGCAGCGCCGTCATAAGGAGCCAGGGCGTGATGATGAGAAACGGGCCGGCGATGAGAGCGCACACAGCCTTAGGGATTCGACGCAGCAAGGGCAGTAGCGGAACCAGCGCTAGCGTATAGAGGATCAGGTACGCGACGAACCACATGTGGTTGTAGGTCGGCGTCGTGAGGCAGCCGTCGGCGTCGCACCAATCGCCGGAGGCGGTGACGTATTTGATGTAGAAACTGTCGAGCCAGGCGACATGACTTGACGCTAGACCATTGGCCTCCTGCAGCGCCTCGACAACCTCGTAGTACGCTTGAGGCGGCACAATCACGAATACCGCCAAGACCAGCGGCGGCCAGAGTCGCCCCATCCGGCTCGCTGTGAACTTCCACGCGTTCATCTTGTCCGCCATGAAGCGGGTGGCGGCGCCGGAGACCAAGAAGAGCAGGGAGAGCCGCCACGGGCTAGTCAGCATCATCAGCGGCTCGATAGCGTCGCTGGCGAAGCGCGATTTTACGTGCCAGCCCCAGGTCACGTAAAACATCCCGCAGTGATAAAGAATGAGCAGACCGAAGGCGATGATGCGGAGCCAGTCGAGATCGTAGCGGCGGTCAGTCATTGGACGGCAGTCTCCTTGCCCGCCAGGTTCTTTCGGATGCGTGGTCGCCCGGCTATGCTGGCGCCGCGCCCAGCGGCCCAGCTGGGACGAACCGGGAGTCATCGGTGACCACTGGCGATCTAGGAGGGACGAGCGGGTCGCACCGGGTCGAATGGCGGCCCTGGTTGGCTGTTCTGTTCGCAGGTCTGGCGGTGGCCTTCGTCAACGCCACGTCGGGTATCATCGAGGGCGCTGGGGATCACTGGGTTGAGCCTGTGCTCTGGGAGACAACCAGCGCCGTAATCATCGTCGGCTTAGCCCCTCTCGTTGGCTACGCCATGCGCCGCTGGCCGCCTCGAATGGACGCTATTCCAGCCTTTGTGCTCATCCATCTTGGCCTGACCATTCCTTTCGCGCTGGCGCATATCGCTTTCATCTTCGTCACACGCGAGATAGCATATTGGGCGGTTGGAGCGCGTTACGGCTTCTTCGACGACGGTGTCGCGATAACGCTGCTCTACGAGTGGCGAAAGGACGTCTTGGTCTACGCAGTACTCGCTGCGACGTACTGGGTGTTCCAATACATCGCCGACCGTCGTCAGGCCGCGTCATCGCCACCCAGCGACGACCGGATTGAAGTACGAGACGGCGGTACGGTGACCTTCCTTGCCCCCGATGACATCCTCTATGTCGAAGCCGCCGGCAATTACGTCGAGTTTCACACCGCCGCGAGAGCGCATTTGATGCGCGGCACATTGGCATCATGGCAGACGCGGCTGGAGGCGCGCGGCTTTGTGCGGGTGCACCGTTCTAAGCTTGTGAACCGAACCAAAATAACGGTGGTCCAGACGACGCAATCCGGCGACCTCGAAATATCTCTTGTAGACGGACGTTCAATCGCCGGCAGTCGTCGCCACCGCGCGCAGCTGATGGAGTCCAAGTCTGCCTGAGGTGAGTGGCGCCGCTCCGTCCCACCACAACAAGAGGTGGCCTTCGGTTAGGGGCTGGATTCAACCGCGATACGTGGTCGCCAGCACCACAGCAGCCGTGCTCGACCAATCGGACCACCATCCATTCTCGAAATGGTTACGCGTTGTCCTCTAGCGCACTGGCAGACCTTGGATTTGGCGCGATCGCTACGGTGAGTTCAAGCTCTTTGCCCTTGCCGGATTGGGTTTGCACGCGCTCGATCAACGCGTCCAACTCCGCATTAAAGAGAGCCAGTGTCTTGCGGTCGAGGCGGATTCGAATGTGGCGAACAGAAGTGTCTCGCAACCGGCCCTCAGTGACCGCGACCCCGGACGCAAGTGCAGTTGCAACCGAGCGCGCGGCCGAACTGAGAAAACGCTTCGCCACCTTGGCGAGCGCGGCGCGCCCTGTTTTCGTGCGCGAAGCGGAGCTCGCGGAAAGCTGTTCTGAAATCAGCCCGTAGACCGTTTCCGGGCGGCGGGTGCTTGGCCGCATCGCGACCGCACGCACCAGGCCCGCGTGCTCGAGTTGTTCAATGTGGTGATAAAGGCCGCTGACGGGGCGCCCGATCTTGGCTGCGATTTCGCGCGCCGAAAGCCGGCCATGCTGGGCGAGGGCGCCGACAATCTGCGTTCTTGACGCGGAGGCCATGACCCGCAGCTGAGCCGCAGAGAGTTGGAGGGGTTGTATCATCCGAATAATTCTAATAATGAAACATTCCTGAAATATTGCCAGATCATGTTCGGGGCTGGAGGGTGTTGTATGAAGACAATTGGTTCAGCGGCCCGCGCAGCAGCTTTAGCCGTGGTGGTGTCCGCGTGCGCAAGCGCCGCTTCGACCGAGGGCGGAGGCATGCCGACAGCAACAACAGAGGCGGCGTGGGCGGCTTGGCGAGCTGGCAACGCCGAGGACGCAGCGACACTCGGCGAACGCCTCTCGACTGATTCCGCGGCGGCGAACGAGGGGCGCCATGTTGCAGCTCTCGCGGCGCACGTGCGCGGCGACTACGCCGCCGCGATCACTCACTATGAGGCAATCGCTCCAGATTACCCGCGCCGGCGCGAGTTGCGTGGCGTGATTTTCGAGTCCTTCCTTCACACTGGACGCCCGGCTGATGCTCTGCGCTTCGCGAGCGAAACTGAGATGTCGGCCAATGCACTGGCGCGCGCGCAGGCGCGCCTCGATAATCCAATGACCGTGACCATCCCCGGTTTGATTGGGCTTGGCTTTGAGGACGACGCGCTAACACCCTACATGCCCGGCGTGGCTGGCCGCTTGAACGGCCAAGCCGCCGTGTTCCGCTTCGACACTGGCGGCACTTTCGTCGCCATGTCGCCAGCCCTTGCGACGCGTTACAATGTGCGTTCCGCTCAGTGCGCGGAGGGGTTCGCCAACTTGCAGGCCACGCAAGTATGCCAAGGCGTCGCTGATATCGACCTGGGGCCCGTGCGTGTCACCAACGCGCCGGTCGCCGTCGTCTCTTCGCTGCCAGCGGAGCAGCTGGGCGTTGAACTCGGTCCGGTGCTCGGGACCAACTTCCTGCAACGCTTCCTCGCCACGATTGACGGTCCCAACCAACGCCTGCTTCTGTCGCCGCGCGGCAACACCGCGGCGAACGCCCAGCACATGGCGCTCGTCAACGGGGCGCGCACAGAGGTCCCGTTCCTGTTGCTGTCGGATCATTTCATCATTGCCCGTGGCGGCGCCGGTGATCGCCGCGATCTCAATTTCTTTGTCGATTCTGGTCTGGTTGCGATCGCTGGGGACGGCGTGCAGGCGGGTCTGTTGCTACCGCAGTCCCAAGCTTCGGCTTGGGCAGGGATCACCGATCCGTCGGCCGCAGGCGCGATCGTCGCGCTGGCGCCGGATGTCTCATTGGGCGGCGCTTCGCAGAGCGGACAACGCGCCATGGTGCTCGCAGACGCGGCTTGGGGATCGTTCGGCACATTCGGCGGCATCGATGTGCATGGCCTGATTTCGTACGGCTTCCTCAAGCACTACGCGTGGACGCTGGACTCTGAACGACAGGTGATTGTGCTTACGGCGGTTCGTGATGAGCCTTGACGCAATAGTTGACCGGCAGGGATCGGCGACATGGAGCCGGTTCCGGACTTATGTGATCAACGTCACGAGTTAAGCGCGCCCGCCGTCTGGTTGGATGAGATCGGTCAGTGGCCCGTCTAGTCTTGGGTGGAAGCGGCTTCGCACACGACCTGACCATTCTCGATGAAGCGGATCGTGGGCGGTAGTGGTTTCGCGACCGCGACGGCTATCGGCCAGTTGAACTCACCCCCGCTCGGCGCTGGTTCCGTGAGCTGGTAGCTGACCTCCAACGCAGCGTCAGTCCGGCGAATACCTTGAATACGAAGATTCTGGGTGGGGTCCGCTTCGACGAAGCGCGCCAGAAGTAGAACTGCGTGGTCGCGCCACATGGCTTCGGGAGGCTCAAACAACCGCGAACTGTCAATCGCCGCTGGCTGCATCGCCGATTGCCATGCCTCGGCGCTTTCGAGGGTGGTGCAGAAGGGCCTGCCCCGTTCCGCTCTCGTTTGCACGAAGACATGATAGAGGCCGAAATTGATTGGTCGGTATGCATCCGCCGTCAGCGGCTCGATCAGCGCCAAGTGCTCGTGTTGCATTTCCTCAGAAAGGCCTGTTGGGGCTTCGGCGGTCTGCTCCCCGCTCGGCGTAGAACCATTTGGGGCGCCGCAAGCGGAGAGACCGAACACAAGCGCCGACATCAGAAGCGTTCGCATTTTGCCTCCCCAGGACCGCGTGCATTTGCGCAACTTCAATTGCACCGACACGATGTACTATGGCAGCGCACCTATGTGGCTGCAAATTGTCCCGTTTCGGCGAACGTGAGCCGAAGCGCCCACAGCATTGCCGACGGTTGGATTGGATCGACCCAGCCCTTGGCGCACTGTGACCTCCAATTGGTGTGCGGCTGATCACGATTTCGCCGCAAGCCCGCTGACTATGTGCAGGCAATTGCATTGGGGGAATTGATGAAATCGTGGATCGCCAGCCTGGGCATTTTGATCGCTTTGATCGCCACGCCAGCGTCGGCACAAGTTATGGAGCCCTTGCGACCTTACGATCCAGCCGTAGTTCGGGTTGCTGGTCGCGCTGAAGTGTACTTGCCTCCAGATGAAGCGCGAATTCGTCTGTCGTACTACGCACCTGGGCGGACGGCGGCTGAGGCGACCAACGAGATTTCCGCGCGCACTCGGGCTCTCGACGCCGCGGTCCGCGCTATCAACCCACAAAGCGTAACGGTCGAGCGCACCGATGTTTCGGTGACGCCTGTGATGCGCGAAGGAGGCGATCGTCGGCCAGATCGCATTAATGGATACGAAGCGAGCGCCGGCGTGACGATACTCGTGCGCGATCTGGCGCTCTTGGCGCGCGCAGTAGAAGTCGCAGTCAACTCTCAACCGGATGCGTTCAACGACGTTGTGTTTTCACTTCGCGACACTGCGGGCGCGCGGCGGACTGCACGAGAAGCGGCCATCACTGACGCTGTCGACAAAGCGCGCGTTTATTCAGAGGGCGCAGGACATCGCCTTGGGCGTTTGTTGCTGGTGGAAGAGGGCGCAAACAACATGATAGCGCAGAGCGGAAACCGTGCAGTGTTTGCCGCGCGCGGTACGCCGTCCGCCGAGCAAGCGGTCATGCCGCCGACAATCGCGCCCGAGCCTTTGCTCTACACAGCTGAGGTTTCCGTCGTGTTCGAGGTCGGGGCTGCCTTGGCCGCACGATAAGGCAGCGGAGCCAGAGCGGGAGCGGCTGACATCGGCGAACTTCGCCGGTATCTCGGCGTGAGCGGTGAATGGCTGGATCAGATCGATCTCGCCACGACTGGCACAGTGGCGGAACGATCGACCGCGTAGCCGACGGCAACCGCGATCGATTAGACCAATCTTAGGGCGCTTGACTCACCTCGTGAGGAAAGAGGTTGAACGCTTCGACCTCCCAAGGCGCCCGGGCCGTAAAATCGAGATCGCCTGCGCGTCACCCAGCTTTAGCTTAGCTCGCAGGAGACGAATTGCCTCGGCGTCGTCATCGCAAAGGACATAGTAGCGTGACGTCGACGATAGCTGGACGACATGACCTTGCATGCGCCAAGTTCAGTCTCGCGCGTGGTTCCTGGCAAGTCTTAGTCGCGACAAGAGCAGAAGGGCCGTGGCCTTTGCGTGCAGTGCGCGGCGACGAATGCGACGGCCGCGTAGCGCTGAACCTTACAAACAAAAGAACCCCAGCCGAAGCTGGGGCTCTTCGCAATCTAAATAGAGTGTGTGGCTTACAGGATCGCGCCGAGACGCCCGAAGCCGGCGTTGCGCGTCAGGCTCGCGCCCGAACGGTCGCGATCCAGCAGCGTGCCGCCAAAGTTCCAACGTACGCCAACTGAGAGCGTGTCGGCGTCGAAGGCGTCGTAATCCGTTGAGGTGTAGCCGCCGTAGAGGCTGATCGGAGCGCCCGAGAACTGGTATTCGGCGCCAACGCCGAGTGTTAAGAAGTCGAGATTCGCAAGTTCGCCGAAGCCGACCGTGCCGCTGAACGAGAAATTGTCGGTGGCAAAGTGCGTGGCGCCGACATCTAGCGCCGTGGCGTCGGACGCGAAATCGTCAGAATCCGAGTAGCTCAAGACGCCATTCAACGTCGTGCGCGACATGTAGTAGGCGCCTTCTAGGCCGACGGTGTAATAGTCGTAATCGCCGATGCTGAAGTCAGTGTTGCCGAAACTCACAAAGCCGCCGATCAGGTGGCTGTCGTTTCGAGTGAAGACATGGCCGCCGATATTGTACGTGTCGACTTCGCTGCCGCCATCGTATTCATGGCTGCCGAATACGCCATCGACTTGGAACCCTAAAGAGCCGTCACCGCCCCGGGCATATGCGCCTCCGAACGTCCAAGCATCGATTTCGTTGGAGTCGACATCGGTGGATGAGTAGCCGAGGTCCACAAAGCCGGATTGAGCCGACGCCACGCCAGGTGCGACAATCGCTAGCGCCGCAGCCGCGCTGAGGAGAAGCTTTTTCATGTGTAATCGTCCTTCTTTGCTGAGCCCGACTCGAGCGTGCGGCGAAAGTATATGGACGGCGCTTCACGGCAAAGCATTGAGCGCGCTGGATGCAGCGTGTCATCGGTCGTGTGGCGTGCATGTCACGGCGTTGCCAGTCGAACGTGACGCGCTGTGTCGAAACGACCCGGGAATGCATTTGGCCCAGCATCAAGAGGGCGCTTGGCTGCAGCAGCGATCAGACCGAACGCGACGACTAGGCCGAAACGGCGGCTTGTAGAAGGCATGCATCCTTAGGCGGTGGATCGCATCAGGGTCATTGCGCTGGAGCTTGGAGAAGGGGAATGAGCGCGCAAAGTCGCTTCGACCAAGCTTGGCTCGCCTTAAACGAACAATGCTAGTCTCCCGCCATGGATGCGGCGGCCAATTCTCTTGAGCTTATTCTTCGGGGCGCCGCGATCGGCGCACTGATCGCCACGGCCTTTGGTCTTTGGCGCGGCGGCAAGGGCCACTCAGCGCGCCTTGCCGGCATATTGCTCTCGCTCTCTGTCCTGGCTTACGCGCTGGAATCGTCGGCGCAGGCGCGCGCGGCGATCGGGCCATTTGAACCGCTCGCGCATTTCATGGCGCTGGGCGGCAGCGGCCTTTTCTGGCTCTTCATCGTGGCGCTGTTCGACGACCGCGAAGTCTCACCGGTTACGCTGGCGCCCTTCGCCGGACTAACGTTGCTCGGGCTCTTCGGCTGGCTCGGCCCGCGCGAGCTTCAACCGAGTATCTGGATTGTCCACAATCTGATTGAGGTCGGTTTCGCCGCTCACGCGCTCATCGTCATTATCCGCAGCTGGCGCGGCGATCTGGTTGAAGCCAGGCGCCGCCTCAGAGGCCCATTCTTGGGCGCTGTCACGCTCTTCGTCGTCGTGCTTGCCGGCTTCGAGATTGGCGAAGCCTTCGGCGTCGAGGCCGATTGGTACGAACTCCTTGGCGCCTCGGCGCTCGCGATATTCTGCACCGCGGGGGCGGCCGTCTTTCTTCAGGCCCAGCCGGCGCTCTTCGGCGCGGCCGCACCCGCCGTTTTACCCGAACCTCAAATCGACGCCGGCGATCAACATGAACTCGCCCGCCTCGATGAGGTGATGAGCAAGGGAGAAGCCTGGCGGCGCGAAGGCCTCACCATCGGGTCACTCGCGACTGAGGTCGGCGTTCCCGAGCACCGCTTGCGCCGGCTGATCAACGATCGCCTCGGCCACCGCAATTTCGTTGCGTTCGTGAATGCCTATCGGATCGGAGAAGCCAAACGCCGTTTGGCCGATCCCGCCATGGCCCGCACCTCGATTTCAGCGATCGCGTTCGAATTGGGCTTTGCCTCACTCAACCCGTTCAACCGCGCCTTCAAGGAAGCAACCGGCCAGACGCCTAGCGAATGGCGCAAACACGCGTTGGGCCAAGGCTCGTCAATTCTTGAAAACCCAGGCTGATTTTGAAACTGGCGCGGGTTTTTCGGCCCTGGCGAGACGCCAAGCCTCCACTCGTGACGTTCTAGGCCTCCGTTCCAGGAGGATCACATGAGCGCCGACCTTTTAGCTTTCGCCGACCGCTGGCGGCTCAGTCTGACCAGCGATCTTTCCCAGTACGCCATCTTCGCGATCGGGTTTTGGCTGATCGTCTGGGTGCTGCTGGGCTCTGTTCTCGCCAGCCGTAAGATCAGACCTGAGACGCCGCCGGCCCGGCAGCTGGCGCTCGAGTTCATGGTCTCGCTTCGGTCGCTCGCGATCTTTTCCACAATCGGCGCGCTTCTCTTCATGGCCGATCGGGCAGGGAATCTGCCTGGGACATCGCTCGCCGCGAGCTGGGGCTGGGGCTGGGCCGTCGCTTCATTCGTGCTGATGGTTGACGTGCCCCCGCCAAACTGGATCGAATTTGGTTAGAGTTTTCTGCTTCCGTTCTTCCAGGC
>CXWL01002092.1_pt1 | contig 37521 bp, 29 predicted proteins | sample 590931 | NCBI WGS metagenome assembly CXWL01 (sample SAMEA3498368, study PRJEB10139) | groundwater metagenome | biome: water well; material: biofilm material | place: Germany | collected 2015-04-27 | reverse complement strand
TCAGGCGCGCGAGAGGCGACGCTCGTGTCGGAAACGATCTCGCCGCTGGACTTTGGCAGCGGCGACGCCGTGCGAATGGGCTCGACCGTGGGCGTCATGGCCGGCGCGGTTCGACACCCCGGCCCCATGACACATCCGCCCATTTTCGACGGCTGCTCATCAGGCGCGGAGGGACCGCCCTCATCGGGGCAGCACTCATGACCGGAAACCGTTAATTGCTCGGCCCCGCGGCCAAGCATCGGGCAATCGGTCCACGCCACGGCGTTCGCGACGCCGCCGGAGGCGAACGCGATAACCATGACAACGGAAAGCCAGAGGCGGCGCATACGGATAGTATAGTGGTTACAGGTCGCCAATTCGTCAACGCGCTTCCCGCGTGTCATATTGGCCAGGTTGAATTTCCATGACGCCCCTCGCTCACTCAGCCCGCTATCTGGCGCTCGCGACGGCCCTCAATTTGGGCTGGGAAATCCTGCAACTGCCGCTGTACACAATCTGGACCGATGGTTCACCGGCACAGCAAACCTGGGCAGTGATTCATTGCACCGCCGGCGACGCTTTGATCGCGGCTTCGTGCTTAGGGGGCGCGGTTTTGCTGCTTGGACCTCGGGCGTGGCCGCATAGCCGCTATTGGACCATCGCCGTGGCGGCGACAATCGCCGGTATGGCCTACACTGTTTTTAGCGAATGGCTGAATGTCGGTCTTCGCGGCGCTTGGGACTATGCGCCGGCAATGCCTCGTGCGCCCCTCATAGGAACTGGCGTCTCGCCACTGACGCAATGGCTGGTCGTACCGTCCCTTTCATTCATCGTCACGCGCCCACGATTGCCAACCCCCGGACCGTAGCGGGCGCCGTCGCCTGGCCACGCCGCACCATTGATCTCACGCAATGCCCGTCACTGCATTTCGTGCCTCGCTCAACCCGCCCTCTCTTCGGAAGCAGCGCCATGAAACTCGACCCCGTTCGCCTCTCTCTTGCGGCCGCAACCGCATTTGGCATCGTCTGGACGGTCTGCACTGCGTTCGTTGTGGCGTTGCCCGCCATGTCGATCGCGGCGGCGGGCGGCATGATGCACTTCATGGGCCCGCCAGAAATGCTCGTCACCCCGACCCGCTTCTTGATCGGGCTTGTAGGTTGGAGCATCGCCGCGGGCGTCACCTCGGGATTGCTCGCGCTAGTCTACAATGCATTGGGGAACAGATCGTTGAACGGCTAGGCACCGTCTCACGGATCACAGCCGGCAATTTCATCAGCATTGGCAAAGCTCCTCCGGCGCCAACACCGAACGGAGCCACCACAAGTTGTCCCCGTATCCGATGTTTCCGAGCGGTTGGCGTAGCCGCAATAGACGCAATTGAGCTTCTGCAGCGGCGACAGGTAAGCGAGCTTGTGGCGGTCAATCCTGAAGCAATCGCGCCGCCGCGCGCGCGGCAATCGCCAAAGGCGAAAGCATACGGCTTGATAGAGACTTACCGCCGCATCTAAAAACGCAAGCGGAACCAGAACCAAGTAGATAAACGGCGCGGACGCCGCGTCCGTATTACAGATACTGGCGCGGGCGGCGCACGCGGCGAGGCGACTTCCAAATGGACGCTCGTGCCCTTAATCCTCCACCGCGCGCGCCTTGCGCATGTCTCTCACTCTTGGGCGATCTTGATCTTTTGCTCTTGCGCTGCCGCTGGCTTCGGCAAGGTGACCTTCAGAACGCCCTTATTCATGCTCGCTTTGATGGCGTCCGCCTTGACGCCCGGCGGCAAGGCCAGCGCGCGCTCGAACGACCCATAGCTGCGCTCATAGAGCCGGTAATTTTTCTTCTTTTCCTCCTTCTCGGCTTTCTTCTCGCCGCGGATGGTGAGGATGTCGTTGGCGAGTGAAATCTCCAGATCCTTCTCGTCCATGCCGGGCAATTCCGTGGACACCTCGATCGACGTGTCGGTTTCGGTGACTTCCATGCTCGGCGTGAAGGCGATGGGTTCAAGCCCGGAGCGCCAATTGGTGAAGTTATCGAACACGCGGTCGATCTCGTGCTGGAGGAGGTTGAACGGGCTCGCTCTGCGAAGTCCAATGCCGCTATTGTCGGTCTTGGCGGGCGTTACTTCTCTCGTTGTCATCGTCGGTCTCCATGCGCCCCCCGCTATTGTCTTCTGTCGTGAAGCGTTTTCCGCCGCTTTGATTTCAAGCAAGACTCAGCCTGCGAATGCCTTGAGACATCCGATCAACTCCGCGTCGTCGAGCTGATGGAAGTCCCGATAGAAATAGCCGACGGCGCCAAAGCGCTCCGGCGCCGCCAAGCAAACCACATCATCGACCTCGCGACGCAAGTCGCGGACCGTGTCCGCCGCCGCCACCGGTACGGCGACCACGATGCGGCGCGGTTTGCGCCGCCGCACCGCTTCGACCGCCGCGCGCATGCTAGCGCCAGTGGCGATGCCGTCATCGACGAGAACCGCGGTGCGACCCTCAGCCGAGATCGGCGCGCGGCCTGGCATGTAGAGCAAACGGCGGCGCTCGATTTCCTCCAAATGGGGCTGCGCCGCCGCATCGACATCCGCTTTGCTCCAGCCGAGCTCGCGCACGATGGCCTGGTTGACAACGATATCCGGCGCCGCGCCGTCGACGACCGAGCCAGCGGCGAGTTCCTCGTGCCCGGGGACGCCGATCTTGCGCACCAGCAGCAGGTCGAGCGGCGCATGAAGCGCTTCAGCGACCGGCGCCGCGACCGGCACGCCCCCGCGCGGAAGCGCGTAAACAACCGGGCGCTCCAAATCGAGTTTAGCCACTGCCCGCGCAAGCATTTGCCCGCCTGCTCGCGATTGAGGAATGGAATGGTGTTCATAAACATATGCTGCACTCAATGGCGCCGCCCACCTTGATTTACGGCAAAAGGCCGCGAATTTGATTTCTCGCAAGGCGCGCGGGTCCTGGCAGAGCCTCATGAAAACGACACGGCCCCATCCGGCAGGCCTTGCGGTAAATCAATCGCCACGGAAGGCCGCGATATTGCCGCACAGCCCTTACAACCCGAACGGAAAAATATCCGGCGCGCCCTCGGCGGGCTTGCCCGGCAACGGCTTCACCGGATTGGTTTCTTCAAACCACACCAGCGCGTCGAATTGGCGCGAGAGGTGAGCCTCGAAATAATGGCTCCAGCGTTCGGTTTCCGGACGGTAGATGACGCCGATGGCGCGCTCAAGGCGCCGCGCGGAGAAGTCGGCGGCGCGTTGCGGATCATCGCGCCATGAGGTGAGCGAGTGGCGCAGTCCCGCGTCGCGAAAGATGCGTTCCCAGGAATCCTGTCGCGCCGGGAGCACAGTCTTGATGCGCGGCGCTTCACCCCATTCGTCGGCCGCCATCACGCCGCCGCGATCGGTGGCGAAGCCGATCGACACCGCGTCGCGGCGATACCGCACCTTGCACAATTGCCCGATATTGAGTTCGCCGCGCTCGCCCATGCCGGTGGCGCCGGCATTGCCGATATGGGAATTGTGCGCCCAAACGACGGCCTTTGCGCCCTTGCCGCGAAACGCCAAGAGCCGTTCCAGCGTGTCGAACATGTGGCTGTCGCGCTGGTTCCAGCTTTCCTCGGAGGCGCGGTACATGGCGCGATAATAGCCCTCGGCGGCGCAGACCACGCGCGCGTTCTGTTCGGCGTCGAAAAAAGACCGCCCGTCCTGAGCCTCATAGCGGAGCCGCTCTTCTAGGAGCGCCACCAATTGTTCCACCACCGCGTCCTCGCAGGTGATTCCAAACCGCTCGGCGCGCGCGCCATAGACTTGCGGCGTTTCCAGAAACGGCGAAAGGCAACCATAGCGCCGCCGCGCCGTGCGCGCGGCGCTCAGATCGACGCGATCGAGATAGGCGAGCACCTCATCGACGGAGCGGTGCAGGCTGTAGAGGTCGAGGCCCCTCACTTCAGCGCGATCGTCAAACGACTGTTTGCCATTCCATGCGCGCAATCCATACAAGAATTGCGCGAATTCGACATTGCGCCACATCCAGCGCGGAAAATTCACGAATGCGCTGCGCTCGCCCCATTTGCCGTGCTGGCGCACGAAACGGTCCAGTTCGGCCGCGTCCGGCCAATCGCCCTCGATAGCCACGATGCGGAAGCCATGCTTGGCTATGAGATGCTGGGTGATGGCTGCCCGCGCGTGATAGAATTCCGAAGTGCCGTGCGTGCATTCGCCCAGGAGCACAATACGCGCATCCGCGAAACGATCGAAACAGGCGGCGAAATGCTCCTCATCGTCTAGGCAGGGCAAAGGCTCACTCGCCTCGCGCGCGCAGGCGATGAGGTCGTCCACGGAGGTAAGCGTAAGTTGGTTCATAGCGGCGCTCCTCGCCCCAGATGCTCGATGAACCAATCGCCGGCGAGCGCGATGACGCGCTCCATAGCGCCGCGCTCCTCGAACAGATGGCCGGCGCCGGGTACGATCTCGATCTTCGCTTCGCAGCTCATGCGCGCAGCCGCATCGCGATTGAGGTCGAGCACGACAATATCCGCGCCGCCGACAATCAGGAGCGTCGCCGCTCTGACGCGCCAGAGCGCCTCGCCGGCAAGATCGGGACGGCCGCCGCGCGAAACGACGGCGCGAACCTCTCGCGGCGCGGCGGCGGCCGCGGCAAGCGCCGCGCCGGCGCCCGTGCTGGCGCCGAACAGGCCGATCGGATGCGCGCCAGTGCGTGCGTCCGCCCGCGCCCATCGGATCGCGTCTCCGACCCGCATCGCCAACAAAGGAATGTCGAAGACGTTACGGCGATCGGCGCTCTCCTTCTCCGTCAACAAGTCGAACAGCAAGGTCGCCAAGCCGCGCCGCTGCAGCGCTTCCGCGACCAGGATGTTGCGTGGACTGAAGCGGCTGGACCCGCTTCCATGCGCAAAGACCACGAGCCCCGGCGCGCGCTCGGGAATGGTGAGCTGACCCTCCAATCTTTTGGGGCCAATCGATACGATGCCGTCGGTCGCCATCGGCGTTCCTCCGCGTGGGGACCGCTATCAGAGAACAACTGGCCCGTGTCAGCGTTGCGCAATGTCAAGCAGCGGCGCCTGCCGCTCGCGCTTCCGCGGCCGCGACGGCGCGTTTTACCACCAGGAAGCTGTCGGGCGTCACGGAGATGGAGTCGATCCCGCAGGCGACGAGGAACGCCGCGAACTCCGGACGATCACTGGGCGCCTGCCCGCACAAGCCGGTGTGGGCGCCCACCGCGCGCGCCTCCACAATGAGGCGCTCGATCATCCAGCGCACGGCCTCATCTTGCTCATCGAAGAGATTGGCGAGGTCCTCACAGTCGCGATCCACGCCAAGCGTGAGTTGCGTCAGGTCGTTCGATCCGATGGAGAAGCCGTCGAAGCGCTCGGCGAATTGCCGCGCCAACACCACGTTCGACGGAATTTCGCACATCACATAAACCTCGAGCCCGTCCTTGCCGCGCTCGAGGCCATTCTCGGCCATCGCCTCCAGCACGCGATCGGCCTCGGCGATAGAGCGGCAGAATGGGATCATTACCACGACATTGGCGAACCCCATGTCGTTCCGGAGCCGTCGAATGGCGCGGCATTCCAGCGCGAAGCCCTCGCGATAGCGTGGCGAGTAATAACGCGAGGCGCCGCGGAACCCGATCATTGGATTTTCTTCTAGCGGCTCGAAAGGAGCGCCGCCCACGAGCTTGGCGTACTCGTTGGTCTTGAAGTCGCTCATGCGAACGATGACGGGCTTCGGATGAAAGACCGCCGCGATCCGCGCCAGCCCCCGCGCCAGCTTGTCGACGAAGTACTCCGCTCGGTCCGAGTATCCCGCGGTCAGCGCCTCAATCGCCGCGCGGTCCCGCGCCGATAATCTGTCAACGTGAATGAGCGCCATCGGGTGCGCTTTCACCAAATGACTGATCACGAATTCCATGCGCGCCAGGCCGACGCCGTCCGCCGGCAGGCGCCACCATCGAAACGCTGCGCCGGGGTCAGCGAGATTGAGCATAATCTTGGTTGCGGTCGCGGGGACTTGCGAGAGCTCCTCCTCCGCAACGCTTATCTTAGCCCGTCCCCCATAGACGAAGCCACGGTCACCCTCGGCGCAAGAGACCGTGACATCCTGGCCTTCACGCAGAAACTCGGTCGCATTTCCCGCCCCAACAATGGCCGGCACGCCAAGCTCGCGGGCGACGATGGCTGCATGCGAGGTTCGCCCGCCATGGTCGGTGACAATCGCCGCGGCGCGCTTCATTATGGGCACCCAATCGGGGTCCGTGGTTTTCGCGACGAGCACGGCCCCATCCACGAAGCGCGCAATCTCTTCCGGCGTTTCGATGCGGCACACTGGTCCGGCCGCTGCTCCCCCGCCAATCGCAAGTCCTGCGGCCAAGCGAGCGCCTTTTGCCTCCACTGTGTATGTCTTGATGCGCGCGCTTACGCGCGATTGAACCGTCTCTGGACGCGCCTGGAGCACGTAGAGCTTCCCCGTGGGGCCGTCCTTCGCCCACTCAATGTCCATCGGCCGGCCATAATGGCGTTCGATCGCCACCGCCCAGCAGCCTAGGGTCAAGATTTCGCTATCCTCCAACACGAAGCGCGCGCGCTCCTCGGCCGAGGTGGGAACGCTAGCGGTTGCGGCTCCGCCGGCGCCGAAGATCAGCTTACTTTCCTTGCCCCCGAGTTTTTTTTCGACGATCGGCGTGCAGTGTCGCCGTTCGAGCAAAGGCTTGAAAACCTGATACTCGTCCGGATCGACGCTGCCTTGCACCACACTCTCGCCGAGGCCCCAGGCGGCATTGATCAATGCAACGTTGGGAAAGCCGGTTTCCGTATCGATGGAGAAGAGGACGCCAGCGCCGCCCGTATCGGCGCGCACCATGAGCTGCACGCCCACCGAGAGCGCGACCTTCAGATGCTCAAACTTCATCGCCTCGCGATAGGCGATGGCGCGGTCGGTGTAAGCCGAGGCGAAACATTTCTTGCAGCCTTCGAGCAGCGCCTCGACGCCCGTGATGTTGAGATAGGTCTCGTGCTGGCCGGCAAAACTCGCCTCCGGCAGATCCTCGGCGGTTGCGCTTGAACGCACGGCGACAGAGACAATCCCGCCCTCCTTTTGGCAGACAGCCTCGTACGCCTCTATGATCGCCGCTCTTAACGCATCGGGAAGACGCGCTCCCAGAAAGGCGGCGCGAATGCGCGAGCCAGCCTCCTCTAGCGGCGCCGCGCCCGATCTGAAATCCTTAAGCGCCTCCGCGATCACGGGCGTCAGCTGATTGTCCGCAATGAAATTACGGAAAGCTTCGGCGCTTGTGGCGAAACCGCCAGGCACGCGCAATCCGGCGGCGCCGAGGTTCTGAAGCATTTCTCCCAAGGAGGCGTTCTTGCCCCCGACGACGGCGACGTCGCCCCTGCCCACTTGATTGAGGGCTATGGTCAAAGCCAAAGGCATGAATACCTCGCGAGCGCGCAGGAGCGCCGCATGCCAATTGACCCCACGCGCCGCCTTCCACATTGACGCCGCTCAACGTCCTCGCTGCTCAGCGCGCGACCCACCCGCCATCGACGACAAGCGCATGACCGGTCGCGAAACTCGCGCCTGGGCCACAGAGCCAAAGCACGGCGGATGCAATCTCTTCCGGCGCCCCCACCCTGCTCATCGGCGCCCCCGCAACGAGTTGCTCGCGCGCGGCCGCGTTGGCGCCAACAAAACGATCGATCATCGGCGTTTGGATAACCCCTGGGCACACCGCGTTCACGCGGATATTCCGATCAGCATACTCTAGAGCAGCCGCTTTGGTGAGCCCGATCACGCCGTGCTTGCTGGCGACATAAGCGGGGATGTTTGCGAAACCGACAATCCCAGCGATCGAGGAGCAATTCACGATGGCGCCGCCACCCGACGCGAGCAGAGCCGGAATTTCATGCTTCATGCACCACCACACGCCGCGCAGGTTGACTTCAAGAACCCAGTCCCAATTGCTGTTATCGCAATCCGCTGTCGCAGCCTGTTTGCCTTCAACACCCGCGTTGTTGAAGGCCATGTGCAGCGCGCCGAATTTCTCAACCACCTGCCCCACTGTCTTTTTGATGTCACCCTCGGAGCGCATATCGCATTTCACAAAGAACGCATCGCCCTCTCGCGCGCGGATCTCTTCTGCGATCCGCTCTCCGGCGTCGGCATTCACATCCGCAAGAGCCACAGAAGCGCCCGCATCCGCAAACACGCGCGCGGTCGCCGCGCCTATGCCCGAAGCCGCCCCGGTTATCAGCGCCACTCGACCACGTAGAAGCGGCTTTTGCATGCGTCTTGCTCCAAATTCCAGACTTCCACGCTAGGCGTGGGAGTTCTTGCACACTCGCAGGTCAGGCGGCGCGGGCATTTGATTTGCATCAAGATTGACGACGCGAGCCGCCCCTATAGATTTGCCTTGGGGAGGCAGAGAAAGATCTCTCTCATGCGCGCACGCCTCGCCCGTTGGCTGTTACGCCATCGCCCAAGCCTCGAACTCGCCTTGTGCTCGCTTGTTGAAGCGCGTTGCTTGGCTGCTGGAGGCTGATGTGCGTACATTTGAAGTCATACAATTAACGTGCGGCTGGAGCGTTCGCGCCGGTATCGCCTCAACCATGCCGTGCCGCTCGCGCGCGGCCGCTGTCGCGCAAGCCGAGCGCATGGCAGACGCACTGCGCCGCCATGGCGAGTCTGTCCAGGTTATGGTCGCCGCCGACGATGAAGAGCATAGGTCGCCTCGAAGACTCAGCGCCGCGGAGCGGGTTCGCGACAGAAGGATCACGTCGCCAATACGCCTCGGGAAATGATGATGACTGGTCAGACACATTCTTGGAGCGTCTGACTTGGAGATGGGCGCGCAAACCCCCCGGCGTTTTTGGCGGCGTGCGCTGACCAGAGGCGTGCGAGGGTTCCCTCGCCTCCGCTTAAACAACGGCTTGCCGTGGCAAGATCGCTCGTTGATCCAAGGGGAACTATTCAGCGTCGAACGTCTAGAGGATCACGCCCGCGGCCTCGCTGCGGCGCAGGCTGTCACTGACAAGCCGCGCCATCGCGCGCCTCTTGACCGGCGGCTGGCCGACAATGCCAGAACGCTGCACAGCGCGCGCGCGCTCCTCGCCCAAGCCGCCGCTGACCGAGAATCGATTTCGCCCGCGGCAGAATGGATCGTCGATAACGCACATGTCGTGGAACGGCAAATCCGCGAGATTCGAAGCGACCTGCCGCCCAAATATTATCGCGGGCTGCCAAAGCTCGCGTCGGGCCATCTCGGCGGATATCCCCGCGTTCTGGGCGTCTCCTGGGCTTATGTTGCACACACAGACGGCCACTTCGATCCAGGAGTGTTGTGTCGCTTTCTAGCTGCTTACCAAGAGATCGAGCCGCTCACGATTGGCGAGCTTTGGGCCGTACCAATCACGTTGCGCTTTCTCCTCGTCGAGAATCTACGTCGGCATGCGGATACTATTGTCGGCAATCGCGTCGCGCGGCTCAAAGCGAGGAATTGGGCCAATCGCCTCGTGGCGGCGAGGGCTGATCCCGCGGTTTTGTCGGCACTGCATTCGGAACTGGACCGCCCGGCGGAGCCCGCGTCCTTCTTGGTGGAGCTTGCCCAGCGTCTACGCGACCAGGATGTTGCTGTTATCCCAGCGCTTCGCTGGCTCGATGACCGTCTGAGTGAGAACGGAACCAATATCGATGAGATGGTTCGGCGCGAACAGCAGCGTCAAGTAGCCGCCACTGTCAGCGTCCGCAACTTGATCACCAGCATGCGCCTCGTGAGCGACATAGATTGGCGTGAACTTTTCGAACGTCTGAGCCCGGTTGATGCGATCTTGCGCGCTGCTCCTAGCTACACGAATATGGACTTTCCTACCCGCGATCTCTATCGCGCCGCGATCGAGGATCTGGCGCGGGGCGCCGCCTATTCCGAAACAGCGATCGCGCGCGCCGCTCTTGAGGAAGCCCACGACGCCCAAGCCGCCGTTGACACGGAAGGCGCGCGCCTGAGCGATGTCGGTTATTATCTGATCGGCGCCGGACGTTCTGAATTCTGTGACGCGCTTGATTATCGGCCGCCGCTGCGGACATGGCCTGGACGTTTCGTACGCGCGCTCGGCATTGGCGGTTATGTGAGCCTGTGCGCGGCGATCACCTTTGCGCTCTTGGGCGTAGCGCTTTGGCCGCTTGTTGCGCTCAGCACACCGCTGTTCTTGGTCGCCGGCCTCGCCCTATTCGCGACCATCCCGGCGACCGACGGCGCCGTCGCCATCGTCAATCATTTCGTCACGCGCGGATTTCGAGCCACGATCCTCCCGACAATTGAACTCGATGAGGGTGTGCCAGATACGCTTCGAACGCTCGTCGTCATGCCAACTCTGTTGACCTCCGAAGAAGCGATCCAAGAGCAGGCGGCGCGGCTCGAGGTTCATTATCTATCGAGCCCCCATGGCGAAGTGTATTTCGCCCTATTATCGGACTGGATCGACGCCGACGTGGCCGAACTTGCCAACGATGACGCGCTGCTGCAATGCGCCGCGCGCGCGATCCATCACTTGAATCAGAAACATGGCCCCGCTGCTTGTGGGCCACGCTTTCTGCTGCTGCATCGTCGCCGCGTCTGGACCGCAAGCGAGCGCCGGTGGATGGGGCGGGAGCGCAAGCGCGGCAAGCTGCGCGATCTCAATAAACTTCTGCGGGGCGCCACGGACACGACCTTTGTCGATGTTGACGGGCGCCCACCTTCGCCGCCGCCAGGCGTGCGGTATGTCATCACGCTCGACGCCGACACCCGCCTTACCCGCGAAGCCATCCGCCGGCTCATCGGCAAAATGGCCCACCCTCTCAACGCGCCGCGTTACGACCCAAACCAGGGCCGCGTCGTCGAAGGGTATACCATCCTGCAGCCGCGCATCACCGCGGCCATGCCCGTGAATCACGAGACCACGCTCTTCTTGCGCGTCTTCTCTAGCATGACCGGCATCGACCCCTATGCCGCGGCAGCGTCGGATGTCTATCAAGACCTCCTCGGCGAAGGCTCCTACGCGGGCAAGGGCATTTATGATGTCGACGCGTTCGAGCGTGCGCTCGCCGACCGCGCGCCGCCCTCATCACTCCTAAGTCACGATCTTTTTGAGGGCGTGTTTGCGCGCTCCGGCTTGGTGTCGGACATCGAGTTCGTGGAGGAATTTCCTTCTCGTTATGACGTCGCCGCTTTGCGCCATCATCGGTGGGCGCGCGGCGACTGGCAGCTCTTGCCATGGATACTCGGCTCGCCTCGCTCGGCTTCGGGCAAACGCACGCAAACGCCCGCGCTCGGGCGGCTCAAGATGCTCGACAACCTCCGCCGCACCATGTCCGCGCCGGCCGCTACCGGCGCGCTTGTGGCGGGCGCAACCTTGCCATTCCAAACAGCGCTCATTTGGAGCGCTATTGTTCTTGCCCTGATCGCAATCCCGCCGGCGATGCCGCTGCTGGGCGAGATGGCGCGCCTGAGGCGCGACCGCGCCCTGCGTCACCAGCTTTGGGCGCTCGCGAACGACGCCAAGCTCGCGTTCACGCAATGGGCGCTCTCGGTTGTGCTGCTGGCCCACCAGGCTTGGTTGATGGCGGACGCGGCCATCCTCACGCTCATTCGGCTCGCGACGCGAAGAAACCTGCTGGAATGGACGCCGGCGGCCCAGGCCGCATTCAGCGCCCAACCAAGTTTCGCCATTTACCAGCGCCGCATGAGCGGCGTCTTCCTTGTCGCCGTCGCGGCGCTGGTCGCGTCGGCCTCCAGCGGCGCCTTGCCGATCGGACTCGCTCTCGCGCTACTCTGGGCCGCCTCACCCGCCATTGCCTACCGAATCAGTCAACCCACCGCCAACGTCAACGAGATGCTCACCGCCGACGACGCACGGGCGTTGCGCCTCATCGCGCGGCGCACATGGCGCTACTTCGAAACGTTCGTGGACGACAGAAACAACCACCTGCCGCCAGACAATCTTCAGACTCGCCCTCGCGAGGTTCTCGCCCTGCGAACGTCACCGACCAATATCGGCCTCTATCTCTTGTCCGTGGTCGCCGGGCACGAGTTCGATTGGATCAGTTTGAACGAGGCTGTATCTCGCTTGGAGGCGACGCTCGCCACACTCGCCAAACTTGAGCGGCGTAACGGCCACTTCTACAATTGGTACTCCACAAGCGACCTGCGGGCGCTCGAACCGCGCTATGTATCCTCCGTCGATAGCGGCAACCTTGCCGGTCACCTCATCGTGGTCGCCAATTCCTGCGAAGCATGGCGATCCTCGCCTGTCGGCGCGCCGTGCATGAAAGCGGTCCTCGACGCGCTTCACATTACCCAGGAAGAAGCGCGCGCTTTCCGCGCAACGCGGCGTTTGCCGACGCTGCCTTGGTCGCAGGTCGATGCCGTCCTGGAAAAATTAGCGGTGCGGATCGAGGCATGCACCGAGGCGCTCACAGACCAGCAGGTCGGCGAATTGACCGCGCTCGCCCATGATCTCGCCGACACAGTCCGAGCCCACGCTCAGCATGATCCCAGCGAGGCCGCCGCCGATCTGGTTTATTGGACACAAGCGATCTTTGGCGCGCTCCAGGCCCAGCAACGCGACACACACGGCGCGCTGGTAACGGAGCGCTTGCACGTTCTCGCTGAGGCGTTGCGCGCGCTCGCCCTGTCAATGGACTTTGCCTTTCTGCTTGACCGCGACCGCCTGCTTTTCTCCATCGGCTTTCGCAGCGCGGATGGCGCGCTCGATCCCAGCTGTTACGACTTGCTGGCCTCCGAGGCTCGTTTGGCCAGCTTCTTCGCGATCGCCAAGGGCGATGCGCCAACCAAGCACTGGTATCGGCTCAATCATAACGTCACGCCGCTGAAAGGCGGCGCGGCCTTGATCTCATGGTCAGGTTCGATGTTTGAATATCTGATGCCGTCGCTCATCATGCATGAGCCGACGCACAGTCTTCTGCACAACACCCACCACATGATCGTCGCCCGACAGATCGCTTACGGCCAGGGGTTTGGCGCGCCCTGGGGCGTCTCCGAGTCGGCCTATAATGCTCGCGACATCGAACACACCTATCAATATTCGAGTTTCGGGGTTCCTGAACTCGGCCTGAAGCGAGGTCTTGCCGACAATTTCGTTGTCTCGCCTTATGCGACCGCGCTCGCCGCGATGATCGCGCCCACGTCAGCGGTAAGGAACTTTCAACATCTTGCGCGCTTTGGCGCACTGGGACGCTTTGGATTTTTCGAAGCGATGGACTTCACGCGTGAGCGCTTGCCGGAGGGCGCATCGTTCGCACTTGTGCATGCCTACATGGCGCACCATCAAGGGATGACCATCGCCGCGATCGCCAATGTCATCCTGGACAGCGTCTTGCAGAAGCGATTTCACGTCGAACCGATGGTGCAGGCGGCGGAATTGCTGCTGCATGAGCGAGCGCCCCGTGAAATTCAGGAGCCGGCCTTCGTCACGGAAGCGCGGAGCGACGGCGATGTCAGCCCGAAGGCGGTCTCGCCTAACGCGAGGCGCGCCGCCAACCCGCAAAGTACGACGCCCATCACCCAGCTCCTCTCCAATGGCCATTACGCGGTCATGGTGACGGCGGCCGGCTCCGGCTACAGCGCTTGGGGCGATGTTGCGATTACACGCTGGCGCGAAGACGCCACCTGCGACGCCTGGGGTTCTTATGCCTTTCTTCGCGATGTCGAGAACGGCGCGTGTTGGTCGCCATCGCTGCAACCCATGCAAGGCGCGCCAAACGTCCATGAGGCTTGGTTTGAAGAAGACCGCGCCGAGTTCATTCACCGCGGAAGAAACATCATCACGACGCTCGACATCGCCGTGTCCGCCGAGGACGACGCCGAGGTGCGCCGCCTCTCGCTCACCAATAGAGGCGCGGCGGCCAGGGAGATCGAAGCCACGTCGTATGTGGAGCTTGCATTGGCGCCATTGCGCGCCGACGCGGCTCACCCTGCCTTCTCCAAGCTCTTCGTCGAAACCGAGCATCTCTCACGCAGCGGCGCCCTGCTTGCACGCCGCCGCAAACGCGACCCCGAAGAACCGGAGATCTGGGCGGGGCATAGCGTCGTCGTCGAAGCGAACAGCACTGGCGCTCAGGAGTTCGAAACCGATCGCGCGAGATTCATTGGACGCGGGCGAGATATTCAGAGCCCGCTCACGATCATGAGCGGCAGCCCGCTAACCGGCGCGACGGGCGCAGTTCTTGACCCGATCTTCGCCCTGCGGCGCCGGGTGCGGATCATGCCCGGTGAAACTGCCAGGTTGCATTTCTGGACCTTTGCGGCGCGATCACGCGCGCAGCTGGTCGATCTGGTCGATAAGCACGCGGACGCCGCCGCCTTCGATCGCGCGATGACCCAGGCATGGACACAAAGTCAGATTCAGCTGAATCATCTTGGCGTCGATCGCACCGCAACCGCTTTGTTTCAACGCCTTGCCGCCCATATCATTTTCGCAACCCCGGCCATGCGCTCCAGCGCCGACGCCATTCGCGCCGGCGCCGCTCCGCAGCAAGAACTTTGGAGCATGGGCATTTCTGGCGACTTGCCGATCGTGCTGATCCGCGTCGCTGAACTGGAAGAGACCGGACTTGTCAGAGAGGCGCTGCAAGCATTCGAGTATCTGCGCACCAAGCGCCTGGCGTTTGATCTCGTCATCCTCAACGAACGAGCAACGTCCTATTTGCAAGAACTCCACAACGCTTTGGAAAACCTGGCGCGACTGAGCCGATCTCGGCCCCATATCGGCGCTGAGCCCCCTCAGGGCGGCGCCTTCGTATTGCGCGCGGACTTGATGACGGCGCAGGCGAAAGCCCTGCTGCTATCGACCGCGCGCGCCGTCTTGACTGGAGAACGAGGCTCGCTGGCCGATCAGTTGGCCCACAGTCAGCCGGGCGCCGCGCCCGCCGCGCCCCGCCGGCCTGTCCGCCCGCCAGCCGCCGATCTGGGCCTCGGCAGCCCGCAGCCGGGTTTGGAGTTCGCCAATGGCGTTGGCGGGTTTGCCGCCAATGGTCGAGAGTACGTCATTTCAGTTGCGCCCGGCGCCGCTCCACCCGCGCCCTGGATCAACGTCATCGCCAATCCGCGCTTCGGCTTCCAAGTCAGTGAGTGCGGCGCGGGGTATACGTGGTCCGCCAATAGCCGCGAACGCCAGCTCACGCCCTGGTCCAACGATGCGGTCTCTGACCCGTCTTGCCAAGCATTCTTCATTCGAGACATGGACAGCAACGCTGCGTGGAGCCCGACGGCCTCGCCCATGCCCAACGCAGCTGCTTATGTCACGCGGCACGGGTTCGGTTACAGCATTTTCGAGCATAGCGCGCACGACATCGAAACGACGCTCACCGAGTATGTCGCGCCATCTGATCCGATCCGCATATCCCGCCTGCGCATCCGCAACAGCGCCAACACAGCTCGCCGCCTATCGATGACCGCGTATTTGGAATGGGCGCTCGGCCCATCGCGCGCCAACGCCCCCCAAGTCATAACCGAACTCGACCACGTCACTGGCGCTCTCTTCGCCAACAATCGGTGGGCGCAGGTCTTCGCCGCGCGCACCGCCTTCGCCGACCTGCGCGGCGTCCAGACAAGCTGGACTGGCGACAGGCGTGAATTCATCGGCCGCAATGGCTCGCTTTCAAATCCCGCGGGACTCGCCGCCAAGCTCTCTGGGCGCCTCGGCGCTGGTCTTGATCCTTGCGCGGCGTTGCAAACAGAGATCGATCTTGGACCGTGGCAATCCAAGGAGATTGTTCTGTTCGTTGGTGATGGGGCCGATAAAGACGACGCGCGACGGCTCGTGCGGACTTATCGCACCGCCGATCTCGATGCGGTGTTGGACGAGGTTCACGCGCACTGGCGGCGCACCCTCGCCGCCATTGAAGTCAAAACGCCGGATCGCTCCTTCGACATCGCGGTGAACGGTTGGCTTCTGTACCAGGCGCTCGCATGCCGCATTTGGGCGCGCGCGGCCTTCTATCAGGCAAGCGGCGCCTACGGCTTTCGTGACCAATTGCAGGATACAATGGCCTTTGCGGCCATCGACTCTTCGCTTGCACGGGACCATATCCTCGCCTGCGCGGCGCGCCAATTCGTCGAGGGCGACGTTCAGCATTGGTGGCTGCCTGACACCGGCCAAGGCGTGCGCACGCGCATCTCAGACGACCGGGTATGGCTTGCGACGGCGACACATCACTATGCTCGCGTTACCGGAGACGCGGGCTTGCTCGAAGAGAAGGCGCCTTTTTTGGAAGGCTCGCCGCTCGCCGAAAACCAGCACGAATCGTTCTTCACGCCCGCAATCTCCGCCCGGACGGCAAGCCTCTATGAGCATTGCGCGCGTGCGCTTGATGCGAGCCTTGCTGTCGGCGCGCATGGCGCGCCGCTCATTGGGGGCGGCGATTGGAATGACGCCATGAACCGGGTTGGCGTTGAAGGCCGGGGCGAGAGCGTCTGGCTAGGTTGGTTCCTGATCCGCACGCTTCGCGACTTCGCGCCGCTGGCCGATCAGCGCGGGGAGCTTGAGAGATCAAAGCGGTGGCGCGACCATGCCGATGCGCTGACGGCGTCTCTCAATCGCGAAGCCTGGGACGGAGAGTGGTTTCGCCGCGGCTGGTATGATGACGGCGCGCCGCTGGGCTCGGCGACGAGCGAGGAATGCCGCATCGATTCGATCGCGCAAGCTTGGTCCGTGCTCTCTGGCGCCGGTGAATTACAGCTCGCGCGGCGCGCGATGGCGACGGTCGAGCGCGATTTGATCCGCCCAAATGAGGCCATGGCGCTTCTGTTCACGCCGCCCTTTGATCGCACAGCGCGCGAGCCCGGCTATATCAAGGGCTACCCGCCTGGCATCCGCGAAAATGGCGGCCAATATACGCACGCCGCGCTCTGGTCGGTGATGGCGTTCGCGGACCTGGGAGAAGGCGACAAAGCGACCGCGCTCTTCTGGATGCTCAACCCGATCAATCACACGCGCACGCGCACGGATGTGCATCGCTACAAGGTGGAGCCCTACGCGATTGCTGCTGACATATATTCCGCGCCGCAACACACGGGCCGCGGAGGCTGGACCTGGTATACAGGCTCGGCCGGGTTAATGCACCGTGCAGGCATCGAATACATACTCGGCCTCAAGATCGGCGGTGATCATTTCACGCTCGAGCCATGCATTCCTAAAAGCTGGCCTGGCTTTGAAATGAAACTTAGGCTCCCGTCCGCGAACTACGACATTGTCGTCGACAACAAGGCCGGCGTGTCGCGAGGCGTGGCGAGCGTCATGCTCGATGGGGTTGCGCTGTTGGAGCGGCCAGCCCGAATCCCGATGCAAAGCGGCGCCGCTCCGCGCCGCGTCGAATTTATTATGGGATAGAGCCTTGGCGCCGCGATCGACCGCCCCCCGCGAGGATCTCGCTGACCTGCTCACGCGCTTGAACGCGATGGCGGCCAACGAGCACGTCGGCAACGGCCCAGTGTTGACCGTTCGCGACCTCCTGGCCGCCATCGGCAGGCGCGCGTTCGGCCCGCTGCTCTTGCTTATCGGCCTCTTTTCGATTTCGCCCGCGACCATCCTGCCCGGCATGACCTGGCTCTCTGCGGCGGTGGCGCTCTTTTTCGGAACGCAGCTCATGTTCGGCATGCGCTATCCGTGGATCCCGCGCCAATGGTGCGATGCACAACTTCGCCCGGACGCGGTGCGCGCAGCCACGCACACGTTGAAACCCTGGGCGCACCGCACCGACATGCTCTTGCGTCCCCGATTGACCTTCCTCGCCGAAGCTCCGTTCGCGAACCTGATCGGCGCGCTTTGCGTCTTTGCCGCGCTTGTCACTTTCCCGCTTGGGCTCATCCCGGTGGCGCCCCTAGCGCCGGGCCTGGCGATCCTGGCTTTAGGCTTGGGCCTGTTCGCGCGCGACGGCCTATTTCTCCTGACCGGGATGGCTGTCGTTATCGGCGCGATGACCCTTGCACTTACTGCCGTGCTTTAGCGGCATGACCGCCCAGAAGGCAATAAGGTGACGCCTCGGCGAAATCATAAGCCTAGCGGGCCAAGCGGGGGGAATGGGGCCCGCCAACGGGGCCGCCAAGGCGTCAAGCTCACCAAGCACAGCTTGCACCCTTGCGATTTGATCGTTCGCAAAGTCGAGCCGACATTTCGATTGTTCAAGGAAGGAGCTGCTTCCCCTACCTTTCTGGTCACAACAAAGAGGCAAGGATGCCACGGTCGCCGATCGTCAAAACCGCAGGCGAAGCATCCAGCGCCAATATGCCTGACTATTCGCGCGCTGCAGCGGAGTTTTCCTGGGAAAAGGCGCGCGCTTTGCTCGACGGCCTACCCGGCGGCGCGCTGAACATCGCGCACGAGGCAGTCGACCGGCATGTTGCAAAAGGACGCGGCGGCATGCGCGCGCTGAGATGGCTGCCGACCGCCGGCGGCGCCGTCGATATCAGCTACGACGATCTGCGCCGTGAGACGAACAAGTTCGCCAATGTCCTGCGTACGCTCGGCATCGCGCGCGGCGAGCGCGTCTATTCCTTGCTCGGGCGCACGCCGGCACTACACGTGGCCGCGCTGGGGGCGTTCAAAGCCGGGGCGGTCTTCTGCCCTCTGTTTTCCGCGTTTGGCCCAGAGCCGATCCGCGCACGCATGGATATCGGCGAGGCGCGCGTGCTGGTCACGACCTCGGCGCTCTATCGGAAGAAGGTGGCGAGTTGGCGCGGGGAACTGGCCAGCTTGCGTCATGTGATATTAATTGACGGTTCGGCGGATAGTGACTTGCTCGATTATCGCGCTTTGATGCAGGCCGCTGCCGAGGATTTTGCGATTGAAGCCACGCGTCCCGGTGACCCGGCGCTGCTGCACTTCACCAGCGGGACAACCGGCAAGCCCAAAGGCGTCGTGCATGTGCATGAGGCGGTAGTGGCCCATCACATCACCGGCTTTCTGGCGCTCGACCTCCACCCAGACGACATTTTCTGGTGCACGGCCGACCCTGGCTGGGTGACGGGCATGTCCTATGGCGTGATCGCGCCGCTAACTAATGGCGTCACCTCCATCATCGAGGAGGCGGAGTTCGACGCATTGCGCTGGCGACGCATCTTGAAGGAACAGCGCGTCAGTGTCTGGTACACAGCGCCCACCGCGATCCGTATGCTGATGAAGGCTGATGCCGCGGCGCCAATCAAAGAGGATTTCCCGCATCTGCGTTTCCTCGCCAGCGTCGGCGAGCCGCTCAGTCCTGACGCAGTGGAATGGTCGGTGCAGGCGTTCGGGAAGCCGTTCCATGACAATTGGTGGCAGACGGAGACGGGTGGCATCATGATCGCCAATTATGCGTCCATGGGGGTGCGCCCGGGCTCCATGGGCAAACCCCTTCCGGGCATCGAGGCCGTCATTGTCGAGCGCGCCGCTGGCGGCGTACGGGTAATCAATACGCCGATGATAATGGGCGAGCTTGCGCTCAAGCCGGGCTGGCCCTCGATGATGCGCGCCTATCTCAATCAGGAGGAACGCTACAAGAAGTGCTTCGTCGGCGGCTGGTATCTCACTGGCGACCTCGCCATGTGCGATGCTGATGGCTATTTCTGGTTCGTCGGCCGCGCCGATGATTTGATCAAGAGCGCGGGGCACCTCGTTGGGCCGTTCGAGGTGGAAAGCGCGCTGATGGACCACCCCGCCGTGGCCGAAGCCGCGGTCATCGGGCTTCCAGATCCGGTGGGCGGAGAAATCGTCAAAGCGTATGTGGTGGCGAAGGTGGGCCACATCGCCGATGAGGCGCTGCGGCGGGAAATTCTGGGCCATGCGCGCAAGCGTTTAGGCCCTGCGATTGCGCCTAAATTGATTGAGTTCAAGGCGGACCTGCCCAAAACACGCAGCGGCAAGGTCATGCGCCGGCTGCTCAAGGCGCGAGAGCTCGGCTTGCCGGAAGGCGATCTCTCCACGCTAGAAAGCGGCGCGCCATGACCGCGCACGAACTCAAACCGCATCTGTCGCGCGCGCATGTGCTCGATCTCTTACGGCACATGGTCCGCATCCGCCGCTTCGAGCAAAAATGCGCGGAACTCTACACTCAGGAAAAGATTCGCGGCTTTCTGCATCTCTATGACGGCGAGGAGGCGGTGGCGGCGGGCATTATCCCCGTGCTCGAAGAGCGCGATCGCCTCGTCGCCACCTATCGCGAGCACGGCCATGCGCTCGCACGCGGCGTCTCCATGAACGCCATCATGGCGGAGATGTATGGCAAGAAGGAAGGCTGCTCAGGCGGGCGCGGCGGCTCGATGCATGTGTTCGACGCCCAGCGCAAATTCTACGGCGGCAACGCCATAGTGGGCGGCGGCCTGCCGCTCGCCGTCGGCCTCGCGCTCGCGGATCACTCGAGAAAGACCGGCGCGGTTACCGCCTGTTTCTTCGGCGAGGGCGCCGCCGCCGAGGGCGCGTTTCACGAGAGCCTCAACCTCGCGTCGCTTTGGCGTTTGCCAGTGTTGTTCGTCTGCGAGAACAATCTCTACGCTATGGGCACGGCGCTCGGATTGTCCGAAGCCGAAGCAGATATCCACCTCAAGGCCAAAAGCTATCGCATCGCCGCCGAAAGTGTCGACGGCATGGATGTTGTCGCCGTCGAGGCCGCAGCGCGGCGGGCGATTGCACATATTCGCGACACCGGCGGCCCTTATTTTCTCGAATGCCGCACCTATCGCTTTCGCGCGCACTCCATGTTCGACGCACAGCTTTATCGCAGCAAAGATGAAGTCGAGGCCTGGAGGGCCAAAGGCCCGATCGTGCGCTTCCAAACTTGGGCGTTGGAGGCGGGGCTGGCCCACGCCGAAGACGTTGCGCGTATCGAAAAGGAGTCAGACACCGAGATCGATGCAGCGGTCGCCTTCGCCGAGGCCGGAACATGGGAGCCCGTTGAATATCTTACACGGTATGTCACAGCGCCTGAGCGTCCGCCGCCTCCCGCGCCAACAGTGGCCAGCGACGCCACGATTGACACCACCTATCGCGAAGCTCTGCGCGAAGCGATCCGCGACGCGCTGACGCGCGACGAGCGCGTCTTTCTGATGGGTGAAGATGTCGGGCGCTATGGCGGTTGCTACGCCGTATCCAAAGGCCTGCTCGCCGAGTTTGGCCCGGAGCGCATTCGCGACACGCCGCTCTCGGAAGCCGGCTTCACCGGCGCGGGCATCGGCGCGGGCATGGCCGGCATGGCCCCGATTGTCGAGATCATGACGGTGAATTTCAGCCTCCTCGCGCTCGATCAGATTTTGAACAACGCGGCGACGATCCGGCACATGTCCGGCAACCAATTCGGCTGCCCGATCGTCATCCGCATGGCCACGGGCGCCGGGCGGCAATTGGCGGCGCAGCATTCCCATAGCCTTGAAGGCTGGTATGCGCACATTCCTGGCCTGCGCGTATTGGCGCCCGCCACGATCGAGGACGCGCGCGGCATGTTGTGGACCGCGCTGCAAGACCCCGATCCGGTTCTCATCTTCGAACACATTATGCTCTACAACGAAAAAGGCGCACTTGCCGCCAATGCAGGCCCGGTCGATATCGATCGCGCTGCAATCCGCCGCGCGGGAAAGGATGTCACGATCGTCGCCTATGGCGGGGGCCTAGCGAAGGCGCTTGACGCCGCCGAGCAGCTTGCGCAAGCGGGCGTTGATGCTGAGGTCATCGATCTGCGCGTTCTGCGCCCGCTCGATGACCAGACGATTATGGGATCGGTGCGCAAGACGCGTCGCGTGGTCATCGTTGACGAAGCTTGGCGCAGCGGCAGCCTTGCGGCGGAAATCAGCGCGCGCATCGTCGAGCAGGCATTCTACGATCTCGACGCGCCGATCGCGCGCGTGTGCGGGACTGAAGCGCCCATTCCCTATCCCCGCCATCTGGAAAACGCTGCGCTTCCCCAAGTCACAGACATCGTCGCGACCGTGCACAATTTATTCGGGAAAGCCTGAAAGCGATGGCGGACTTTCGCATGCCTTCGCTTGGCGCCGACATGGAGGACGGCACGCTGGTCGAATGGCTTGCCAAGCCGGGCGATACACTCAAGCGCGGCGACATCATCGCAATCGTTGAAACCCAAAAAGGCGCCATCGAGATCGAAGTGTTCGAGGAAGGCGTGCTTGAACAAACGATCGCCACACCGGGCGATAAATTGCCAGTGGGCGCGGTGATGGCGCGCATTAGCGGCGTTGGCGCGCCAGGTGCCCGGTCGACGCCCGCTCCGCCAAGGCCGGCGCCGAAGCAAATGACGCCGCCGCGTGCCCCAAGTCCGATTTCCGAACCCGCACCCACGGGGCGCGTTTCGCCGGCCGCGCGCCGGCTCGCCGCCGAGCGCCAGGTCGATCTCTCTAAAGTGAAGGGAACGGGACCAGGCGGCGCGGTCACAATAGAGGACGTTGTCGCCCAAACCGCCGCCGCGCCGACACCGCCCAGCGGAATGCGTCAAGTCATCGCCGCCGCCATGACGCGGTCAAAGCGCGAAATTCCTCACTATTACCTCGCGCACACGATCGATATCGCGCCCGCCGAGGATTGGATCGCAGCTGAGAACGCCAAGCGCCTGCCCGCAGAGCGGCTGCTTGTCGGCGCTCTCTATGTGAAAGCAACGGCGCGCGCGGCGCGCGCCTTCCCTGAGTTCAACGGCTTTTTCATCGACAATGATTTCCAACCAAGCGCGGCGATCCATGTCGGCGTAGCGATCGCGATCCGCGGCGGCGGGCTTGTAGCGCCCGCCATCCATGACGCCGCCGACCTCCGCTTGGATGACCTCATGACAAAGATGCGCGACCTCGTGCAACGCGTGCGCGCGGGGCGCTTCCGGAGTTCGGAGATCGCCGATCCCACGATTACGGTGACCAGTCTCGGCGAGCGCGGCGTCGACGCAGTATGGGGAATTATCTATCCACCGCAGGTAGCGATCGTCGGCTTCGGCAGGACCACGACCCGCCCTTGGGCAGTCGCCGACCAAATCTTGCCGCGCGCAACTGTCGCTATCACCCTCGCCGCCGACCACCGCGTCAGTGACGGCCATCGCGGCGCGCTCTTCCTCGAACACATCGGTCAATTGCTCCTGGCGCCGCAAACGTTATGACCAAGGCTGAACTCCTCGCCGTCGTGCGTGATGAACTGGAGCGCATCGCGCCGGATGTCGCGTTTGCCTCGGTTGATCCCGAGGCGCCGATTCAACAGGAATTCGACATCGATTCCATGGATTTTCTGAACTTCATCACCGCGCTGCATGAACGCACGGGCATCAATGTGCCGGAAACCGACTATCCGCGCGTGCGCACGATCGCGGGCGCGCTACGCTACCTCGAAGAGATGTCAGCTCAGCAGCCGCCTTGATGGGAATCAACGCCGGCGCCGGCCGATTAGGTTCATCTGAGGTATGCAAACTGCACTCCACATTTCATTTGAGCGGATGGAGCCCTCCGACTTTGTCCGCCAGCGCATCGAGCGCGAGGTCGCGGCTCTTGAGAAGCGCTACGGGCGCATCACCTCCTGCAACGTGTTCGTCGAGGGGCCAGGACACCATCACCGTCACGGCGGGCTCTACGCCTTCCGCGTCGCGCTGGAGCTGCCTGGCGGCGTGCATTTGGCGGCGAGCCGCAACCCCCATGCAGATCGCGCTCACGCAGACGCTTACGTGGCGCTCAGGGATGTGTTTCGGGCACTCCGCCGCCAGCTGAGAGATTGTGTGTGCGCACGGGAGGAAGAGGCCAAACAGACCCCCTGCCAGCCGCATGGCGTCATCGAAAGGCTCTTACTGGACAAGGGCTACGGCTTCATCCGCGCCGACGATGGGCGTGAAATCTACTTCCACAAGAATTCTGTTCTGCACGACAGTTTCGATACTCTCCGGTTGGGCGCGGAGGTGCGCTTCAGCGAGGAAGAAGGCAAGGATGGGCCACAAGCGAGCAGCGTCCATGCGTATGGCGTGAGTCACCGCGACTAGGCGCTTGCGCCTTCAAACCGCGGTTGCATCACGCCACAGATCGCGGATGGGTTCCGGCAATTGGGACATGACCTTCGCCGGCTCACCTTCGCTGGTGAAACGCGTAATCGCGGCAAAGACCGCGCGTGACGCAAACAGGGGATCGAAGCGATATTTGGGCGGCAGAAACGCGCTCACGGCATCCGCGAACTCGTTCGCGCTATGGCTACGGCTCGGCTTGTCGGGCAGGACCCACCCTTCAAAGTAGAGACCGCGCAACAGCATCGGCAATTGCGCGGCGCAATTGACAGCGGCCTGGGCCGGCAGGCGGTCGCGCAATGCATGCAGCACGGCGCGCGCCGCGGCGTAGGCTTCCTGCCGCGAACAATCTCCCAGCCGTTGCTCAATCGCCTTGAGCCAGAGATTGGTATCCTGAACGCTGGTGTCGAACACCGCCAAACCGGTTGTCATGCGCCACACACTCGGCGAACGCGCCGACCCTATTTCAGAACAAACGTGACCTTCAGATTGACGCGCCACTCCTTGATCTTGCCGTCCTCGGTGACAGCCTTGATGTCCTGGACCCAAGCGCCCTCCACGCTCTCCAGAGTCTCAGAGGCGCGTGCGATCCCTTTGGCCACGGCGTCTTCGATGCTCTGCGAGGATGCGGCGCAAATCTCGACGACTTTTGCGACAGACATGACCGTTCAACTCCAATGTTGGAGCAAACTAGGCCGTACCGGCCGGTCGGCCTTGAGCGATGTCAAAGTCCTTGCGGTTCAAAACGCGGAGATTGCTTCATCCCCGGCCACCGCGTGTGGCGGTCGAGTTTATCTCCGAGATACGCCATGAACCTGAAAAGCAGCGGTCACTTCGAACCCCACCGCCGGGCGACGTCCGAGGATGTTCGTCATACCTTAGGCAATCTCGATGATTCCATCGTCGTGGAGATCCTCGCCAACACGCCCTCGCTGAGCGATCTCAACGACGCCGCCCTATGGTGGCGCGGCGATGGCGATCTGATTGCCCGAGAGCATAGGGAGCTGAGCGCGCGCGCGCTGGCCGTCGTCGATGCGCTCTCCCGCGCCGACAAGGATCTGGCAGAGGATAGCGAGCAGCCCTGAACCGTTTGGTGCGCTTGCGGAAGATCAACGCGCCCACGAGCATACCCAAGCAAATATGCGCGCTGCGAGCGGGGGAAAGGGCATTTCAGGAGCGCCCATGCTTGCGAATGACATCCGTTGCTTGATCCAAGAGGGCGCGCTCAGCGTGCGCTTGCCCGGCGACCGGGCCCCGTTCGGCGTAGCGGGTGCGGGCGAGGCGCCCATCCTGGTCCGCATCCGCGACAACGCCGCCCTGCGGCGCATTATCATAAACCCGCTGCTTGCGGTGGGCGAAGCCTATATGGATGGCGCCCTCACGTTTGAGCGAGGCGACATCTACGATCTGCTCGACCTCGCGGCGCGTCGCTTGAAGACAGTCCGCGCAAAAAAGGCCCATGGGACGCGGCGCAACACCAAGCACGCGGCGCGGCGCAATGTCGCGCATCATTACGACCTCTCTGGCGAACTCTACCGGCTCTTCCTCGACGCGGACCAACAATATTCCTGCGCCTATTTCGCCCGGCCCGACATGAGCCTTGAGGAAGCTCAAGCCGCCAAGAAGCGCCATCTTGCGGCGAAGCTGCTGCTCAAGCCCGGCCACAAAGTGCTCGACATCGGCTCGGGTTGGGGTGGTTTGGCGCTAACCTTGGCCGAAGAGCACGGTTGCGAAGTCACCGGGATCACGCTGTCAGAAGAGCAACTGCGCGAAGCGAAGACGCGCGCAGCCAAGCGGGGATTGGCCCACCGCGTCTCGTTTCAGCTCCAGGATTATCGGGACGTCGCTGGCCAGTTCGACCGCATCGTGTCGGTCGGCATGTTCGAACATGTGGGCCCGGCGCATTATGCGGCTTTCTTCCAGACGCTCGCGGCGAAGCTGACGGCGGACGGCGTCGCCGTCCTGCACACGATCGGCAAAACCAACGGGCCCGGGGCGAACAATCCGTGGATTGAAAAGTACATTTTCCCGGGCGGCATCACGCCCGCCCTGTCGCAGATCATGCCGGCGGTGGAGCAGGCCGGCCTAATCGTCACCGACATCGAGGTGCTGCGCCTCCACTATGCTGAGACGTTGCGCGCGTGGCGAGAGCGCTTCGCGGGGCGTCGTGAAGCCATTTGCGCCCTTTATGACGAACGCTTCTGCCGCATGTGGGAATTCTATCTGGCTGGCGCCGAGGCCGGTTTCCGCACCGGAGATCTGGTCGTCTTCCAGCTGCAATTGGCCAAGCAGAAGGAGGCCGTGCCGCTCACCCGGGACTACATCACCGATTTTGACCGCGCCAATCCCGCGTTCGCAATGGCCGCTGAATAAAGGAACCCGCCATGACACGCTTTTCGCCTCGCTTGGCCACGGTCATTGCCGCTCTAGCAGCGGGAGTTGCCCTTACGTGCGCCGCACCAGCGTTGGCGACCGCATCGAAATCGTCGTCGAGGATGGCCGCATCAAGTTGAGCGGCGATGTTGAATACTATTATCAGAAGGAAGAGGCCGAACGCGTCGTTCGCCGCTTGTCGGGCGTCATCGGCGTCAACAACCTCGTCAGCGTACGGACAAGACTGCAGCCGCGCGATGTGCGCGACCGAATTTCCAAGGCGTTCCAACGCAACGTTGAACTGGAGAGCTCCGCCATTCAAATCGATGTGAGCGAGTCCAGCGTGACGCTTTCTGAACAAGTGAAAGCTTGGCACGAACGCAAGATCGCCGAGATGCCGCCTGGGCCATCCCCGGGGTAACCGCCGTTCATGATCACATCATTGTACGGTGAGCGCCGTTGGGGCGTGCAAGCGGCGTGACGCCAAAACTGCTTGCATACCCCCGCCCGCCAAGCGGCGAAATCCTTGTCAGTGCGCGCGCATCTTCACCACAAAGTTCGCCACAGAGCCACGCCATGCGCCTGACTGGGGCGCCCGTGCATCGGTCTGCAGAGTAACGATCGGCTGCTTATCACAAAGTGCGGCGATCTTGCTCAACGCCGCGTCCCCGCCGGCTCCACCCAGCGTGCAGAACAGCCCGATCTGCTTGAAGTTTTGCTTCTCGCGCAGGATGAAGGCGCGCAGCGGCGAGGCCATTTGTTGGGCCCAGACCGGACATCCCAGAAGAACCACATCGTAATCAGCCACGTTCCGCGTCGACGCCATAATCGGCGCCGGCCGTTCGCGCGCGGCTTCCATCGCCCAGCGGATGTAGGCAAAGAAGCCTTCCCTCGGTTTCAGATCCCTAATCTCTTCGAGATCCGCTCCAAGCGCCTCGGCAATCGCCTTTGCGACTTTCGCCGTATTGCCGCTCCAGGAATAATAGGCGACGAGGACCTCGCTCACGCGACCGCCTCCTGTTGTGCGAGCTGTCCCACCGCCACGACATAGTTCTTTCCATAGGCCTTCGCGCATTTGGGGCATGTGGTGTAGAAGAGATAGGTTTGTGCGACCGCTTTGCCGCTTCGCGCGAGGTCGTCATGAAATTCCTGCATCCATTTCGGCGCGTCCTTGTAAGGGCCTTCGAACACTCTGGTCCTGAAATCCCCGCTGAGCCGCACCATGTCCAATTCCGGAACCCGCTTGGTCACCGCAAAATAATGCTCCGCCGACCATGGCGAAATCTCACGGCTCAGGACAAGCACCTGATCCGGCGCCTGGGCATCCGCCGCGTCAATGGCCTTCTGCGTGCGGGCGAACACAGCGCCCATGTCGACCGGAATGTGCGCCACGCTGTGGGTCTTTGCCCGCGCGAAAAGCTTGTCTTCGAAGTGCAGCTCCTGGTCTGCCCAGCCTTCAGGCTTGAAGCGCGGGCAGCAACCGGTGGGATTGTCGCTTGAATCATACCTTGGCGTGCGGTTCGTTTCCATGGTCGCACCTCTCACTCAAACGGTCGCGGCTATGGTTCAATGCGCCATCAGCACAGCCGTCTTAGCCTCTCGGATCATGGCGGCGGTCATGCCGCCGAAAATGATCTCCTGAAAGCGCGGACGGCTATAGGCGCCCATAACCACGAGATCGGCGTTGAAGCCCTCGATCTCTGAAAAGATCAGCCGCTCAGCGCCCTCCCACGATTGCGCGATCACGGGCTCCTCGACGGGCACGCCATGGTGTAGCAGATAGCTCGCCAGGCGCGCGACGCCGCGTTCGTCCTCGCCTTCGCGCTCAGTTCTCGGGTTGGCGACGCAGATGCGCACTTTCTCGGCATCGCGCAAGAACGGCAGCGCGCCTTGCACCGCGCGCGCGGATTCCGGCGTTCCCTTCCAGGCGATGAGCGCGCGCCTGCCCCAAACATGGGGTTTGATCCAGCGCGGCAACATGAGGCAAGGACGGCCGCCTCCCAAGAGAGCGCCCACCAACACATCCGTGTCGATGTCAGAGCGATCAATATCTTCGGGTTGACCGACGACGACCAGATCACTGGTTCGCGCCATGCGCGCGGCCATGGCGCGAACCTCGGAGGCAAGCGCTTCCGCCGCGTGCAAAGCGACCGCCTTTGTATCGCCCACGACGCTCGTGCGTAATGCGGCCACCGCGTCAGCGCCTTGCTTGCGGTAATCTGCAACCACGTCTTCGTAGATCTCCAACATTGCCTCACTGCCCGGCCCGTAAGCAGGCGACGGCAAACGGACCACGACGTGCGCATCGAGACGCGCGTTCAGTTTCTTGGCCACATCGTACGCCATGTTGAGGCGCGCGATCCCATCTTCGGATGCGTCAACGAAAGTAAGGACGTCGCGCCAGACCATGTCCGCCTCCTGTGAAGTCGTTACCGGCAATAATGGCGCAGGCCGTCGTACCCGAGATACGTCCCGGTATAAGGATCGAAGGAATTGTAACGCCGCGCGCAATAGGCGATCCAACCTGGATCGTTGAGGCGCGACGTCGCGTTGGTCTGCTGTTCTTGGCTATCGACAACGGCGGCGCCGAGCGCGAAGCCGAGAATGGCGCCGATGATGAGGCCGGCCGCGGAATCGTCGTCGTCGTCTTCATGGCCATGGCGACGCAACCATTGCTGACGCAACTCCCATTCTCGCCGGTTCCAGTTGGGCGGTGGGCGATGGCGCTCCTCCCAGCGCGGGTACGGATCGGGCCGGTCACGGAACTCGTGTCCCGGCGGGGGATCGCGGCGATCCTGCCAATATTCGTACCGCGGCGGGGGTTCATCTCGCCTGCCTTGCGCGGTGGCCGGTGGCGTTGCGAGGCCAGCGATTATCAAAGCCGCAGCGAGCGCGCTGGTGATCTTTCGGCGCATGAAAACCTCCTTGGAGGCGGTGACTTGAGGCTTGAACCGCGAGCAGCGCCTTGCGCAATCTCAAAAACAGGTCGCGTTAGACATCGCTCAAGCCGCCCCCGCGCAGCTCTGATAAGAGTTCTCCATGCATAATCTCCCTGGCTTGACCGATGCGGAAGCTGCGGAACGCTTGGCACGCTTTGGCCCTAATGAGGCGCCCCGCGCGCGCGAGCGGACCATCCTGCGAATTATGCGCGAGACCCTACGCGAGCCCATGTTCATGCTGCTGCTCGCGGCGGCGGCTTTGTATTTGTTCCTCGGCGAGACCGGCGAAGGCCTCTTCCTTTTCGGCGGTGCGGCCGCCGCGATAGGTCTTGTCATCTTCCAGGAAGTGCGCAGCGAGAACGCGCTCAAGGCATTGCGGGAGCTCTCCCAGCCCTATGCGCGCGTCATCCGCGATGGCGGCGAACACCTCATCCATACGCGCAACATTGTCCCCGACGATCTCATTCTCGTTGGCGAGGGCGACCGCATCGCTGCTGACGCGCTGTTGATGATCGGTGATGTGTTGAGCGTTGACGAATCCGCGCTGACGGGAGAATCGGCGCCAGTGTTAAAGCGGCTAGCTCGCAACCGCGAAACATTCAGCCCCGATACAAGCCCCAGCGCCGAAACCGACGCGCGGCTTTTTTCCGGAACGCTTGTTGTTCGCGGTCAGGGCGTGGCGCGCGTGGCCCGCACTGGCGCCAACGCCGCGCTCGGCCGGATTGGCCGCTCGCTTGCCGCAATCGGCGAAGAACAAACACCGCTGCAGAAGACGGCCGGGCGCGTGGTTGGCCTGCTTGGGCTCTTGGCCATCGGCTTTTGCGCCTTGGTCTGGGTGGCTTACGGCGTGCTGAGGCACAATTGGATCGAGGGCGCGTTGGCGGGGATCACCGTCGCCATCGCCCTCATCCCCGAAGAATATCCGATGGTGCTTGCGGTCTTTCTGGCGCTCGGCGCATGGCGGCTCGCGAGCCACAACGTGCTCGTACGCCGCAGCGCTGTGATCGAAACGCTCGGCGGGGCGACGTTTCTCTGCGTCGACAAGACCGGCACGCTCACCGAAAACCAGATGCGGGTGGCGCGTTTATGGACGCCGTCCGCGTCTTGGGACGTGAACGAAACCAGCCATCTCGACCCGAACGCCGCAGCCTTGCTCGCTTGCGCGGCGCGGGCCTCAAGCCCACGCCCCGTCGATCCTATGGACCGCGCCATTCACGCGCTCCGCGCACGCGCCGACAGTGATGACGGAAGTGCGGAGCGTGAACCGTTGCGCACATGGCCGTTGCGCCCGGAATTGATGGCGGTGGTGCAACTTTGGGGAACGCACGAAAATGAGTTCTTAGCCGCCGCTAAGGGAGCGCCGGAAGCGATCTTTGGTCTATGCCGCCTCGCGCCGGAGGACATCGAGCGCCTCCATGGCGTCGTCGAACACTTCGCCGAGAACGGCCTGCGCGTTCTTGGCGTCGCGTCGCATCACGCGAAAGGGCGCTTCCCCGACAAGCCGGAGGAAGCGCCCTTTCATTTCGAGGGACTCGTCGGCTTTCTCGACCCGCTACGTCCCGACGTTACGCAAGCGCTTCAGGAAGCGAACGCCGCCGGCATCGCCGTTCTGATGATCACCGGCGATCACCCCGCTACCGCCCGCGCCATCGCCAAAGCCGCGGGCATCGATGTGGCCGCCGGCATCCTTACAGGACAAGAGATCGCCAGCCTGCCCTTCCCAACCCTGCGCGAGCGGTTGCGCAGCGTGCGCTTGTTCGCGCGCATAGCGCCTGAGCAAAAGCTTCTCATCGTCGAGGCGCTGAAAGCCAATGGCGAAATCGTCGCCATGACCGGCGACGGCGTCAACGACGCCCCCGCATTGGAAGCGGCGCACATCGGCATCGCCATGGGCAAGAAGGGGACTGACGTCGCGCGCGAGGCCGCCGACCTCGTGCTTGCCGACGACGGCTTCGCATCCATTGTCGGGGGCGTGCGGCTGGGCCGGCGTATCTTCTCGAATTTGCGCAAGGCCTTGATCTACATCACCGCGATCCATGTTCCCATTGCGGGCCTCGCGCTGGCTCCGATTGTGTTGGGCATGCCGCCGCTCTTGTTTCCCATGCAAGTGGTGCTGCTCGAACTCGCCATCGATCCGATCTGCGCGCTCGCCTTTGAAGGCGAGCGCAGCCCCGAAGCGGCCATGCGCCGTCCACCGCGCCGCTCTGATGAACCGCTGTTCGGGGCGCCGCAACTCACCTCCGCCTTGGTCCAAGGCGCGGGCGTTCTCGTCGGCGCATTCGGCATGTACGCTTGGGCGCTGCGAAGCTGCGCCCTTGAAGAGGCCAGGGGCGCGGCTTTCATCACGCTCGTCGGCGCCAATTTGACGCTTGCGCTCGTCGACGCCGTCGGCGCCGAAGGACGCTTGGTCGATCCGCACCGGCGAATCTATTGGGCCATTGCCGGCGTTTTGGCGCTGACGCTGACGGCCGTGTTCTCCCTGCCTTGGGCGGCGGCGGTGTTCCATATGGCGGCCCCAGACCCCAGCCTCTTGGTGACAGCGCTTAGCGTCGCACTCTTGAGCGGCGGTTGGTTCTGGGTGTTCGTCAAAGCGCGAAACACCTTTCCCCGACCCCGCGCTCGATTATCGCACTGAGCCCTGCTCTCAAATGCTGTCCACGCCCTCCTTCAGCAGCTTTTGCACTTCGCCCGCGATCGCGGCCAGCGCCGGATTGGCGATCGCCTGCATCGACGCGATCGGGTCGACGGCGGCGATTTCGATGCGCCCTGGCGCAGCCTCGCGCACGATCACGTTGCAGGGCAGCATGGTCCCGATCAGCGGCTCCGCCTGCAGCGCCAAGTGCGCGAAACGCGGATTGCAGGCGCCAAGGATGCGATAGGGCGCCATGTCCTCGCCGAGCTTCGCTTTGAGCGTCCCCGCCACATCGATTTCACTCAGCACGCCAAACCCACGCTCGGCCAAGGCCGCCTTGGCGCGGGAGATCGCGTCGTCGAATGACGCCTCGATTGTTTTCGCGAAATAATAGCTCATGGCTTGTCCTCCTCATTCCGCCGCCGCCAGCCTTGGCATCGGCATCGGCGCGCTGAGCGGCTCATCTTCGTCGCCCCTGCCGTCGTCACGCATCACGACATAGATCGCCAGGATCACCAGCACGGTGAGCAGCGTCAATGACGCAAGCCCGAACAGGAGCGAAATCGCGAGGCCCTCGGCGACCGCGTCGAAGCCGCCTACCGGCGCGGCGATCTGTTCGGCAAGCGTCGCAGGCTCATGGACGCGTGGGGGGCCTATTGCGCGCCAGCGCCAAGTGCGACGCCTGTGGCTGCTACGGCCCAAAGATGAAGTCTCCGGCGGCGAGCGAGGCGAGCGTGGTGTTTTGCAGGGTCAACGTTTGCCCACCGCCGAAATCGATCACGGTGTCCGCGCCGACTTGGCTAGCGGCGGCGATGACTTCAGCGAAGCTGTCGAAGGCCGCGCCGAAACCCACAAGCTGCACCGCATCGTTGTTGCTCGCCGCCGCGGCGCTGAAATCGGTCACCGTGTCAGCCCCGGAGCTGGCGCGGAACACGAACACGTCGTTGCCCAGCCCGCCCGTATAGGTGTCGTTGCCGCCGCGTCCGTCGAACACATTGTCCCAGACATTGTTCTTGCCGACGATGACATCGTCGAAGGCCGAGCCGATCACGTCTTCGATCGACACCAAGACATCGCCTTGCGCATGGCCGCCGGTTCCCGATCCCGTTTGCAGATTGACGGTCACGCCCGCATCCGACGCGGAATAATCGACGAGATCGTCTTGGCTGCCGCCGCCCAGCGTATCCGCGCCGATGCCGCCGATCAGCACGTCTGAATCCGCGCCGCCAAGCAACGTGTCGTTGCCGGCTTCGCCGTGCAGCGTGTCGCTCCCTTCACGCCCAGTGATGGTCTCGTTGCCGCCGCCGCCCCAGATTTGGTTGGCGCCCGCATCGCCGGCGATCGTGTCGGTCTTGGTCGCCGCGCCGATGATGTTCTCAATTCCGGAATACGTGTCGCCATTGGCCGAGCCTCCGGCGGCAGCGCCCGAGAACAGACGCACGTCAACACCGTTGGGCGACAGCGAATAATCAAGCGTGTCGATGCCGTTCCCGCCGCTCATCACATCCGCGCCACCCGTGCCGCCGGAAAGCACGTCGTTCCCATCGCCGCCAGTGAGCGTGTTGGCGACAAAATCGCGGCCGATCAGCGTATCGTTGAACGGCGAGCCGATGAGGTTCTCGATCGACACCAAAGTGTCGCCCTGAGCGTCCCCACCCAAGCCCGTTCCCGTGATCGCGTTGAGATTAATGCTCACGGCCGCACTGGAGCCTGCGTAGTCGGCGGTATCGACGCCGCCGCCGCCCGCCACAGAGTCCGCACCCGCCCCGCCGATCAGAATGTCGTCGCCTGCGAGGCCGGTAAGCGTGTCATTTCCAGAGCCGCCCGAAAGCCGGTTCACACCTGCGTCGCCTGTGAGTGAGTCCGCCTTGCCCGAACCCATTGCGTTTTCGATGCCAGCGAGCACATCGCCCTCCGCATCGCCACCGAAATGTACGCCTGTGGCTAGATTCACCGTCACGCCTGCGCCGGAACTCATATAGCTGACTGTGTCTACGCCTGCGCCACCATCAAGGGTGTCAGGATCGGCTCCACCGTCGAGCGTGGCATTCCCGACTTCGCCGTTGAGGAAATCGAAGTTTGCGCCGCCGATAAGCACGTCATCGCCGTCGCCGCCGTTAAGTATATTGCCCGCGAAATTTCCGGTAATGGTGTTGTTCAGCGCATTGCCATTGCCGACGCCGAAGGCGCCGCCAAAGGTCCCGAGCAGCACCAGGCTTTCCAGATTCGCGCCCAATGTGTAGCCACTGAAGGAAACCGTCACCGTATCCGCGCCCTGATTGGCGAACTCGGTCACGACGTCGCCGGCAAAATCTAGTATGTACGAGTCGTCGCCCAAGCCGCCGGACAAGGTGTCCAAGTCCGCTCCGCCGTCGAGCGTGTCGTTGCCTGCACCGCCGTTGAGGCTATCATTGCCGAACATTCCCGAAAGGAAGTTGTCGCCAATGTTCCCGTTGATCGTGTTGTCGCCTGAGTTTCCTATGCCGAAGATGTAGTCCTCGCCGATGAGGTCTAGCCTCTCGACGAAGTCGGCCAAGTGCATGCTAACTGAGGCCTCCACAGTGTCAGAGCCGCCGCCAGCAACTTCGTCCACTATTACGCCAACCCGAACAAGATAGAGATCGTCGCCAGCGCCTCCGATCAAGCGATCTCCGCCGCCTCCGCCATCGAGAACATCGTTCCCGTCAAAGCCAGAAATGACATTCGACCAGCCATCCCCAACAATCAAATTGTCCAGCTCGTTGCCACCGCCGCTTATGGAAGTTCCAAGGCCATCCGGTACGCCATTCAGGAACAAGTTCTCGAAATTGGCGCCGAGCGTAAAATTTATGTTCGACACCACAGTGTCGACGCCGCCGGCCGCTGAGTTCTCGATGACCGAGTCGCCCACTTCATCCACAAAGTAGGTGTCATCCCCGTTGCCGCCGTCCATTGCGTCAGCGCCGGCGCCGCCGTCGAGCGCGTCGTTGCCGCCATTGCCAGTCAACGTGTTGGTTGCACTATTGCCGGTGATAAAGTTGTCCAGTGAATTCCCAGTCCCCGACAGTGCGGCTGCGCCTGTCAAGGTCAGGTCTTCCAGCCCGCTGCCTAGCGTGAAGCTGATCGACGCCTCGACAAAATCGATTCCGCCAGCGATTGCTTCCGCGATTGCGTCTCCGGCATCGTCGACCACATAGGAATCGTTGCCGGCGCCGCCTGACATCAGATCCGCGCCGGCCCCGCCGTCCAGGAGATCGTCTCCGTCGAGTCCAATCAAATGGTCAGCGCCGCCTTGGCCAAAGAGGAAGTTGGCTTCGGCCGATCCGGCCAAGACATCGTTGAAGTTCGACCCTGTTAGGTCCTCGATACTGGTGAGGATATCTCCCAGCGCATCTCCTCCACTCGCCGTTTGCGTCGCGAGATTAATGCTCACGCCCGCGCTGCTGCCTATATATTCCGCACGGTCGAAGCCCAGGCCGCCGTTCAGTTGGTCTGCACCGGCGCCTCCGACAAGCGTGTTATCGCCAGCATTGCCAAGAATGGTGTCGTTCGTGGCGTTCCCGACCAGCCTGGAGGACGCAGTCCCAATCGCCTCGAGAATTTCCATATTCGAGGGCAGTTGGTACGAGGACATCACCTGCACCCGGTCGGTTCCCTCCCCGGCTAGTTCGGTGACGACATCGTCCTTGTTGTCCAAGACGTAGGTGTCATTGCCCGCGCCGCCCGCCAACGTATCGACGCCGATTCCGCCGTCGAGGCGATTGTCGCCCGCATTACCGTTCAAGTGATCGCTAAAATCGGAGCCGATCAGATTCTCAAACCCCGAAAGCGTATCTCCCGTTGCATCTCCGCCGGAGGTCGCGCCGCCGAGCGTAACGTTGACGGCGGCCGAGGAGCCCGCATAGGACGCGGTGTCGTCGCCAGCGCCGCCAGCGAGCACGTCCGCTCCGGCGCCGCCCTCGATCACGTTGTCGCCAGCGTCGCCCGTTAGCGTGTCGTTGAACACCGAGCCGAGCAAATTCTCGAACCCGGAAATTGTGTCGCCTGCGGCAGCGCCGCCGACGTTATTGGCGCCCAGGTTTACGGCCACGCCGGCGCCAGCCAGAATATAGCTGAGCGTGTCAGAGCCGGCGCCCCCGATTAGCGTGTCCGCACCGTCCACGCCGCCATCGATGATATCGTCGCCGCCGCCGCCGTTCAGCACATTGTTGGCGCTACTGCCGATGAGATCGTCTGGCCCAGCGCCGCCAGTGGCGTTCTCGATCACGACACCCCCGGCGATGGTGTAGCCGCCGCCAACGCCGCGAATGTACGAAACAAAGCCCCCGCCGCCCCATTCGTACTGGAGCGTCGCCGCACGCAGATCGATCACCGCGCCCGATATATTGCCGGGATCGACGATCAGCGCATCGATCCCGCCCACATCCCAGATCGCCTGGAATTGCTGGTTGACCAAGTTCGATAAATTGTAGTCGTGGCGCCGGAATTGGTAGTGGTATTAGCGCCATACATCGCCTGCAACGCGGCGATATCCAGCGCCATCGGCGTGGCCTGCATGCCGGGCGTGCCGAGCGAAGCAGAGTTGGGGAAATCCGGAACATCGTCGCGGAGCGTGCGCCCCGCTACCCAGCCGCGGTTCGCCTGAGCGGCCATCGCCGTGTAGACGCCCTGGTTCAGCCAATAGAGGCCAAGTCTAAAATCGTTAGGGTCCGCGTTTACCCCGGGGACTCCGGCGAGACCTGCGCCAGGCCCTAACCCAAGTAGCGAGCCAGTCAACGCAAGCAGATTTGCCCAGCCGAATGATCCCGGAACGGTGTCGCCGAAGAAATGCGAAAATGTGTCTCCCCCATGCGCGAAACTAATGAGTCCAAAATCGCGATCGCTACCCAGAGCCCCGGCAAACTGACCGTCATTTTGCGTCAGCAAATCAAGGCTAAGATCGTGATTTGTGGGCAGCATGAGGTAGGTAAGGTCTGCCGCCGTGCGGTCTGCGATCACCTCAAATCTCACATTGGCGACTCGCGCGAATGCGGACCACGCCGAGAGGACAGTGTTCATTTCTTCCAGCGTCCAGCAATTCGCTCCAAGGCCGTGCCTGCGCGCGACGGCGCAGGCAAAATTGACAAGAATCTCAGGCATTGGACGGGACTTAGACTGAAGACCAGCGAAGGTGCGGATATCGAATGCCAGATGGGAGTCGCTATCGCCGCATACGGCCCGGCCGACAATCCGGTCGAGATTCACGTGGAGCGCTGGGGAATTCCCTACCCGCTATACGATGAGCTTTTTCCAGAGCACGTTTTGAGCATATCGAGCCCCGCTTAAAGACGGAGACTAGTCGACTTCCGGCGAGATCGTGCAGCCACGCAGCGATTGTGATCAACGGCACGCTTGGAGCGGCTCAGCCTTTTCGCAATAATTGCTGGATGACGCAGGCTGGCCCATTCGCGACGATCGCGGCGTCTATGTCGCTGAGCGGCTATATGGGTTACGCATGCTTCCGGGTGGGTATTTGCGCGCCTCGATTTAAGGCCGGCTCGGCGATGCGACGGTGTATGGAGGAGCGAATGGATCGGCGCGGACTTGTTATGGGCGGATCGTCGTTAGCGGCG